>ERZ869925.178-NODE-178-length-42804-cov-100.354558_pt1 | contig 42804 bp, 58 predicted proteins | sample MGYA00579311_ERZ869925 | MGnify/ENA primary metagenome ERZ869925 (study PRJEB32216, sample SAMN09231817) | wastewater metagenome | place: USA: Maryland | collected 2016-07-30 | study: EMG produced TPA metagenomics assembly of the PRJNA472060 data set (Reclaimed...
CATACGAGATAGGACCTCGGTCTCGGCATTCCTGCTGAACCGCTCTTCCGATCTGGTCGAAACGAGCCCGATATCGCGCTAGTTTGCGGGCCTGGAATTAGTTAAGGAATTGGTCAAGATCATGTCGCAGGTTAACCTCATCTCGCAGGCGGAGTACGCCAAGCGCCGCGGCTGCAGTGAGGCGGCCGTGTCCAAGGCGATCAGTGGTAACCGGATCTCGCTGATCGACGGGAAGATCGACCCGTCCGTCGCCGACGTCCAGTGGGCCAAGAACACCCGGGTGCGCACCGGTGCCGGTCGCCGGCCGGCCAGCGACGGGGTCTCGTCCGAGCAGTTGGGTCTGATGCCGGAGGGTACGGCCGAGAAGCCCGCCAGCGAACCGGCCGGGCCTGGCGGCGACGACTACTGGAAGTCCAGGTCCAGGCGCGAGGCGGCCGAGGCGGAGCTGGCCGAAATGGACCTGGCCACGAAGCGGGGTGAACTCATCCAGGTCAAGGCAGTCGAGCTCGTATGGGGTTCCGCTCTTGCCTCCTGCCGGGAGCACCTGCTGCAGGTCCGGGCCCGGCTGGCTCCTATGCTGGCCGTGGAGACGGAGACCTTCCGCATCGAGCAGCTGCTGGATCTGGAGCACAACAAAGCGCTGAATTTCCTCGCAGGTGTGGAGCTGCCAAAGCCAGGTGGTGGGGCATGAGCGCCCGGGACCTGCCCGCCGACGAATACCGTGCCGTTGAGATCCTCGATCGGCTCAAGCTGCGCTTCCTGGCCCCGCCGCCGTTGGTCAGCACTGCCGACTGGGCTGGCCAGTACCGCTACATCGCCAAGGGTCCGGAGCGTGGTCTCTGGCGCAACGAGCGCACGCCATACCTGGTGGAGCCGATGGAGTGCGCCAGCGCATTCAGCCCGTACGAGCGGATCGTTCTGATGTTCGCCACGCAGCTCGGAAAGACGGAGGTCCTCTACAACTCGATCATGCAGCGGATCCACACCGACCCGCAGGACATGATGATGGTCCAGCCGACCCTGCAGGATGCGCAGGACCACAGCGGCCAGCGCTTTCTTCCCACCGTGCAGCAGACGCCGGTGATGCAGGGCCTGATATCCGTGAGCCGCAGCCGGGACGAGTCCAGCAGCTGGCGCGCGCGCAGCATCCAAGGCGGGTTTGCCGTATTCTTCGGCGGCGCGAACAGCGCCAGTTCGCTTGCATCGAAGCCGCTCGGGTTCGCCGTTGCGGACGAGGTCAACAAGTGGCCGGCAGACGTCGACAACCAGGGCCCGCCGCTGGCGCTGCTCGAGGAGCGCATGAGCAACTTCTCGCGGCGCAAGCTCGTCATTGCCAGCACCCCGACCGTCAAGGGGGCATCCGTCATCGGCGACGAATACTTGGCGAGTGATCGCCGGCAATACCACGTCCCGTGCCCTCACTGCGGTGAGCGGCAGGTGCTGGAGTGGGGCACCGGGCAGGCCTGGGGCATCCAGTGGCTGAAGACGCCACTCGGCGCCGCGCGACCCGAGACTGCCGTTTATGTTTGCCGCCACTGCGGCGCCGCCATCCAGGAGCACTGCAAGCCCGACATGCTGGCCAACGGAATCTGGATTCCGCAGGCGCCAGGTGCTGGCCGTGGTCGGCGCGCCGGGTTCCACCTGAACAAACTTTACTCGCCATTGGGTTGGCGGAGCTGGGCCAGCCTGGTCGAGAAGTGGGAGGCGGCGCAGAAGTCCAAGAATGCGGGCAACAGCGCGCCGCTCAAGGAGTTCATCAACTCCAGTCTCGCGGAGGATTGGGAAGAGGTCGGCACAGGCGCTGACAGCCAGGCACTGCGTAACCGTGCTGAGGACTACGAGATGGGTAAGGTGCCGAGGCACGGCTTGTTGCTGGTGATGGGCGTCGACACACAGCCCGATCGCCTGGAGGCGCGCGTTTGGGCCTTCGGGCGTGGTGAGGAGTCATGGCTGGTCGATCGCCACATCATCTATGGTGACCCGAACCTTGACGAGGGCACTGAAGGATCGCCCTGGACACGCCTGACAGAGGTCCGCCGCACGCCAGTGCTGCACGCCAGTGGATCCCAGGTCCTGATCGAGGCGACTTGCATCGATACTGGCGGCCACAACACCCACGCGGTCTACAACTACTGTAGGCACCACGCAAGATCCAATGTGCTGGCGGTCAAAGGTGCCAGCCAATATGGGCGGCCTGTGCTGGGGCGGCCCAGCTTGATCGACATCACCTGGCGCGGCAAGACGATGAAGGGTGGCGTCAAGGTCTGGCAGATCGGAACGGACACTGCAAAGCACTTGTTGTACGGGCGCATGAGGTTGACGCAGGCCGGTCCGGGATACGTGCATGTACCGAAAGCGCTCTCGGACACCGACGAGTTCGAGCAGATGACCGCGGCGCGACTGCTGCCGGTGGTGGTGCAAGGCAAGCACTCGATGCGATGGATCACCCCGCAGGGCAAGCGGGAGGAAGCTGGCGACGGCATGGTCTACGCGTACGCGGCCGCGTGCTACCTGGGAATTCAGAGCTACCGGGAGGCCAGCTGGGCGCGGCGTGAACAGCGTATTGCCCCGCAGGAGACCGATCTCTTCGCCCAGGTGACGGTCATCTCCAACGACGAAGCCGGCGAGCCGGTGCACACGTCTGCACTGGATCAAGAATCCGCAAAAGATCCTGCCTTTGCAAATGGGATCGGGCCGGCGACTCCAGAGTCGACAGCACCTCCGCCGCCTGCGCAATCACCGGCGCGATCATCGTTACCAGCACCAGGTGGGTGGCGTGCCAGCCTTGTCCGCAGCCTCCGCCAGGGCTCATGATGGCCGTCGATCCACAGTTCCCGGGCGAGGAGGACGCGGACATTGTGATCGCCATGATCCGGGAGTTCCTGGATCTGGGTCTAGGGATCACCAGCGAGCAAGCGGCCGCCATCGAGCGGCGACTCAAGGAGCGCTATGGCGATCGGCGCATCCGCGTAAAAAAAAAGCTCCAGCTCAGCGAGTCCAGGATCAACGGCGTAGGCTTGCCTGATTCGGTCAGGGTACAGGTCTACCGCGACGGGCTGACCAACATGAGCAACGAAGAGATCACGCGCAAGCACGGCGTCAGCCGATCCACCATCTACCGGTGGATGAAAACGCCACCGAGAGAGCGCGGCTAGGAGAGGCTTACTCCTTGGTCAGCCATTCATAGATTCGCGCGCCGATGATGAGCACCAGGCCGCCCACCAGGGCCTGTGCCATGAATCGCGATGTGTCGCGCTCGGAGTAGGCCACGATGCCGGCGACCAGCAACACCACGCCGACCAACTGCAGGCCGCGAGAAACCATCAGGGACCGACGAATCGACATGCGAACCTCCCGTCAATGAGGATCACATGCTACCGCACGCAAGTTCGGTTGTCTCAGGTTTGCCCTGTTTTTGGGACGCCCGAATCCATAGACTGGCCGCGTCCCAGTCGCCTGGAAGCCACAACCCATTCACGAGAGCGCCATGTAATGCCTGGAATCAACGTCGCACAAGCCCAGGCCCGCCTGGATGCGTACCTCGCCGCTGAGATCAAGGTCTTGGCCGGGCAGTCATACGAGATCGCTGGCCGCAAGCTGACCCGCGCCGATCTGGCGGAGATCCGAGCCGGAATCAATGAATGCAACGAGCAGCTGGCCAACCTGAGCAGCCGCGCATCCGGCCGCACCCGCGCATACACCGTCCTCACTGGCTGACCTCATGCGCGAGAAGCCCACCCCGCGCCGCCCCGGCACCGCCGAGCAGCAGAACCTCCTGGACAAGGTCATCGCCTACGTCTCGCCCAAGACGGCGGCGCGCCGGCTGATGGCCCGAGCTGCGCTGCGCAGCGTTGGCGCCTACAGCGGGGCAGGTGGCGGGTATCTGGGCGCTCGCCGCGACCGCGCCGCCACTGGCGCCTGGAATCCCGGAGTCGGATCGCCCACGACAGACATCATTGCAGACCTGCCAACGCTGCGAGGCCGTTCGCGCGACCAACTGCGCAACGCTCCGGTAGCGGTCGGCGCCATCAACACCAACGTCGGACACGTCATCGGCACCGGCTTATCATGCGCGCCGGCTATCCAGAGCGAGTTGCTGGGGATGACCGACGACGAGGCAGCCGAGTGGAACACCCGCACGGCGCATGCGTTCGCAGTCTGGGCATCGTCGACGGACTGCGACGTCGCCCGCGCCTGCAACTTCTATGGCCTGCAAGACCTGGGATACCGCACGGAGCTGAGCAGCGGCGACGCCTTCTTTTTGACCCCTCTGCTCAACCGCGGCGGACGCGTGCGCCTGGCGCTGCAAGGCATCGAGGCTGACCGGATTTGCAACCCCGATCGAAAGCCCGACACAGACACGCTGATCGACGGCGTGGAGATCGACAAGGCGACTGGCGAGGCAATTGCCGTGCATGTGGCCGATCGGCACCCTGGCGAGATCAGCACGGCCGGCACACGGTGGACCCGCGTGCAAATCCGGGGCGCTAGCACGGGGCGCATGAACGTGCTGCAGATGATCGAGCACCTGCGCTTCGGCCAGTATCGCGGCGTGCCGTGGATCTCGCCGATCCTAGAGCCGCTCAAGCAGCTTAACAAGTGGACCGACAACGAGCTGGCCGCGGCCGTGGCCAGCAGCGTTTTCGCAGTGTTCGTGAAGATGGAAACCGAGGCCTTCCACGAACTTTTCCAGAACAACGACAGCGTCAAGAGCACGCTCGACGGTGCCGAGCAGTGGTCCGGCGAGATGGGTGGCGCCAAGGCTGTTCACCTGCTGCCAGGCGAAGATGTGACGACAGCCAGCCCTGGCCGGCCGAACCCTGAGTTCGACCCGTTCTGGACGGCCATGGTTCGGCAGATGGGCATGGCGCTGGGACTGCCGTACGAGGTGCTGGTGATGCACTTCCAGTCTTCGTACACGGCCGCCCGTGGCGCGTTTCTGATGGCTGCCAAGTTCTTCAAGTGCCGGCGCGACCGCGTCGTCACTCAGTTTTGCCAGCCGGTGTATGAGTTGTGGCTGGCCAACGAGGTGTCGAGCGGTCGCATCCAGGCGCCTGGCTTCTTCAGTTCCCCGGAGGTGCGTGCCGCCTGGTGCTCCGCCGTGTGGACCGGCGACGGAGCCGGGGCGCTCGACCCCGTCAAAGAAGTGGCCGCAGCGCGCGCTCGGGTCGACATGGGCATCAGCACCCTGGACGCTGAGTCCATCCTGCACGACGGTGTCGACTGGGCCACGAAGCACAAGCAGCGGGCCAAAGAGATTACCGCGCAGAAGCGCGACGGCACGTACGTCGCGCCGGCCGGCGCACCCGTTCAGCAGCCAGGGTCTGCAAACACGGACGACGACGAAGACGACAAAACCGGAAACTAGGAGTAAGCCATGCCAGCAACAGTCCAGATCCTTGAAAAAAACGGTGCCGGCGGCACCGGTACCGACAAGACCAGCGGTTCGATCCGCTTCAAGAACGCCGACAACGCAACAGTTGACCTGGTCAACCCCATGGTCAAGCCAGGCGCTGGCGTCGACTACAGCTTCGAGAAATGGCTGCGTGCCAACGTGAGCGGTGGCACCTACAGCCAGATCACGAACCTCAAGGCCTACATGGATGGCGCGAACGGCCTGGGCACCGGCGTGACCCTGTACGCCAAGGCTGTTGCGTCGTATGCCACGCCAGCCGAAGCCACGGCCACCACCGGCTATGTCGACGCCTTCACCTACACCAGCGGCTCGCCCCTGAGCCTGGGCGCGGGTCCGTTCACATCGACCGGCGAGAAGGGCGACCATCTCGTGATGATGCTCACCGTCGGCACCACCGCCAGCGGCGGCGTGACGCCCAACGAAACGCTGACCTTCGCCTGGGACGAGATCTGACCATGGATGGCGTGCCGGTCCCTTTCGAGATCGTCCGCGAGGGCCACGCACAGATTGCCAGCAATGGCGTGGCCGGGATCACCCTGCTGGATGGCGATGGCCGGGTGTTCCGGCGCCGCGCGGTCAAGGGCGTGGGCACTGACGGCGCGCGAAATGTCGAATGGGCCGTGGCCGAGCTTGGTGGAGTGCGGGTGTACTTCGACGGCACCAATGTGGTCGTCACGAGACAGGACTTGATGCCATGAACCTTGCACCCCGCGAACTGCCCGGAGACGAATACGCCTACTGGCGAGAGGTGCTGATGGCGCTCGACTGCATGGCCAACGCCTTTCTGGGCGGCTGGCACCACGAAACCCTGTCGTCCCGCGCATGGCGGGCCTGGGTGTGGGAGAAGATCTTCGGGCGCATCTTCCGGCCCATCATCGACCTGATCTTCATCTGGCAGACCTGGCGCATGGACCACTGCCAGCGGCACCACGACGCCGAAGTCGAGCGGGCCGACTTGATCGTCAAAGTGAGATCCAAATGACCCAGATTGTCGAATCTACCTACACCGAAGGCCCGACGCAGAGCGATGGGCGTCGGCGCATCACCGAGCGCCATGTGGACGACCTTGGCCGCCCCATGACCTTCGACTACTTGGCCACTCCGGATATGGACCCGCAGGCGGTCATCTCTGCACGCGCCGCCAGGTTGAACGCCGACTTTGCCAACCGTGATGCCGAGGCCGCAGAGGCCGCGCGCGGGCGCATCCCCTGGTCGAAACTGGAGTTCCGCAACCAGCTGGGCCAGCAGACCGAAGCGGCGATGGACTACTTCTTCGCCACCTTCGAGAGCAACGGCGCGCTGACCACCGAGCAGAAGGCCATGATCCGCACCGGCTGGGCGCGTTACCGTGAGGCGCACTACATCGAGCGTCCGCTGCGGGCCGAAGTGCTGGCGCTGCTGGGCCTGTTCAAGCTGCTGGGCCTCATCACGCAGGAGCGGATCGACGCCATCGTGGCGGCATCGGAGGCCTGACCGTGGCCGACATCCACCTTAATACGACGGGGTCGAACACCGCGCCATACGACACCTGGGCGAAGGCCGCGACCACGCTGGCAACAGCGGTGGCTGGGATGGCTGCAGGGGACAACCTGCTCGTGGACAAGGCGTTCACGACATCCGCCGCCGGGCTGACCATCACATTCCCCGGCACCCCTGCTAACCCGAACCGAGTCTACAGCGGCACTCCAGCAGCGGGCAGCGGATTGTCTGACGTTTCGGCTGGCGCAAAGTTCGTATCGAGCACGACGGCGCTGTCTTTCAATGGCTCAGTCCATGGATTCCGCCTTGAGTTTGGGGGCACATCCATAAGCGGCACTACTGCCAACTTTGCGACTGGAAATGGCAATGTGCAGGTATGGGAGGACTGCTACTTCAACCGACCTGGAACGTCAGCATCAGGGGCCATTCAATTCGGCGCAACGGCGTCAAATACACAGTCGCAGGTTCAATTGGTGCGTCCGTCTTTTCGTTTTGGTGCTGCCGGACAGAACATCCGCCCTCACGGCCTAGTAGAAATGTTCGATGTGTCGTTTGTCAGCGGGACTAACCCAACGGTCGTTTTTGCTCCAGCCACAGGTGGCCGAGGAAATACATTTCGCGTGATGGGTTTGGACTTGCAGAACCTCGGCACTACCTTTGCGATCTGCAGTGTTGGCACAGACCAGCAGGGCCTGTGCCAGTTCTCTGACATCAGGCTGCCGGCCTCTTGGACCGGGACTTTCAGCTCAGGGACTTTGCGCCCCAACCATGTCCACGAGTTTTACGCAGCCGACAGTGCCGATACCCAGCACCGATTCTGGATCACAAGGTACGAAGGTAATGTGTTCGATGACGCTGCGGTCTACCTGACGGGGTCCACGACCGACGGCGGGACAATCAGCGACAGCTTCTCCACGGGTGCGAATGTCGCATTTCCTGGCTCCTTGAAAGGTCGCTGGTATCTGACCGATGTCAGCACCGGGCTAGGGTCAAGCAAGACGGCGACCATTGAGTGCTCCATGGACGGCACCAGCACGATCCCGACTGATGCACAGGTCTGGATGGAACTTGAGTTTTTCGGCACCTCTGGTGTACCGTTGGGCAGCTACGCTACCGACCGCTGCACACCGTTCGAGTTTCTGACAAACGCCGCCACAACCCACAGTTCCAGCAGCGAATCGTGGACTGGCCTGGGCGGTACAAACTGCAAATTCAAACTGCAGCGCACCTTCACTCCGCAGGAGGCTGGCTACATCCGAGCCCGAGTCTGCATCGCCATGGCAAGCAATGCCATGCTGCACGTCAACCCTGCTGTAACGGTGACCTGACATGGCACGGCTCAGTGACCGCGCCGGTAGCGTCATTGCGGAGTCTGGGAATGGCCGCCTTTCTGGGCGCGGCGGCGCGGTTGTTCAAGAGTCAGCCGGTGGCAGTTCATTTCCCGTCACCGCCACCACCTCCCTCTCAGCCGCCGTCCAGGCCGCGCAGGCCGCGACCGCCTCCATTGCCGCTGCCATCCAGGCGAACCGCACCGCCACCACCAGCGCAAGCGCCGCGATCCAGGATGCGCGCACGGCCCAGGCCACGTTGAATGCCGCACTCCAAGCGGCCCGCAGCAGCAGCGCCACCATCGCTGCCGCCGTGCAGGCCGCGAAGTCAGCGACGGCGACCGCCAGCGCCGCGATCCAGACCGGCCGCAGCCAGGCCACCGACCTGAGCGCCGCCATTCAGCTGGCGCGCACCGCAAACGCCAGTGTGGCTGCTGCAGTGCAGATCGGCCGGACATCCACTGCCAACATCGGCGCAGTCGTCCAGGCCCCTGCCACGGCCACCGCCGTCCTTAACGCATTCGTGCAGGCCGGCTACAACGCCAGCGCATCCCTGAGCGCCGCAGTCCAGGCATCTGCTACCGGCACCACCAGCCTGAGCGCCGCCGTGCAGCTGGCCCGCACCGTCACGGCAAACCTCGGCACGGTGATCCAGGCCAGCCTCGTCGCTACGGCCACGATCACCGCCTACATCCAGGCCGGCACCTCGACCAGCGCAACCATCTCAGCTGCCATCCAAGCCGCGCAATCCGCCAGCGCCAACCTATCGGCGGCGATCCAGTTGGCAGGCAGTGCATCGGTCAGCCTGGGCGCGGCGATCGCGGTGCAGGGCAGCATGGCAGCGGCCGTCGACGCAGCGGTGCAGGCCGGCCGCAGCGCGGCGGTCACGTTGGGTGCCTATGTGCTTGACGGCTCGGCGGTCTATTACGCCAGCCGCTCCCGCATCTTCACAACCGGTCGCGAGCTGCGGTCAATCTTGACCGAGCGCACCACCAGGAGCATCACACCATGAGCCTTCGCACCGCCCAGCCGCAGACCGCAATGGACCTGCATGAGGTTGACGACATCCCCTTCGACTTTACGCGCGATCTGGTGCCAGGGGAGACGATCAGCTCGGTGTCCGTCACCTGTGAAGCAATCCAAGGCACGGACGTGAATGCGCAGGACATGGTCACCGGTAGCGCGTTGATCGGAACGATGACCACGGCGGGCGTCTTTACGGAGTCTGCATCGGGCGGGGTCGTGCTGCAGCGCTTCACCGCGCAGGAGCAGGGCGTCACCTACGGCGTGCGATGCGTGGCCACGTTGTCCAGTGGCCGCAAGCTGACGGCCGCTGGTGAGCTGCCGGTTCTGAAGCTTGCGGCGGTGGCCACCGCTTAATTGCCTGTCGTCTCAGGTTTGCCCTGTTTTTGAGACGCCGAAATTTCTACATTCACCATCCATGAAGCTGCTGGACGTTATCACCGCACCCTGGGCCATCGAGCCCAGCAAGCTGTTGGAGATCCAGTCCATCTACCTGGCGCACGCGCGCGGTGAAAAGGCGGACACTGCCGCCATCGAGGCACGACTCGGCAAGCCGCTCGCGAACGAGCCGAAGCCCTACACCATCGACCAGGGAGTAGCCATCTTGCCGGTCGAAGGCGTGATCGCCAAGCGCGCAAACATGTTCATGGAGATCTCGGGCGGCGTGTCCACCGAGCTGCTCGGGCGCGATCTGCAGGCCGCCCTGCAGGACCCGCAGGTTCATTCCATCGTGCTGGCCGTCGACAGCCCTGGCGGCACCGTTGACGGAACCCAGGCGCTGGGCTCGCTGGTACGCAGCGGCCGCGAGCAGAAGCCCATCGTCACGCTGGCCAGCGGCCTGATGGCCAGCGCGGCCTACTGGATTGGGTCTGCTGCGTCCGCCGTGTACATCGCCGACACCACCACCGTGTCCGGCTCCATCGGCGTTGTGCAGAGCCATACCGACTACAGCAAAGCCAGGGCCGATCGAGGCATCACGGTCACCGAGATCACCGCCGGCAAGTACAAGCGCATCGCCAGCGACAACGCGCCGCTGACCAAGGAAGGCCGGGCCCATCTGCAGGCCGAGGTCGACTACTACTACAGCCTGTTTGTGGACGCCATCGCGGCGCACCGCGGCGTCAGCGTTGAGACGGTGCTCGCGCAGATGGCCGATGGTCGCACTTTCATCGGGCAGCAAGGCGTCGACGCTGGCCTGGTGGACGGCATCCAGACGCTGCCGCAGGTGATCGCAGCCCTCAACGCCGACTACGCGGCCTCCCTGGCCGATCCGCGTTATGTGCGCGGCTCCCAACTTCCCAAGGCGGCTGGTGCCGCCCTGAATCCTGTCCCCGTCCAACTGCAAGGAGCAACGTCCATGAATCGTGATCAACTGGCCGCCGAGCACCCCGCTCTGCTGGCCTCCGTGCTGGCAGAAGGCCGCGCCGCCGGTGCGGCCGACGAGCGCAACCGCATCCTCCAGATCGAGGCCGCAGCTCTGCCTGGCCACGAGGCGCTGGTCGCCAAACTGAAGTCCGACGGCTCGGTCACCGCGGGCGACGCGGCGCTGCAGATCCTCGCGGCCGAGCGCCAGGCCAAAGCCAAAGCCGCCGCCGCACACGAGGCGGAGGCGCCCGCCCCCGTGGCAATCGTGCCAGCGCCCACCGTGCAGCCGACTGCTGCAGAGCGCGATGCAGCTGCCCAAGGTCAGGACTCCGCTCCGCTCGAGGACCGCGCAAAAGCGGCCTGGGAAAAGGACGCCCGCCTTCGCGCCGAGTTCACGTCGCTGGTCGCGTACACGGCCTACGTACGGGCCAGTGAAGCCGGTAGCACCCGGGTTTTCCAGCGCCAGGCCGGCTGATCACCAGTCCATCAACCCATCCACATCCAAGGATCTGAATTATGAAAACCATCATCCTGTCCGTTCTCGCGTTGGCCTGCGTGCTGGCGCTGCTGATGCTGCCGACAGTGCGCGACACCTTCGTATCTGTGATGCGCGCGTGCGGAGACGCCGTGCACCAGCTCCTGCAGCAACACATGGCACGTAGCGGCATGCTTCTGTCCATGGCCACACTGGCCTCCGACAAAGCCCGCAATTTCGAGCTCGGCGACATCCAGGAGCTGCCAATGATCGGCTCCGACATCATCTACGAGGGCGCTGCGGTCGGTGACAACGGCTCCGGCCTGGCGCGTCCGTTGGTCGCTGCGGATCCGTTCCTCGGGTTCGCCGAGCGCATCGCTGACAACAGCGCCGGCGCCGCCAGCGCCAAGAACGTCCGGGTCCGCACCCGCGGCCAGGTGCAGCTCTCTGTGGTCGGCGCATCCAGCGCGGCGGATGTCAGCGAGACGGTCTACGCATCGGACGACGACACCTTCACCCTGACGGCCGGCTCCAACACCGCGATCGGCAAAGTGGCCCGCTGGGTGTCCGGTACCACCTGCATTGTCGCCTTCGAGGCGCTCCCGTTCCGTTCGCTGTAAGCAGCGGCCGCAACCATTCTCCACCCCCAACACTGAAGGAATCAAACCATGGGTGCAACCGCTCTCTCCAGCCGTGCCATCATCGGCGAGTTCTATGCCACGCTCGAGCAGGACCTGGGCCAGTCCTGGATCGACAGCGTGTCCAACCTGTTCGACTCCAACCAGGAGTCCGAGACCTACAAGTGGCTGGGCATGGCGCCCGCCATGCGGGAGTGGATCGGCGGTCGCCAGGCCAAGGGCTTCCGCACGGATGGCATCACCATCGTCAACAAGAACTTCGAGGCCACGCTCGAGGTACTGGTTGACGAGATCCGCCGCGACAAGACCGGCCAGGTTATGGTCCGCGTCCGCGAGCTGGCCGAGCGCACGAATGCGCACTGGGCCTCGCTGCTCAGCGCCCTGCTGATCGCCGGCGAGAGCACCGCCTGCTACGACGGTCAGTTCTTCTTCGACACTGACCACGTCGAGGATGACTCCGGCAGCCAGTCGAACGACATCACAAGCGATGTCACGACCACCACCGCGCCGACCTCCGGCGAGTTCGAGACTGCCATTCTGAAGTCGATTGAGCAGATCCTGGGCTTCAAGGACAACCAGGGCGAGCCAATGAACGAAGGCGCCCGGATGTTCGACGTGATGGTGCCGGTGCCGTTCATGTCCTCGGCTGCCGGCGCGATCGGCTCGCAGATCATCGTGGACTCCAGCACCTCGCGCAGCAACCGCATCATGACGCTCGGCAGCCTGGGTGGTTTCCAGGTGGCGCTGCGGGTCAACCCGCGCCTGACCTGGACCACCAAGTTCGCAACCTTCCGCGCCGACGGCCAGACGAAGGCCTTGATCCGCCAGGAGGAAGAGGGCGTGACCATGAGCGCCATCGCCGAAGGCTCCGAGCTGGAGTTCAAGGAACGCAAGCATCACTACGGCGTCAAGGCCATCCGCAACGTGGGCTACGGCTACTGGCAGCGCGCCTGCCTGACCACGTTCGTCTGATCGCCGGCACCAGCTCCCCGACACCACCACCGCAGGCACGCAGCATGTCCGGCCAGTTTCTCGCAGACGACCTTGCCACGTTCTTCAACGTGGACGACTTTGCGGATGCGGCCACGTTTGACGGCTCCGCGGTGGAGGTGTCCGGGATCCTGGACAAAGCCTTCGACCTTGCGCAGATCGGCGCGGTGGATGTGGCCAGCACGGCGCCGGTGTTTACGCTCAAGAGCTCGGACCTGCCGTCCAACGTGCGCGGCCGCTTCCTGCGGTTCGGCAACCTGCTGGCCGGAGGCAGCCGCTATCGGGTGATGGCCGACCATGCGGACGGTACCGGCGTCACCATGCTGGTGCTACAGGACGCCTGACGGCGGCAAGGCCTGGCAGTATGGCATCCGTCGTCAAGCAGCAGATCCTCGAGGCGGTCCAGGCCGCGCTGGTCGCGGCGGCACTGGTCGGGCTCGGTCGGGTGTACCTCGACCGCACCGACGAACTGCCTGAGGACGACCTGCCCGCGATCGATATCCTGGGCGGTGACGCAGGCGGCGAAGAGTCCATCCAGTATCAGACCGTGCACTTCCCCGGCATCCAGCAGCGCAGCTACAGCTTCGAGATCTCCTCTGTCGCCCGTGGCGTGTCCGGTGCTGCAAAGGCCGCGCGCAACCTGGCGGGAAGTGTCGAGGCCACGCTGTGTGCCAGCGCCGCCACGATCACGGTTGGCGGCCAGGCCATTGACATCCTGCTGGCCGAGGAGTCCGAGGTCAAGCTCCCCAGCGGCAACGCCACGCCGTTCGTCCAGGTTCGCCAGACCTGGCAGGCCCAGTACATGACCAGCGGCAACGATCCCACCGTGCCGCTGTAGACCCAAGATCCAGCCACCAAGGAGCCATCCCCATGTCCACCATCAACGTCTGGTCCAAAGTTGCGGTTGCAGTGCAGACCGCCCTGGCCGCAGCCAAGACCATCACCGCCATCACCAAGGCCAGCCCGGCCGTCGCCAGCTCCACGGCGCATGGCTTTGCTGACGGCGACATCTTGCTGATCAAGGCCACCGGCATGACCGAGGTCAACCACATGGTGGTCCGCGTCGACAACAGCGTCACCAACGCATTTGACCTGGAGGGTGTCGACTCCACGCTGTTCGGCACCTTCGTATCGGGCACGGCCGAGAAGCTGACCTTCGGTGCATCGGCCTCCACCTTCACCGACGTCAACGCCTCCGGTGGCGAGGCCAAGGCGGTGGACATCACGACGATCCACGACGACACCGACCGTGAACAGCCCGGCTCCAAGACCGCGCTGAGCTACAGCTTCGGCAGCCTGTGGGACCCGGCCGACGCCGCGCTCGTCGAGCTCAAGAAGGCCGACAACGTGAAAGGCGAGCGCTGTGTGGCGCTGACCTTTGCCAGTGGCGCGAAGGTGTACTTCAACTGCTACCCGTCCGCCAGTCTCGCACCTGGTGGATCCAAGGGCGAGGCCGTCACCACCCAGGTGAGCTTCAAGCTGCGCGGCCCGATCACCGCCTACGCAAGCTGAGGCGCGCGGCCATGGCAGTCGTCAAGAAGGCCGGCACCGCTGGCCCGGTGCTCCCCAAGCAGACGGTCGAGGTCGAGCCGCTCGGTGGCGAGGTGGTCGTGCGTGGTCTGCTCCTGGTCGAGCTTCTTGGCGTGCAGCAGCGCATCGCGGAGCTGCACCAGGCCACCCAGGGCGGCGACCAGGTGGCCAGCGTCAGCGCGATCGTGCCCGACGTGCTGGCCCTGTGCGTGCTGGATGCCGATGGGGTGTCGCTCTTCGATCGCGAGCAGTGGCAGATCTGGGGTGGCCAGCACCAGGGCGCGGCGCTGCAGCTCTTCAACATCGCCTGGCGTCTGTCGGGCATGGACAAGGCGGCCACCGCAAAAAACTAGCACGCCAGCCTGAACTGCGATTCATGCTCAGGCTGGCGCAACGAATGGGGATGACGATGCAGCAGCTCGGCGACACCATGACGGCGCAGGAGTTCGGCCAGCACTACGTCATGGAGCTGGAGGAGCCCTTGTCCACGGCCACCTTCATGGTGCTGTCCAAGCTGCTGGCTGCCATTGCCAACGGACCGCTCCAGCCGCCGGCGGCAGACCGCATCTGGGGGCCGTCGGACTTCATGCCTGATCTGTGGGCCGAAGCCGACCTGGAAGAGCAGCCAGGCCAGTCCGACCAGCTGACCGTCGAGCAGATCCTGGCGCGCGGGCGCAGCGCCGGCATGGTGCACTGATATGGCAGACGCACAGGCACGCATCCGGATCACGGCGCAGGACGACACCGGCGCTGCGTTCAAGCAGGCGCAGGGCAACATCGCTGCGCTGCAATCCAGCGCGGCGCAACTTGTCGGATCTTTCGGCGGAGCGCTGGCCGCCGGCGGTCTTGCGGCCATCGTCACGAGCGCAATCGACGCAGCCGACAACCTGCGGGACCTCAGCCAGACCACTGGCGTGGCTATCCAGGGCCTAGGCGGCCTGGGCTTTGCCGCATCGCAAAATGGCGGGAGCCTCGAGGGCGTGGCAAGCGCGGCTGGCAAGCTCAACAAGACGCTTGCCGAAGCCGCCGCCGGCAGCGAGAAGGCGCTGGAGCCTTTCCGCCTGCTCGGCATCAGCATCCAGGATGCAGCCGGCCAGACGAAGACTGCCGATGTGATCTTTGCCGAGGTGGCCGACCGCTTCGCCACATTCTCGGAAGGTCCGGAAAAGAGCGCCTTGGCCATGCGCCTGTTCGGCAAGGCGGGCGCCGAGCAGATCGCGCTGCTCAACGAGGGCGGCGAGGCGCTGCGCGCCAACATCGAGTACTACCAGCAGTTCAGCAAGGTCAATGCTGAGTTGGCCGCGTCTGCGGACGCGTTCAATGACACCATCGGCAAGATCAAGCTGCAGGGACAGTCGCTTGGCACCACACTGGCGGCTGAGCTGCTGCCGGCGCTGCAGGCGGTCGCCGATGAGTTCCTGAGCCTGCAGGAGGAGGGCGGGGCCTTCAGCTTTATTGCATCGGGTGTGCGGGTGGCGTTCGAGGCTATTGCCATTCTTGGCGCCAACGTGATCTTCGTCCTGAAGACCTTTGGACGTGAGTTCGGCGCGATCGCCGCGCAGGTCGTAGCGCTGGCCAATCTGGACATCAAGGGCTTCAATGCCATCTCCGAGGCCGTCAAAGCCGACGGCGTCAAGGCGCGGGCTGAGTTGGACGCGCTCGAGCGGCGCATCCTAGGCATCGGGCGCATCGATCCCAATGACGAATCCGAGGCCGAGCGCCGCCGGCTGGGTCTGTCCAGCGGGACGCAGGTGCGCCGGCCGGCGCCGCGGCTGTCGGGTGGCGCAGGCGGCGCTGGCCAGGCGGCTCGCGATCGCCGCGAGATCGACCTGACCAACAAGGCCCTTACCACCTACACCGAGACACTGGAGCGCCAGCTCCAGAAAAACCAGAATCTCACCAACACCGAGCAGGCGCTGATCTTCCTGCGCGAGAAAGGTGCCGGCGCAACACTTGAGCAGGCCGCCAGCGTACTGGCGTTGGCCCGTGCGCTCGACCAGGAGGCTGAGCAGCTTGACCGCATCCGCCTGAAGCAGCAGCTTGCCATTGACGCCGGCACGGAGGTGGACCGCGCCAACGGCGAGCGTGCCCAGCGCCTGCAGGCGCTCTTGGCTGACACTCCGACGGCAAAGTTCGAGGAGCAGCGTGCCAGCCTGGATCTGCTCAAAGAGGCGTTCGAACAGTTCCGCAACACGGGCGGCCAGTACGGCATCAGCGAAGAGCAATACACCCAGGCGGTGCAGAAGCTAGCCGGCATCTCCACGGAACTGGAGAAGTCCAAGTCCCTGGCCGAGGAGCTCGGCCTGAGCTTCACTTCCGCGTTCGAGGACGCGATCGTCAGTGGTCAGGGCCTGGGCGACATCCTCAAGGGCCTCGAGAAAGACATCCTGCGGATCGTCACCCGCAAGATGGTCACCGAGCCGCTCGGCAACGCACTGACCAGCGCGCTGGGCGGCGGCGGCGGCGGCTTTTTGGGCAACCTATTCGGCAGTCTGTTCGGCGCCCGCGCCATGGGCGGCCCCGTGCAGGCCGGCGGCACCTATCTCGTTGGCGAAAAAGGGCCGGAGCTGTTCAAGGCGCCCGTCAGCGGCACCATCATCCCGAACAGCCAGCTTGCCGGTGCCACCGGCGGCCGGCAGATGGTGATCCACATCAACCCGCCGGCCGGCATGTCGCGCCAAGGATCCAGCCAGTTCGCCGCGGACGTGGCGCGCCAGCTGCGTCAGGCCGATCGCTACAACAACTGACCGCCATGCCCGCCACCATCCTCGACGATGTCGTCTTTCCTGATGAGCTGGTGTCGGTCGCCGCGCGCGGCCGCAAGCGCTGGGCGACGGCCATCGCCACCAACCAAGGCGGCTTCGAGACCCGCAACGGTCTGCGGACCCAGCCAATGCGGGAGTACGAGATCGGCATGGTCCCGCGCACGGTAGCAGCCTGGATGGCCGTGGACACCTTGCATGACGTGGTTCAGGGCTCGCTGTACGGCTTCCTGCTGCGCGACCCAACGAACAACAGTTGTACGGTTGCCAATGGCCTCATGCGGCCGCTGCCGGCTGCCCTGCGAGGATCGCTGGGCACGGCCGGCTACGGGTATGGAGTGCCTAGCTACCGGCTGATCAAGCGCGGCACGTCCGGCGTTCGCACGTTCGACCGCGACATCCGCAAGCCGGTGGCCGCCGGCCTGGTGCTGTACCGCAACGGCTCGCCGGTCACGCTGGGTGCCGGTGCCGGCAATGCGGCTGTGGATGCGGCCAACGGCAACATCACCTTCGTCGCGGACAGCTCGAGCGCAGTCACCGCGGTGACCGTTGGCGCCACCACGCAGGTGACGCTCAGCGCCGCCCTGCCTGGCCTGGCGGTGTCGGGGCGGCTTTACCTCACGGGCCTCACCGGCACCCATGCTGCCGACCTCAACAACCTGAGCCACTCGGTCAGCGCGATCAGCGGCGGCGGCTCCAACGTCTATACGTTGGCCATCAACACCACCGGCCGCACGATCACTGCGGCCGGCACTGGCTACAAGTACCCGCAGCCTGCCGACACGCTCACCTGGGCTGGCCAGTTTCGCGTGCCGGTGCGCTTCAAGGACGACGACATCGACTGGTCCATGGTGATGGGCCATGCCGACACGGCCAGCCGCCTGGTGGAGGGACCCAGCGTGCTGCTGGTGGAGGTCCCACTGCCATGAAGGCGCGCAGCGCAGGCCTGCAGGCCCACCACGAAGACCCGGTGCAGACGCGCGCATGGTGCTGGAAGGTCACGCGCCTGGACGGGCAGGTGTTCGGGTTCACCAGCGTCGATCAGGATCTGGAGATCGATGGCGTCACCTACGTCGCCAGCACAGGCATCAGCCCGTACGCGATCGACAGCAAGGCGGATCTTTCCGTGCCCAACATGCAGGTCAACGGCCTGCTGGACAGCACCGGCATCACCGAGGCAGATCTGGTCGCTGGCCTGTGGGACGGCGCCGCCGTCGAGAACTTCGAGGTCAACTTCCGCGACCTGAGCCAGGGCGTGATGAACCTGGCCACCGGTGTGCTGGGCCCGGTCAGCGCTGGCCGGGTGGCCTTCCAGGCGGAACTGCGCGGCCTGATGCAGCGCCTGCAGCAGCCGGTGGGCGAGGTGTTCACCATCGGCTGCCAGGCCAACCTGGGGGATGCGCGGTGCAAGGTCTCGCTGGGCGCCTGGACGGTTACCGGCACCGTGACGGCCGCCACCAGCGCCCGCGCCTTCACGGACAGCGCGCGCGCCGAGGCGGCGCACTACTTCACGGCCGGCCTGATCACCTGGACAGGCGGCGAAAACGAAGGGTTGTCCATGGAGGTGCGGCTGCATTCCACGGGCGGCGTCTTCGAGCTGGCCCTGCCCATGCCGTACACCGTGGCCGTGGGCGACACCTACAGCCTGGTCGCCGGATGCCGCAAGCGCGCGATCGAGGACTGCAAGACCAAGTTCAACAACATCCTGAACTTCCGCGGACATCCCTACGTGCCCGGCAACGACAAGGTGCTGGGCAACGCGGCTCTGGGGGCGGCGTGATGCAGCTCGAGAGTCCCGCAGCCGACGTGGTCCAGGAGGCCCGCACCTACATCGGCACGCCCTACGTGCACCAGGGGCGCAGCCGCCAGGGCCTTGACTGCCTGGGCCTGGCCAGCCTGGTGGCGCGGAGCACGCGCGGCTACACCTTCGACGTGAAGAACTACCAGGCGCAAGCGACCGACGAGACCATGCTGCAGCTCTGCCGCCAGCACATGCTGCCGGTGCCAGCGGTCGCTCGCCAGCCGGGTGACGTGGTCGTCATCCGGTATGGCAACCAGCGGCACATGGCTATCGTGGGCAATCACCCCGTGGCTGGCGAGCTGACGCTCATTCACGCCAGCTCGGTCCACGGCCGTGTCGTCGAGCACCGGCTTGACAGCCGCTGGGCGAGAATCTGCATCGCCACCTTCCGTCTGTACGATCTTCGGGGGACATGCTGATGGCGCAGCTTGTTCTGGCAGCCGCAGGCGCCGCCGCTGGCAATGCGCTGGGCCTTGGAATTGCCGCGCTGGGCATGAGCGGCAGCGCGGTTGGCTGGGCTGTGGGCTCTCTCATCGGTTCGATGGTGGGCCAGAAGGGTGTGCACAACGTCCAGCCGGGCATTGGCGACAAGTCCGTGCAGGCCAGCACCTACGGCGCCTTCCAGACTATCGTCTACGGCACCATGCGGGTGGCCGGCAACGTCATCGACGGCGTCTCAGAGGTGCGAGAGGTCCGCACCACCACGCGCGTCGGCAAGGGAGGTCCAAAGTCCACCAACACCACCATCACCTGGAATGCGGACGTCGCTATCGACATCGGCCAGGCCGGCTGCCTGGGTATCCGCAAGCTGTGGAACGCCGGCAAGCTGGTCTACGATGTCAGCAGCGGTGCCACCGCCGACAGCATCATCGCCAGCGCCATCAAGGCCACCAGCTTCAAGCTTTACAACGGCAGCGAGTCGCAGCTGCCGGACCCCACGCTCGAGGCCATCCATGGTGTCGGCAACGTGCCGGCATATCGCGGCCGCAGCTACATCGTGCTGGCCGGAGTGGACTGCCCCAACGGTCAGATCCCTCAGCTCACCTGGGAGGTGTGCTACAGCATAACGCCTGCGGACACGCTGCCGATCTTCACGCCTGCGCCGCCCTTCGAGCCCGAGTACCTGTTCAACGCCTCCGCGTCGTACAGCGCGATCGCGCGCGTTTGCGGGGCGGACAAGGTATACCACGTGGCGCTCAACTTCCAGGCCGGGACGGGCGGCAGCTACCAGATCAGCGCGCAAGGCTTCCGCCTAGGCAGTGGCTACAAACAGAAGTTGTGGACCACGATCTGGCAGAGCCTTGGCACTGGCACCCGCACCGTGATCGGCATGAACGGCAGCGCCAGCCGGCCGTTGGCCGTGCGCTCTGGTTTGTTCACGAACGCCAACTACGCCACCGCGAACACCATCAACGTGATCGACCTGCTCACCGGCGTCGAAACCACGGTGCGCAGCTATGTGCCAGGCACGGTGGACTACGACTTCGTGCCCGGCTGTGCGGCCTACGACGAGGTCACAGGCAAGTACATCCTGCTGGGCAACCCCACCGCGGGCCGCACCTACGAGCGATTCAACCCGCAGATCTACACCAGCGGCAACCTCGGCAGCGCGCGCGTGGCCCTGCCGGCCACCAGCGGCGCCGTGCTGGCGTTCTATGACGACATCGTTTACGCCTTCGACCAGCGCTCGGGCCAGACCTACCTGCAGATGTATAGCGGCAGCACCGGCGCGTACATCGACGAGGTCGCGGGCGGACCGGCCACGCTGGACTGCAATACCTTTGCCACCGGCGCGGACCCCGACACCGGTGTGTTGTTCAGCGGCTTTTTGTCCGCCATCAGCGCACATGCCGGCGGGGTGTTCGTCTATTGCAAGGTCAACGATTCGGTCTGGCGCATCACCACGAGCTGGGAGCTGGTCAGCGACACCATCACCAACACCACGGTGACCACCGAGGGCATCGAGTCGCCGTACGTCGAGCAGGACTACATCGTAGAGGGGCCCAGCGTTGCCACACCGGACAGCGAGGCTCACTACCGCGTGGCAGCCACCAAGGCATTCGACCCGCTGGACGTGTCGGTCGGCGACGTGATCAACTCGATCTGTCAGCTGGCCGGCCTGGAAGCTGGCGAGATCGATACTACCGCCCAGGCGGCCACTTTGCGCGGCTATGCAATTACCCGCCAGGCCAGCGCGCGCGCCGCCCTTGAGCCGCTCCTCAAGGGCTACTTCATCGACGCGCGCGAGCAAGACGGGCAGATCGAGTTCCTGAACCGAGCCGAGCAAACCAGTGGTTTCTCGGTGGAGTTCGAAGAGCTGGCGACGGGGGAAGACGGCGGCCTTGCCGACCCGTTCCCGGTTGGCCGCGCTGATGTGGCCACGCTGCCTCGCAGCGTGTCGGTCACCTACATCGATGTCGAAAACGACTACCAGGCGGGCACGCAGAGCGCGGCGCGCCAGACGGTCACCAACCGGAACGAGCAGTCCGAAGAGCTGGCGATCGCCACCACCGCCGCGCACGCCGCCACCGTGGCGGAGGTGCTGCTGTACGACGCCTGGAGCGTCGCCAACACGCGCACCGTCAAGCTCTCGCGCAAGTTCGCGGCCGTCAGCCCGGGCGACGTCGGCACCTTCGAGTATCCCGAGGGCGTGACGACGCTGCAGCGCGTCGCGCGCGCGGTGGACGACGGCGCCATCGTCACACTGGACCTGGTCGACGGTGATGCCCCTCTGTACAGCCACACCGCTACCGGCGCCGCCGGCAACGCCGGCCAGGCCAGCCCAGGCCTTGTGACGCCCACCCGCATGGAGATCCTGGACATCCCCATTCTGCGCGACGCCGATGACGACAACGGCCTCTACGTCGCATTCGCGCCGTACACAACCAACTGGAGCGGCGCGGCCCTGTACCGTGGTGCCGACGACGCCACGCTGGCGGTCGTCTCCACCGTCACCACCAGCACCGGGGCCGGCGTGGCCACCACCGCGCTGGGCGACTGGGCCAACAACACGCTGGACCGCATCAACACCGTGCTGGTGGAAGAGGTCGGCACCCAGGCCAGCACCGACTACGAGACCGCCCTGAACACCGGCGAAGGTTGCTGGCTGATCGGCGACGAGATCCTGTTGGCCCTGACGGCGACTTACGTCTCGGCCGGCGTCTACCGGCTGAGCGACCTGGTGCGCGGCCTGCGCGGAACCGAACGCTACAAGGCCAACCACGTCGCCGGCGAGCGGGCGGTGCGCCTGCAGCTCAGCGGTGAGGGCATCGCGCGCCCGCTGCTCGATCTCGGCGAGCTGGGCGTGCCGCGCCAGTACCGCGCAATCACCTACGGCCTGGCGCTCGACTCGCAGCCGTCGACCGCGTTCACGGCTGCCGGCATGGCGCTCAAGCCGCTGAGCCCGGTCAACTTCAAGCGCTCGGCGCTCAACGGCAACAGCACGCTCACCTGGGACCGCCGCAGCCGCCTGAGCGGCGAGTTCCCCGACGGCACCGACATCCCGCTGGGGGAGGCCGCCGAGCTCTACTACGTCGACATCTACGCCGACAGCGGCTTCACGCTGATCGTGCGCACTCTGTCCACCGACGCGCCGACCGTCACCTACACCCTGGCGCAGCAGGCGGTGGACTTCGGCAGTTACCAGGCCACGCTGTACCTGCGTATCCACCAGGTCAGCGCGCTGGTCGGCCGAGGCGTGCCGCTGGAGGTCACCAGCACAGTGGCCAACGTCAACAGCACGGCTCCCAGCCTGCTGGCCCACATGGACGGCGCTGGCGTTATCACCACCCCGGTGGACAGCAGTTCCTACGCCTTCCCGGCCACCCTGGTCGGCAGCGCGACTTTGTCTACTGCACAGAGCAAGTTCAGCGGATCCAGTCTGTACGTGCCCGGCGGCGCGGCAGCGCACGGCTGCAACTTCGACACCAGCTCGGCCGCGCACAGTTTCGGCACGGGCGACTTCACGGTCGAGTTCTTTGCTTTCTGCGTGGCCGCCACGGCAAACCGGCACAGCTTTGCGATCAGCCTGACCGGCGCGATCGGGTCGGTCGCCAACGTCTGCATGTACCTGCAGCTCAAGCAGACCAGCGGCGCGATCGACGTGGTCACCTATGCTGGCGCGGCCATCGACTCCTCCATTGCTGCTGGCGCCGGGTCTTTCGCGGTAGCGACCTGGAATCACATCGCCGTCGCGCGCAAGTCCGGCACCCTGCGCCTGTTCGTGAACGGCGTCCAGAAGGGCAGCAGCGCGGCCAGCGCCGGCAGCCTGAACTACAGCGCCTCGATGAAGGTCATGGTCGGCGGATGGCAGCTCGAGTCCAGCGACGCCACCTACTACGACGAGGTGCGCATCACCAAAGGCGAGGCACTCTACTTCGCCAACTTCACGCCACCCGCGGCGCCGTTCTGAGGCAAAACTATGAGCAGCAGCACAAGCAAGTTCGACCAGCTGAGCACCAGCCAGGCCAGCAAAGAGGTCCGGATCAACCAGCTGATGGACTCCGTCAGCCCGTCCGCGCTCGGCGCCCGGCGCGAGAGCACTACCACCGGCCTCACCTGGGGGTACTACGGCGGCCAGATGATGGTCAACGGGGTACCGACCGACATCGCCAACGGCACGGTGACGCTGACCGGCAGCGCCACGAACTACGTTCAGCTGACCCAGGCCGGCACCGTGGTCGTTGGCACCACGCGCGATCCGCGATACGCGCCGCTCTACAGCGTGGTGACCACTGTCAGCGGTGTTACTAGCTACACCGACGAGCGCGACGCCGCTTCGCTGGCCCGACTGGCCTACGGCATCGCCACGCAGGCCATGGCGGACTCAAATCAGACGATCAGCCAGGCGCAGGCCCTGTGCGACACCTTGGTGACCACCGGCGCGCTCACGGCCACCCGCAACCTTGTGGTGCCGCTGGTGCGCCGGCGTTGGGTGGTGCGAAACAACTGCACCGGCGGCTCGATCCAGGTCATCGGGGCCAGCGGTACCGGCGTGACGATCGCCACCGTCAAGGTGGCCATCGTGGAGTGCGACGGCACCAACGTGCTGCGAGTGACCGCAGACGCCTGATTGAAGGAGCGCCATGGCCGAACCCTCCACCAGCAGTATCTCGATCACCGCCCTGGCGATCGCCGTCCTGGGCCCACTCGCCGGGCCTTATGCCCTCATCGTCTTTGCGGCATTGGCCGGCGCACTTTGGCCGCTGTCAACCATGCCCACGGTTACCCGAGCGCAAGGTGCTGCGTTCCTGCTGCGCGTAGTCGCCGGGGCGGTGGTGCTTACCAGTACCGCCGCGTACCTGATCGAGCGCACGTACAACGTGCCGGCCCTTGAGTCCGTGGCCTTGGTAGCGTTTGCGATAGGAGCGGTGGGCAATGGCTGGCGCCCGGTTCTTGGCGGCCTGCGAGGCGCCCTGGTCAACCTGGTCAATCGCATCGGCGATCAGAGGGGAGGGCCTACGCAATGACCGCCACATTGCTGATGGTGGTGCATGAACTGCTCTGCGCCGTCCTGCTTTATTCCTGCTTCTGCCGCGCCACCCGGACCAACGCCCAGACCGCGCTGCCGATCCTCGTCAGTTTCTGGTTGCTCAGCGTGTCAGCCCTGTTCGCCACGCTCGCCCCGCTGCTCATCGACTGGCAGCCCGACGCCGTGAGCCTGCTGCTGCTGGCCAGCATCAGCCTGGTGCAGACCGTCACGGCCAGGTACTGGCAGCAGTCCCCGCCGCTCGCATTCCAACGCAAGGATGATCCATGAGACTGACACTCAATCGCCGCCCCAGCCTGGGCGGCGCCACAATCGGCGAGCTGCTCGAAGACGGCGCCCACCTGTGCTACACCCTGGAGGACGAGATCCGAGAGCGAGTCGGCGAACCGGTAGGCAACTGGAAGATTCGCGGCGCCACGGCAATCCCGGCCGGCGAGTACCGGGTAACGCTCGAGCACAGTCCGCGTTTCGGCCTTGACACGTTGACGATCTGCAATGTCCCGGGCTTCACTGGCGTGCGGATACACGGCGGCAACACCCACGAACACACGGAGGGCTGCCCACTGCTGGGCCTGCGTGTCACCGACACGACCATCGTGGGCGGTACAAGCGCCCCGGCCGTGGCCCTGGTCAAGGCCCGGGTGCGCGCGGCGCTGCAGGCTGGCCAGCATGTGCTGCTCACCATCAACAACCCGACAGCGGTGGCGTGATGTTCTGTGCCCTCTGCGGATCCACCGGCCACGCCAGATCGCGCTGGCCTTGGGCGAGGTGCTGGCCATGAGCATCCTGGTGCAGCTGCTGATCTTGGCAGCGGTGGCCGCTGGCGGGTTCTGGGCCGGCGACGAATGGCGCTCAGGCATCGTGGCCGCCCGTGACCTCAAGGCGGTGCAGGACAACGCCCGCGTACAGATCCTGCGCGCCGATCGCGCCGACCAGGCCGCCGAGCGCCACGAGAAAACCAAGACGGTGCTGGAAATCCGTTACCGCGACATTGAGAAGGAGGTCGAACGTGTTGTCACTCAGGTTGAGTACCGTGATCGTGTTTGCCTGGCTGATGACGGCCTGCGCGTCGCCGCCCATGCTGTCGACGCCGCCAACGCCGCTGCAGGCTTCCCTGCGCGAGCCGTGTCCGCCCCTCAACCAGTTGACTGACGGCAGCGCCGCCTCGGTGCTGCGGTGGATCGAGCAGACCGCCAAGGCCTACGGGGTGTGTGCCAGCCGCCACCTGGAGACTGTGCAGGCTTGGCCGAAGTAGCGCCGCGCCGCGCTTGCCGGCCTCATATTGCGATAATGTCTGAAGTTGCCGTTTTTGAAATTGCGGAGCGCTCCGCAAGCCAAATCAAAAACGATAGCAAGAAACCGCGTATTTATGCGGCTGCCCGTAGCTCAGTCGGATAGAGCATCAGCCTTCTAATCCGACTGCAAAACTAGCGTCCATGCGGGCTGCAGCCCGGTTTCCGCTTCAACTCTCTGTATGTTCAATCAGTGTTGCAACCCGCATGAAACCGTGCGGGCGGTGGCCGTTGCGGAGCGCAATCGAGCCTATTTCGTCGGCCCGACCTTCTTGCCGCGCCGCAGGTAGTGGCGCTGGGTGGTGGCCACGTTGTCGTGGCCCAGCAGATCGGCGGCGGCCTGGTCGCCTCGGTCGTCGCTGACATCGTCAGCCGCCTTGGCGCGCAGGTCGTAGAACCACATGGCCGATATTTCGGCCGCGAGCTGCGGGTGCGCCAGTGCAGCGGCATCGCGTGCGGCCTCGAAGTGCTTGCGCATCACCTGCTTGGTCAGAGCGTTGCCGTGCAGGTTCGTGGCCAGGCTGGAGCACCAAATCTTGCTCTTTTCCTTGCGGGCCGCGATGCGCTCGATCAGGGCCCCGAATTCCCCCTCCACTCGGATCCGCAGTGGCTTTCCGGTCTTGGACTGTGCAGGGATGACGAACACGCCGTCGACGATCTGCTGCTCGGTGAACTTGAGCACGTCGCCTGGCCGTTGGCCGGTCAGGTAGGCTAGGTCCATGGCGTCCTTCAGCGGCTGACTGGCGGAGCGCCAGACGGCCGTGTAGACGGTGTCGGACACGTACACCTGGCGCTTGGGTAGGGAGAAGCCTTTGACGCCGCGCACGGGGTTCTCCGCGTCCGTGTAGCCCCATTCGCGCGCCATGTTGAACATGTGGCTGAACAAGCGCTTGAGGCGGTTTGCGGTGGTGGGCTGACTGGCCTTCCAGGTGAGGAGCTTGCGGATATGCGGCGGCTTGATCAGTGACAGCGGCGCCGGCGTGGGCGAGCAGAAAAACAGCCGCAGCAGCTTGAGGTCGGACTTCTGTACCCGCTGGGTGCTGTCGGCCTTGGTGGGCAGGACCTCGCGTTCGTATTTTTCGGCGAGCTGGGCGAAGTCTGTGACCGGGATGTCCTTATCCTCGGCGCCGTACAGGTCGGCCCACTTGCGCACGGCCAGGACGTAGTCGCAGCCCAGCGGGATTTCGCGGCGGGGCGTGCCCCTCGTGTCGTAGTAGTAATAGGTCTTGCCGCTTTTCTGCCGGCGCGCGCGAAATCGTTCCATGCGTCTCCCCTTGGTCAGTCAGGCTAGGCTGGGCTCCCATGTTGCCACTTGGACCTCTTGCCGTCCACCTTCGATGACAGCGCGCACCACTACCGGCCGCCCGGCAGGGTTGACGAAGTGGGGAACTTTCATGGTGTTGAGCGCGGCCACCTGCAACTGCTCCCGGCTGCGGCCCTTGGCGCTGCGGTAGACGCCGGTCAACTCGGCGACTTCCTTGGGGGTGAGGAACGTACTGCTCATGATCCCCTCCTGAAAACCTTGGTGATGTCGCCGGCAATCACGTGCCCGCGATCGCGCAGCACATTGGCGACGCGCGTCCTATCGTGGTGGCTGTGCGAAGCCTGCCGCAGCAGCCCGAAATAGCTGTTGGCCGACTGGTGCAGGTCCTGGGCCGGCATCTCCTGCAGGCGGTCCAGCGCGACGTGCAGCGTGCGCGGCCGGGTGATCCGCCGCCAGGGCTTGACCAAGTGGCCTACGAAGTCGATGCCGCGTTCCAAAGGCTGCAGGATGGTCTTGCGCGGGTTCAGCGCCAGGTGCAGCTCCGCCAGCTTGCCCTCGATCGACGCCTTCGCCCGGTTGAGCCACTGCGCGCTGTCGTGCAACAGAACGAAATCGTCGACGTACCGCACGTAGTGCGGCGCGCGCACCTGGTGCTTGACGTGCTGGTCTAGGTCATCGAGCAGCACATTGGCAAAGAACTGGCTGGACAGGTTGCCGATCGGCAGGCCGTGGCCGTCAGGCGCATTGAACAGGCTCTTATGTGGCGGCACCAGCGCCAGCTCAGTCTGGTGGCCACGCAGCTCCACGTCGCCCCGGGGGTCGTGCATCAGGATCACCTGGGCCAGCGACATCCACCAGGGCTCGGTGATCTGCCGGCGCAGCTGCTCCAGCAGCACCGCTTTGTCGATGCTCACGAAAAAGTTGGCCAGGTCGCACTTGAGGTAGTAGGCCGGCCGGCTCCAGTTGCTGGTCTGGCTGCGCACCTGGTGCTCCAGCCGGCGGGCTGCATACAGCGTGCCCCGGCCGGGGATGCACGCGCAGCTGTCGGCCGTGAACCGTGCATGAAACCGCGGGGCGATGTGGTTGTACAGCAGGTGGTGCACGATCCGGTCGCGGAACCGGGCCGCCCACACCTCACGCGGCTTGGGGTGGGTGATGACAAAACAGATCGAGCGCCCAGGCCGATACGCGCCGGTGGTCAGCTCGTCGTGCAGTTGCAGCAGGTTGTGCTCGAGCTGGGCCTCGAAGGCCAGCGCACTGGCGCTATTGCGCTTCGTGCGCCGGCAGTCCAGGTAAGCCTGGACCAGGGCGGAGAACAGGTGTGGATCTGCGGACGGCAACAGCCGAGCCTTCGTAGCTCTTGTGGTTGTTGTTCTGGTTGCCGTTGTTGAAGTTGCAATTCCAGGCGTAAGAGGCACCATCGCGCTTTCCACACCACCACCCCGAAGGCCTGGGCCGATCAGGGTGGTGGCTGCACCGGACCTGGCCCGCGTGTTGGCGGCGGTATCCGTGGCGTGCATGTCGGTGGCCTCGTGAGCCAACGGCGCGACCAGATTCACTATGCGCACGGGCATGAGGGCCTTGACCGTCATGCTGCAGGCGCCCTGTTCGACGACTTGAGCCAGCCGCCGGCCTGCTTGCCTATGCTTCCCAACAGCTCCGCCGAATCGCCCCACAGCTTGGGCGAGAGGTAGCGGCTGTCGAAGCTCACCCGCAGCAGCACGGTCACCGCGCGCTGGCGCTTCAGCAGCTCCTGGATGTATTCCGCGCGGGCCTCGTGTTGGCTCGCATTGGCCAGCGCCATGAGGTCCAGCATGTCGACGCAGTGCTGGGTGACTTTGTCCCCCAGGATGCGCTTGACGCTGCGGGGCATCTGCTCCTGGACCTTGACGGCCAGGCTCAGCAGCCGCACGCCCGTTCGATGGATCGGGAGTTCTGTGTGAAGTGCCATGGTTGGCGGCTCAGCTCAAAAAGGATTGAAGGACCGAAGGCTCAAACTCTGCGGACGGCAACAGCCGAGCCTTCGTAGCTCTTGTGGCCGGTGCGCTGGAGGCCGTTGCCGAAGCCGCAATACCAGGCGTAAGAGGCCTCGGACTCGTGCTCTTCGCAGGACCAGTGCCAGCGGGGCGTCAGGTGCGGCTTGCAGTTGGCGAACAGCAGGGCCTGCTCCTGGCGGGTGGGCAGTGCGCCGCCGGCGGTCTCGGCCCACTCCAACGCGGCCCTCCAGGACAGATCCGCCTCGGGCTTGGCGGCCATGAGCACCAGGTGATGCATGTGCTGGCCGTTGCCATCCAGCACGGCGCCGGCGTAGTGCTCGCCGGCGGCAAGTTCAACCGAGTCTTCCTCGATCTGGATGATGGTGGTCTGCACCGGCTTGGCGAGCAGCTGGGCGATCATGCTGGCCAGCTCGGTCTGCTTGGCCTGGATCAGTTCGATGGTGACGGCGGTCATTGTGGTCTCCGGGGTGAAAAGGATTGAAGGATCAAGCGGTGAGAGGAATCTGGCGGACGGCAACAGCCGAGCCTTCGTAGCTCTTGTGGCCGTTGTACTGGTGGCCGTAGAGGAAGTTGCAACCCCAGGCGCAAGAGGCGTCATACTCGTCGCTGGTCCAGTGCCAGCGAGGTTGCAGGCTAGCCTTGACGTTGGCGAACAGCAGGGCGGCCACAGGGCGCGACGGCAGCTCGCCGCCTTGCTTCTTGGCCCAGGACTTGGCCTTGGTCCAGGTCAGATCGGTGCCGGCTTCCGGCAGCAGGACCACTACGTAGTGAGTGCCATCGGGCTTAGTAGTCAGGCCGGCGAAGGTGCCGCCCTCGAGGTCGGCGCCGATCGCGGGCAGGTTGGCCAGGCTGATGGTGCTGGCCGGTTGGGGGTCTTTGGGCATGGGAATCTCCAAGTTGTGTGGCGTTGCCACGGGTTTTGATTGCTCGACTGCGAGAGCGGCCTGCAGGGCTTCAATCGCCTCGTTCGACTGATGGATCGGGCGCGTCTGCTCGCGGTGGTAGACCAGCGCATCCAGCGCCTGGCGCAGTAGTCGGATGCTCATAGCGCCATGACCTCCACGTCATGCGCCCGCCGGTGGCCGGCGTGGATCTCTGAGATCCTTCGCTCGGTCTCGCGGTGGCATGCCACCATGGTCCGGTGCGGCAATTGCTCAAGCGCGCTGGCGTAGTCCTCCAGAACGGCGCGCACGGCCAGGATGCCGGCGCCGTCCAGGCGGATCGCGCCGCCGGCAACGTGCCGCCGGCCGGCCATGGCCAGCGCCTTGACTGCGTCCATCAGCAGGCCGCTGCCGTCCGCCACGTGGCCCTGGCTGACCAGGGTCTCCATGAGGTTCACAGCGTCGCTGCAGACCCGCCAGTCGTCGGTGGTGGGCGCCTGGTCCTGCTCGATCGCGCGCAGGCCGGCGTACATGCGCGTGAGCTGGTGCAGGATCTTGGGCGCCGGCGTCGGCTCGGTCGGGCTGGCGGTCATCACGTCCAGCAGCGTGTAGGTGCGGGGGTAGGCTGGGCGGCGCTTCACTTCTTGCCACCCTTGCTTTTCTTGGCTGCCGGCGCCGGCTTGACCGGATCCGCTGGCAGCTGCTGCAGCGCCGCGGCAATGCCCGCCTGGGCCTCGGCCGCGCTGGTGACGTCCTTGCGCGCCGCTGCGTTGAGCAGCTGCTGCAAGGTCTGGCCGCGCTTCAGGGCCGCCTTGACCCATGCAGGCTGCTGGCCACGGCCGGTCCAGGTCTCACCGTTCGGCCCACGGTATTTGATGTCCATGGCGCCTGGCTTCGCTGCGGCCTTCTTGGTGGCCACCGCTGCCGGCTTCTTCGCCTTCGGCTTGAGCAGTTCCTTGACCTGCTCCTTGATCACCTGCAGGTCGATCTCGAGCTCGGCCGCCACGGCGTCGATGTGGGGCGTTGGGCTGGCCTTGCCGTCGTTGTACTGCACCAGGTAGAGCATGTCGTGCAGCGACAGCAGCACCATGCACACCAGGTCTATGTTGTCCACCTCGCAGGCGCGCACATGCGCCTCGATGCCCTCGCGCTGGGCCACCTTGCCGATGCCGAACAGCTCGCCGTAGATGGCCCGCTCATCACCTCGCAAGCTGGGCACCAGGCGAAGGGCCATCAACCGCATCAGGTTCGCGCTCAGGCCTTCGATCGGCTGCGTGCAACCCACCGCGTGCACTTTGGCGATCGCCATCTTGCGCCACGTTTTCTCGACCTTTTCCAGCAGGCTGCGGGCATCTTCAGCCTTCTTCTGTTTTTTGTCGCCATCGGCTTGCTGGGCGGTGATCAGCTGCAGGGCCTTGAGCCGCTCGTTGACCACCTCGGTGGGCAGAACCGCCACCAGCTCGCCGCTGCTGGGGTGCGCGATCAGCGTGGGCGCTGGCAGATCCTTGCCCAGCACCTTGGACAACGGCTTCTTGCCGTCCACACGGTAGTCGGGTTGGTCCAGCCGGATAAACCCATCGATGGGCTGGTGCTCATACCCCCACAGCTTCTTTGCCTGCTTGCCGAGGATCACCTCCGAGCCGTTCTCCTGCGCCTGGCGGATCTGCACGGCGTCGTGGGCCTCCACCTTGGCATTGAAGCACTTCGGGTCTGTGCACACATCGGCACGGCCCACATCGGCGAACAGGTCCGGGTTGGCGCCGGTGCGTTTGTCGCAGTCCTTGCAGCTGCCGGCCGCCGGCACCAGGCTGGCGTCGGTAATCTTGAAGCGGGCACTGTCAAGGTGCAGCATCACGTTGTTCTGCAGCCATTTCAGAAACTCGCGATAACTCGGCACATCCCCTTTGTAGTCCTTCCTGGTGGCCTCGGCCAGCGCCTTCACCTGCAGCGCCTCGTCCGGGATCCGCGCGATCGCCAGGGCCCGGCTCGCGTCGATGGTGCCCTTGCGCAGCGCAGTCGCCGGTACGGCGCACAGGTCCAGCAGCTTGAGGCGGCCGTAGACATAGGTCCGGCTGCGGCCGATCCGCGCGCCAATGTCTTCCTTGGCGATGCCAGTGGCCGCGATCAGCGCCTGGTAGCCCTCGGCCTCCTCGATCGGCGCCAGGTCGTCGCGCTGCAGGTTCTCGATCAGCTGGCACTCGAGCACCTGACTGTCGGTCATCGCCTTGATCATGGCCGGGATCATGTCGACGCCGGCCAGCTTGCACGCGCGCAGCCGGCGCTCGCCTGCCACGAGCTCGAAAGCCGGCAGCGAAGCCTTCGGGCTGTCGCGCAGATAGAACGTGTCTTCCAGCCGCGCGGCCGGCAGCGGACGCACCAGAACCGGCTGGTGCACGCCGCTGGCCTTGATGCTGTCGGCGAGCTCCTGCAGCTTGACCTGGTCGAAGCTCTTGCGCGGGTTGGTCAGGCTGGGCGCAATGCTGGCGACGGCCAGCATGTCGAAGGTCGCCATGACGGTGGCCGTGGCTTCCAGCGGCTCGGCGATCGCGCTGCCGCTGTCTGCGGCGTATTCGTTGAGAGACATGGAGGCTCCTGGTTAAAGCAAACGGTCGGGATATTCGCAATCGCGCGGAGGCGTTGGCATTGCGCCCGTGAGCTGGTGGTAGCGGTTCTCGAACTCGTGCGCCCAGTCCACCCAGGCCATGCCGCGCAGCGAGGGTATGGGCCGGCCATCGGCCTCGATGCCCTTGAGCCAGGGCCAGGGCTCGGCCGAAGCTGCTGGGTGCATCAGATCGCGGCGCTCGGTGGCCAGGCTGATCAGATCCCAGCGCTTTACCTGACCGGCGTAGGCATGCAAGTGGTGAACTGCGCCCAACTGGCCCAGCACGGCAAGTTGCAAAGTGTTCTCTACAGTCCGAAGCGCGCTTAAACCGCCACTACGCTCGAACACTGCCTCTTTAAACGGGCTGGGAATATCGCTGCAGTAGGCCTCATGCGCGTCGTGCAGCAGCGCTGCGAGCTGCGCCTCCTTGGGAAAGCCTTCGGCCTCCGCAAGGGCGGCACAATGCAAACTGTGGGCGGCCACGCACCATGGGTACTGCGTCGCGCCGGCAAAGCGCGGGATCCGCGACAGGTGTGCGGCCACGTCCTCGATGCAGATCTGGCCAGGCTTCGGCGTGGGGATGTCTACCCGCCGGCCTGTGTAGGTAATCATCCAGCTCACAGCACGGCCTCCACGATATCGGGGTCCAGCTGGACGTTCTTGCCGCTGACAAACAGCCCTTCAGCGAACCGGCACAGCATGGCTGCCACGTTCGCTGCGTCGTTCTGTGCCTTGAGATCGCCATCGGCCCGCAGCAGCACGCCGGTGGGCGTAGCGAGGATCTGCAGGGTGATCATCGGCGCGTCGAGCGCGTTGTTGGTGGTGCTCATGGCCTTACACCGTAGGCCCATACACCCGCTCAAGGAAGCGATGCACCTGGCGTGCCTGCAGGTCGCTCAGCGTGACACTCTGCGCGTCGGTGTTGATCGTGATGCCTGCCAGCACCACATCGCCGTCGTCCCATAACGCTGCGATCGCCGTCGGCCGCTCGGGCTCTGCCGCAACGGGCTCGGACTTTTTGCGCAAGCCTTGGGGGCGGGCCTTGTTCTTTGGCGTCTTGACCTTGCGTGCCTTCGGCGCGCTGCTGGTGGCAGCAACGTCATCGGCGTCACCCCACACAGGCGCGACACCTGGTAGCGTGTACAGGGCCTGCCTGCCGTTCTTGTGCAAGGCAAGCACGCCAAACTTGCGCGGCGCCTTGAGCAGGTTGCTCGTCGAACTCTGCTTGACCTGGAACAGCTCGACCATCTGTGCCGGCGAGATCTGCGCCGCTTCGCCAGTTTGAAGATAGTCCATCACTTTCTCAGCCAGCGAGCCTGGGCGCGGGGTATAGGGTGTCGTCATACAGTGCTTTCCTCTGGTTGGTGAACGTGGATGTGCAGGACGTGCTCCTGCTTTATGTGAATGTGCGCACGCGGCCCCTGGGCGGATACGCGCATGCCTTTGCGCAGCCGGCGCGCTGCCGCCTCGCATTGCGCCTCATGACCTGCCGGGAAAGGCTGCTCAAGGCACAGCGGATTCTTGTCGGCTGCCTTGTCCAGACGCACGTGCACGATCAGCACCGGCACCATATGGCCTTGGGCGTCGATCGCCTTGGTTCGAGCCTGCGCGTCGCGCGTCAGGGTGCCATCCCACTCCATCACGGCGGTGGGGTCGCGGTCTTGTGCAGACGTTTTCACAGTTCGCCGCGCCAGTTGCCGCCACTGCGGCGCCAGTTGCCGTTGCTGGCCGGCATGCTGTGGTGGCTGCGTTGGTCGTCCTCCGGCCGTGCAAGGCCCAGCAGCGTGCAAGCAACCACGGTGCCAAGGAAACACAGCACGACGATCGCCAAAATGGCTACCACCCACGGATACTGGTCGGCCAGCAGCCAGATCCAGCTCCACATGTCGGGGGCCATCATGGGCTCACCTGCACAGTGATCGTGGGCCGGCCGTGCTTGGTCTTGCACTGCACGCTGCCGTCGTTGAGCTGCTGCCACGATGCCTGCGGGCCGCACAGGGCCTGAGCGGCGACGGCAAATTTTTCTTGCGCGATGGCGGCGTTGATGGCGTCCTGCAGGTAGACCGCCTGGTCCCACTCGTCGGAGTGGTCGTCCAGGGAAGGGCCGAGCCAGCAGAGGGCGGCAACCATGGCGACGGCGATGATGGTGGTCTTGATCATGTGCCCTCCGGCAGTACACTGCGCCCATGCACACCGGCACGGTCGTTGATCAGAACAGCCAGCGCGGCTACATACTCATTGCCGTCGACGGGGGCGACTTCGTTGTGTTTGAAGTGCTCGACAGCATTTCGCTGGAACTGGGCAGCCGCATCCAGGGTGACCTGCACGCCCTCGGAGGCGAAACGCTGCTGCACCTCGACAGCGGTGAGACCTTCGATGCCTACGGTCAGACGGGTCCAAGCTCCCGGGTAGCCTGCCTGCGCGTTCTGCGCAGTTAGCCTCATATCCCGCAGGGCCAGCTTGTCCGCTGTGCCGTCGGCCAAGGCGATCAGAGCTTTGGCGGTAGCGCGCCAGAATTCTGTGGTGCCGGGTCCTGCCTCGGCACTGTCGAGGGCCATGAGCCCAACCAGTGCACGTCGGGCGAGCGCTTGCATGGCGGTATTGGTGATCACGATGCCGCCCCTTCGATCATGACAGCCACCTGGTCAGGCCAAAAAAGATGACGCCGGTCAAAACGCCGGTCGCCAACACCCTGACAGCTTCGGCAAACAAGTTCGGTTCTGGCCGGGCGGCGGGGTATCCCATCACCACAACGGCCTTCTGAAACCATGCGCCATCAGGGCCGCACAGAGTTTCAGCCGCACGCGCGGTGTCGCATGTCACTGCTGGCAGTCCGTTGACCAGATCCACTGCCAACTGCGGGTTGTTGCAGTCGCCAGCGTCAAAGTAGCGGCAGTCGCGGCACTTTGGCAAGGCGCGCGTCTTGTCCTGGTGCATCTTGTGCCACTCGTGCGCGCCGTCTGATCGAACGCGTTCAAGCTGTTCTTGTGTAAGCTGCACCATTACGACACCGCCCCCATCAGGATGCCCAGCATTGCCCGGTCGGCCTGCGCCAGATCGGCGCGACGTTGCAGTTCGATCTCGGACTGCAGGGCGATCTCGCGGACACGGCGCTCGGCTTTGCGTGCTTCGGCTTCGTGGTGGCCAGGTGCAAATCCGGTGCCGCTCCTGTGCTTCATGTCACGCTGGCTGCACGCAATGTGTGCCCAGAAGGCCGCATCATCAAAGGCCTTGAGGTCGGCGTTCTGCTCGCGGTAATGTTGGTTGATCTGGCCGGGCAGCATCGCCGCAAACCGGGCCTGCTGGGCTACGTCTCTGAGAAGCTGCATCCTTCACTCCTTGCCGGCGGGGTGCCGGGTTTGAGAATTATCACTATAGTGGTTTATGTTGTAAACACTATAGTGATAAATATTTGTGTAGTTGACTGCAATTTGTGGCTATGCCGCTAGGCTTACAGAACCTTACAAGCTAGGATTTGACGGATGCCCGACAAGCAGACGTTTACTTTTGGATCAGCCAGCGTCCGATGCACAAGAATGGAGACAGGCATCCTCCGGGTCGAGTTTTCTGGCCCGCTGAGCCTCGAAGCGTTCGTGTATTTGCGAAATTGCTTGGTGGAGCGCCTAGAGATCGCCACGGGTTACGTGATGCATTACGAGCGGGCACTGATGGCCCTCGGAGACTTGCCCCCGGCCCCTTCGACCCTATACAACAGCAGCGCCCCGCCTACTGCCGTGATTTGTCGTTACGACCAGCTCCGGTACTGGCGGGCTTTTTCGATGCGCGTGGCGCGGATGGGAGTGGTGCGACCGTGCTTTCTTGATCTGCGGGCGGATGCCGCCTATCGATGGGTGGAATCAATGGCGGTGGTGAAAGAACATCCTCGATCGCGTGCATTGCAGCAATAAATGCCTCGTTTTGCGTTCCGGGGTCTACGATCTGGTCAATCTGCCTTGCAAGGCTTTCGCCGAGGGTGAGCGGGCGCGCCTTCCTGGCTGCTTTGCCGTTGGGGTCATCAGTCTCCATCAGCAGATAGTCCGGCGACACTTCAAGAACAGCGGCCACCGCCACCACGATCTTGCCGTAGCCCCTGATGTTCGCCTCAACATTGCCAATCGCGCTCTGGCCCACGCCCACCAGACTGGCGAGTTTGGCTTGAGATAGTCGCTTGCCTTTGCGCAGTCGCTGGAGGCGTGCACCTTGCGTTTCATCCATGGGAGGCGATGTTGCTCTCAGGAGAATCACTTTAGTGGTTGACGCCATAAACACTATCGTGATAAATTGAGTGTATGGACATTCTGAAACACGCTATTGAGGTCGAGGGCAATGCCAGCAAACTGGCATGCGCATTGGGCGTCAAACCCAATGTTGTCAACAACTGGAAGATGCGCAACAAGCTGCCGCAACCGTGGCAGATTGCCCTCCAGTTGAAGTACGGGCAGCGCACGTCTGCCGCAACCGATCGTTTGACCACGGAGCCCGCTGCGGCGGGCGCTTGACATGGCGAGCATCCGCAAGTTGAAGAAGCGCACCGCCGCTGGGATTGCCTCCAAGATGCTGTACGCCCTGACGATGAATCCCGAGGGCGGCGAAGTTGGGCTGACAGTGTTCCAAAGCCGGCGCAGCGTGGCGACCATCCAGCTTTCGCGCTTGATGGCGCTGCAGCTCAGTACAGCAATTGCAGAGGCGGCTACCGGTCGTCGTGCCCAATGATGGTTCGAATCTCCACGATCTGGCCTGGCTTTGCCTTTGCGCGTAGGCGCGCCGGCTGGGCGTTGTACTGCTGGACTTGCAGCACCAGTTCGGGTCGGGTGAGCTTGCGGTATGCGATCACTCGGTACGTGATGCCCTTTGCCGGGTCTTTGATCTCGCTGACGACATTCGGCATTTCCATTTTCGGCGGCCCCTTTGTGAAGTTGCGCGGTGTAGGAACTGCCAATGTAGCAAAGCGGGCTGCCACCACCAACCCAACCACGGAGCCCGCTGCGGCGGGTGTGTGACATGGGTGAATGGGACGGCGTGAGCCGCGCGCAAGTCATTTTCGCTTGGGATGGGGTCCCTCGGATAGCGGTCTGGCTTGCAGCATCTTTTCGGCCTGCGCAGCCGCCATTGCATGGTTCAACAGGCGCGTCGCCATGGGCGTGTGACCTGGAAGTTTTGCCGCAGTGGCGCTCCACTTCTGGAGATCTGCGGTGAAACGGGCGGGGTCGATTTGCTGGCAGATGGCGGCTGTGAGTGTGCCCAATGCCTGGCTTTGGGCTTCGATCAGCTCGGCCACGATCTGCTTCATGAATTCCTCGTTCATGGGTAGCCCTCCAGGTGGTGGTGAGTTCGAGAGCCTCCATCGTAGACCCGGCAGGGCCACCCGCCAATTCAACCCAACCACGGAGCCCGCTGCGGCGGGGGTGTGATGTCAGCGTCGAATGTGCCGATTGCAGACCACGCAGTGCCAAGTGTTGACCCGAACGGTACTCCGGCCGGCCAACTGGGCCATGCTGCCGCCCTGAAGAACGACCTTTCTCCCGTTGTCGAGGCACGACTGACACACATAGTGCGCCGGCTCCGTGGTGAGTGGCTGGCCGGTCCCGCCCTCCTGTGGCACGACGTGTGCGCGATACGCGAACTGGCCCGCAGTGACCTCGACCAGCGAGTAGCGGCCACGGTCGCGGATGGCTTCTTCGAGTTTTCGCAATTTCTCGCAGGCCTGGAAGTGTTCGTGCTGAAGCTGGAGCAACTCCGCGTTGTGGGCGAGCAACCCCTCCTGAGCCTTGAGCAACTGTGCGTTGAGATTCATGACGGTCCCCGAAAGCTGATTGAAATCTCGAATGCCCAGCGCGGCCTCTCCGAGCTGCTTGGCGGCGGCGACCGCAGCGGCGATGGCGCTGATCTGGGAGTAGTCCATGGGTAGTCCTCTTGGTGATCGTCGGTGCAGGAGCCTTCATCGTAAGACGGGCAGGGCTGCTAGCCAATTCGACGCCTGTCAAGCAGGATTGTTCATTCGTGGTGGGCATGGCGCTCATTTTTGCCCTGCGATGCTTCTCAACACCACTCAACAAAGTTGCGAAGCATGAACACACACCAGCCAGGTCTGCCCTTGGTGAATCTGCACCCGCAGGAGATCGCGCGTGAAAAGTCGCTGGGTGGCGCCATTGGGTTGTGCGCCAAGGCGGCCGGTTACGAAGGCAAGCAGGTCCAAGGCTTCCTGCACACCGACAAGGCGCAGTTCAGCCGTTGGGAGGCCGGCACCGAGGGGGTCGTGTGGCCCAAGCTCGCTGCATTGATGGACGTGTGCGGCAACGATGCGCCCTTGCTGTGGATGGTGCATGCACGCGGCTACGACCTGCACTCGCTGCGCCGGTTGGAGAGCGAGACCGAGCGCGAGAACCGCCTGCTGCGGGAAGAGAATGCCGCGCTCCGTCGTGTGCTGACAGGACAACACAGCTGACGCATGGCCGATACGATCGAGGACGTGATCCAGCAGATGCTGCGCCGGGGCATCGAGCCGCCACCCGCAGGCAAGCTGGATGTGGACGGCAAAAAGCTCACGTGGGCCGGGGATGCGCGACGCCCCAAGAAAAAGAACGCCTGGGCATCGCTGCGGGAGTGGCGCAGCCCGAAGACCGGCCGGGCCTATGTGGTGGGCCGCTACGGGATCCGCGACGAGCACTGGCAGATCGAGCCGACGCAGACCGAGTGGTCGCCCGCGGAGCGGTTGGCCTGGCAGGAGCAACGCAAGCAACTGGAGAAAGAAGCGGCGGCTGATCGTGAGGCCAGCGCTGTGGAGTGCCGTGCGAAGGCCCGCAAGATCTGGGAGCGGGCGCAGACCGAGGGTGCGAGCGATTACCTGACGCGCAAGAAGGTGGGGGCCTATGGCGTGCGCTTTGCGTTTGGCAAGGTGCTGGTGCCGGTCATGGACCTGGCGGGCACGCTGCATGGCCTGCAGTGGATCAGCCCGGACGGCAGCAAGCTGTTCGGCACGGGCACGGTGAAGGAGCAGCACTTTCATCTGATCGGCGAGGTGACCGACGCGCTGCCGATCCAGTTTGCTGAGGGGTACGCTACCGGCGCGAGCGCTTTCATGGCGACCGGCGCGCCGACTGTGGTCTGTTTCGATGCGGGCAATCTCATGCCGGTGGTGGCCGCGTTCCGCAAGCTCTACCCGGACCACCGCCTGGTGCTGGTGGCTGATGACGATCGGCACCTGGTGGGCCGCTTGTGCGAACGCCTGGAAGCGCACGGTGTGGGCGCGAAGCCGGGCGATTTCGCGAAGAGCGCGGGTGGGCTGCGGGACATGCGGTGGGAGCTGCCGGACAAGCGGGTGGTGGAGCTGAAAGCGCGCTGGGCCAAGGACAAGGCGGAGGTCTACTACATCGAGGGGTCGATCACGGCCGATGGCGTGACGCACCTGGTCAAGCTGGAGAACGCAGGCCGGGCAAAGGCTTTCGCTGCAGCCAAGCGCCACGGGGGCCATGTCTATCTGCCGCGCTTTGCGGATCGCGCTGGGCCGGCCACGGACTTCAACGATCTGCACGTGCTTGAAGGGCTGGAGGTGGTGCGCGAGCAGCTGCTGGCGGAGCCGGAGCAGAAGCCGACGCGCAAAGGCACCGTGCCTCCTGGTGACGGCGGATCGAATGGGGGCCGTGGCGGGGATGGGCCGGATCGGCTGCGCTTCCCCTACATGACCGACAAGTGGGAGGTTAAGGGCATCCGCGAGAACGTGTACTTCGCGCTGCGTGAGGATCCCCAGTTGCGCGGCCTGGTGCTGTTCAACGATTTCAGCCACCGCATTGACAAGTCGCGCCCGCCGCCTTGGGATGGTGACCCAGTGCAGTGGCAGCCGATCGACGATCTTCGCCTTGCGAACTACCTGGCCGACCAGCATGGGCTGCTGGTGCAGAATCCGATCACGATCGAGCAGGCCGTGCTGATGGCCGCGTATGACGCCCGCTATAACCCGGTGCGCGACAGCTTTGAGTCGGTGGTATGGGATGGCGTCCCGCGTTGCAAGCACTGGATGGTGGACTGCCTGGGCGCCGCCGATACCGAATACGTCCACAAGGTCAGCGAGTATTTCCTGATCAGCATGGTGGCGCGGGTGTACGAGCCCGGCTGCCAGATGGACTACATGCTGGTGCTGCAGGGCGGTCAGGGCGCGGGGAAGTCGAGCGTGCTGCAGCTGTTGGGTGGCGACCACTACGCGGGCGGCTCTTTCCGGATCGGCGACAAGGAGGCGCTGCAGGCGCTGCAGGGTCGGCTGATCTTCAACTTCAACGAGCTGGACGCGCTCAGCCGGGTCGAGACCTCGGCGATCAAGGGCTTTATCACCGAGCGCACGGACATCTTCCGGCCGCCCTATGCGAAGTCTTTCCAGAAGTTCCCCCGCAATTGCGTGCTGACAGGGGACACCAACCAGGGCGAGTTCTTGCGGGATGCCACCGGTGACCGGCGCTTCTGGGTGGTGCATGTGGCCGATGTGAACATCACCAGGATGCTCGAATGGCGCGCGCAGCTGATGGCGGAGGCGGTGCATCTGTACAAGGAGGGCGCCACCCGCTATCCGAGCCGCGAGGAGGAGAAGCGCTACTTCATGCCGGAGCAGGACCGGTGGAAGTTCGTCGACGTGTGGCACGACGCGCTGGCCAGGTACGTCAATTCGCACGAGCTGGTGGAGGGCTACGAGGGGGCACTTACCGACACCGGTGGCCCTCTGGAGAACGTCGACCGTGAGTTCTTCAGCACGCACGAGCTGTTGGTGAAGGCGCTGCACATCGACGTGGGCAAGATCGACCGGGCCGGCACCATGCAGCGCAGCGTCGGGAACGCCATGAAGCTGCTCGGCTTCGAGTCGTATAAGTGGCCGAAGGGGCGCAATCGACCGCGGGGGTACATCCGCAAGCTGGATGCCCAGGCCGATCCGCCACAGGCCGGGCAGCGGCCGCCTGGGCCACCGGCGCCGCCACCAAGATCTTTGCCGGCGCAGCCTGCGTCCGGCGATCCACCACCGCCGCCTTCATTGGACGAAGTGCAGGCGCTTGCAGGCGAGGTCCCGGAATGGGAATGACCGCGCTGTCGCACCCCGCAGTTATGGGAACCGCACCGGCCACCTGGCCGGCGTGGGCCTGCTCGGTGCGCCTTGTGGTCGGGCAGGACCCGTCCGGCGTCCACCACGTCCACGATGCCGGACGTGTGTGCTGGCCGTCGCAAGTCATTGATTTGCAAAGGCTTTGCGGCATCCGTCCACCACGACCGGCAAATTCTCCCCCGCACACATGTGCGGGTGCGCGCAGGCAGGCGGGCGGGGGCGGGCGGGCGCGCGCACGTACGCGCGCAACGCACTTTCACTGGACATCTGGCCGGAAGGAAGAAAAGAGAATGGAATCAACAGCTTGCGACGTCCAGCACCACGACCAGAAAGTGGACGTGGTGGCCGGACTTCCACCGATGCCCACCAACATCAAGTTGCAAATGCCCCAGTGCGCTGCGTTTTTGCAGTCCCTGGCTGCAAATGTGGGCCGCAATCAGGTGCAACAGATGCTCAAGGCCAGCGTGGACCTTCGTCGGGCATTCGATCGCAATGACTATGCGGCCGTGCGGGCGGTCTACCGGCGCGGCCATGGCTGGATCGATTGGGCGGAAGGCGGCTTCTTGGTGGGCGTTGCCTCGGAAGCTATGAGCGAGTTTGCGCGCCAGCATCGCGGTCTGAAGCACGCGGTGCAGATGTCTTCACAACGGCATGGAGGTTGACCATGCAGATCAAAATCCAGACCAACTTTCCCAGCGTTCAACGCCAGCTGGACATCATGCGCCGGGACATCGCCGATAAGGCCGTGGCCAGCGCCCTCAACAAAACCGTGACCCAGGCCAAGACGGCCATGAGTCGGGAGATCCGGCGCGAATTCAACATCAGCACACAGGCGGTGAACGATTCGTTGCGAATTCGGCGAGCCTCTGCCGTGCGGGCTCGCCTGACCCTGGAGGCAAGCCTGGAGTCAAGGTCCAAGCGCGGCAGAAGTCTGAACCTGATCAACTTCTTGGAGCGTTCGGTGACCATGGCCGCAGCTCGCCAGCGCGTCAAAGGCGGGGAGGGGGGTACGTATCAGTTGCGCAATCGCACCGTCCGCAAGGCGCTCGAGTTGCGATTCAAGATCCGCCGCACAGGCCCGAAGAAGGTCATCAAGGGCGCATTCATCGGCAACAAGGGGCGCACCGTGTTCATCCGGGAGGACACCACCCGGTTGCCAATCAAAGCCCTGCAGACAATCGATGTGGCACAGATGTTCAACGCTCGGCGGATCAACGCCAAGGTGCTGCAGCTCATCAACACGCGCTTCCCATCGATCTTTGCCAACGATGCGCGCTTCTTCACGGCCAAGTTCGGGGGGGCATGAGCATGCGCGCAGCCAGATCGATGCCCCCCCTATTGGGTCCTTCCACACCTTCCGCCCTCACGGGTCGAAACGAGAGATCGGAAGA
>ERZ869925.179-NODE-179-length-42636-cov-10.304032_pt1 | contig 42636 bp, 54 predicted proteins | sample MGYA00579311_ERZ869925 | MGnify/ENA primary metagenome ERZ869925 (study PRJEB32216, sample SAMN09231817) | wastewater metagenome | place: USA: Maryland | collected 2016-07-30 | study: EMG produced TPA metagenomics assembly of the PRJNA472060 data set (Reclaimed...
AAAAGAAACTTTTGGAGGTGATAGCCGATTTAGAAAAGCGGTAAAAGAAAAGTTTGGCGTAGAAGTTTTAGAAACCAAGGGAGTATTAGGAACCCCAAAAATAACAGGTATAGCAAAAATGATTGATATTGAAGGCGATGCGATGATGCAAATTATTAGCGAATTTTTAACAAGAAAATAAAATGATTAAAATATTTGAAGTATCCATAGAACAGCCGATGGTTAAAACTTGGGAAGTATTAGCCCATGATGTAGATGAGGCGATTGAGATTGCTAGAGCAAAATATAATAGTGGTGAATTTGTCATTGGGTCGGATGACATAGGAACCGATGCACAAGTTATGGCGGAAGCTATAGACGGGAGCGAGTCAACAGAATGGAGCGATTTATAAATTTTAATTTAAAAAATATATGGAAAAACAAAAAGAGGATTTTGAATTTACCAATGCTTTAACTATCACAATTTTTAGAGCATCAGACGATGACGGCTTTTTTTACGATATTTATAACTGCGAGGCGAATGAGGTTGATGACTCGGACAGCGTAGACGGTGGATTTTGCACCAGCGATGACATAGCCGATGCTTACGAAATGGCAACGGCTCAAGCTAACGATTTATTAGGAATTAAAACCAAAAAATAATTTTATGATTTACTCAATCACAATTAGACAGACTTTAACCCGAACAGTGGAGATGGATGCACCAAGCCGAACAGAGGCACACGATGCGGTCATGGCACAAATTGAAAACGGTGACATAGCAATATTGAACCACGATGACACTGAGATTAATACCGAAATTGTTCACATAAGTTAATTAAAAGTTAACGCCCAAAAATTTAATATATGGTCAACAAATTAAAAGTTGTAGCGGTTCGCCCTCGTGATTGGTGGGATACCGTGAGAATAGGCAAAGAGAATGACGGGAGGCGGAAGCTACAAGACGAAGACAGGGAGTATATAAAACAATTACACAAGCAAGGCGAGAGCATACACGGCATAGCTAGAATATTTCAAGGTATATGCTCAAAGCGAACCGTTCAATTTGTTTTGTATCCCGAACGGTTGGAGCGAGTGAAAGCGAGAGCCAAAGAGGTTAAACGCTGGGAGCCATACAACACCAAAGAACTTAGAAAGGGAGTGATGCGAAAGTATAGAGCTAAAATACGCAAATTAAACAATTTGCCGGAGTCAAGAAAAAAATTAATAGATTAATAAAAATAAAAACATGGAAACATTTAAAATTGAAATGATGGTCAACGGGGATGAAAAAACTTCTCGCTGGTCTGGATACGGAGAGCAAAGTGCTATAGCTCAAGCGATGCTATACGAGGCACAGAACGGAGCTAGAGAGATTAAAATTTTATCAATAACTAAAATATAAATTATGAAAACAAAAACAATAAACATTTACGAATTGTCGGAGTTAGGCGAAAAAGAAAAAGCTATTGCCCATCAAAACTGGAGGCAAGAACAAGACTACAGTTTTTTAAAAGATGATTTAACCTACAAGTTGAATGAACTTTTAAAAGACAACAAAATTAAAATAGTCGGAGACACGAAAGTTTTTTACTCCTTGTCGTATTGTCAAGGCGATGGAGCGATGTTCGAAGGAGAGTTTGAATGGAAAAAGTATACAGTTTATATTAAACAGTCTGGTAGATACTATCACAGCAACGCAAAAATGATCGAAATACACGAGACTAACAATCTTGGTATCGATATAGGTGATGATTACGAACCGAAAGTGTATACAGAGTTTGAGAAGATTTATCAAAAAATTTGCAAGGAACTGGAGAGATACGGTTATGACTGTATGGAAACGAACGATAGTTTTGAGAATTTTAAAGAAGAGTGCGAGTCGAACGATGTCGAATTTTTATTAGATGGAACTAAAGCAGAATTATAATATGACAAAAATTAAAATAGTAGATTTTAAAGAGCTATTAAAAGAAGCATACGAACAAGGCGAGAATGATACCTACACAGAAGATAGGTTGATAGAGAGTGCTACTCTTTATGTTGAAAATTTATCTTGCACCATAACCGATAAACAATCAGAGGAGCTTATTGAAGCATACCGAAGCGGATTTTTAGGGAAGCCATTAGCTGAGAAAAAAACAAAACTTAAATACTTTTATATCAGAGCAGATTTAGGCGATGGTATACCTAGTTATGATTTTGTTGTGAAAGCTACCATCTTTGATGTAGCAGAAAAATTAGCAAAAAAGATACTTAAAAAAGACTATCCAGAGCAGTGGAGCTGGAGAGATGGTATAGATTTTAAGTGTGAAGACATAACAGCTGAAACATTATTAAATAGATTAACTGTGAATTAATTTTATGGCAAAAAAAATAATAAAAAAAGAAAAAGATTTTAGAAAAAATTGTGATAACTTCACAGATTGCAAAAACAAAGCAGAATACAATCTGAATTTAGTTTATAAGCTCTTTGAATGTCAAAAGGATGGAGGATATGAAGAAATAAAAGAGTGGGATGAAGGTTCAGAAAATGCACACTTGTGCGAGGCTTGTGCTGAGGATGAAGGTATTATTTAATTAATTTTAAAACTTTATGAAAATTAAAAAACAAGATTTGTTAGGCAAGATGGTTGTCTTCACCACATACTATGGAGTTATCAGTGTGCGAGTGAAAACCGATGACGGTAAAAAGAGCTTAGCTAAAATTGAGATAGATGACTTGGTTCAATATCTTGATACTAAAATAAAGCAAGGCAAGTTTGTTGTAGTTGAAGATGGCACAAACACAGGCAATACTTTACCAGTAATTAAACTAAAATAATGATTAAAAATAATAAAGGAGAAGTTGAGATGATGACTCGAACAGAGTTAGAAAAAGAAAACCAAAATGTTATATACGGTTATGGTTCAACATACTTGAATTTTAATTTAGGATACTTTGTTGAGCTGGCTAACAAAAAACATTTTCGGTTGTGGGAAGCGATGTTGAAGGTCGATCAAAAAGCTACTATTGAAGAGAAAATGGAAGAGCTACATAAGCTTTTAGATTTTCTACTTGAATAGATTTATTAATAGTAATACAATTTAACTATGATTAATTTTAACAGCCCTCTATGGTTGAAGTTTGCACCTAGAAAGAAGTTTAACCCTAGCAAAAGAGATATTGTTTTATTTCTCAGTGAAAAAAGCAAGACAAAGTTTAGAGTTATAGAGAGGAGAATTTTCTTTTCTGGTATAACAACACGAGTGGACTCTACCCGTGAATATGTTTTTGAAGAGTATGCACCAGCATACAGCTATATCGAGATGAGGTTAAAGAACTTCTATAAGAACGGTCGAAAAGAATTTGACGGAGAAAAGAAACCTTTCGAAGTTGCTGATTTATCTTTTACCACGATATATATCTATGAATAAAATGGAACAAGAAGACTGGAAGAGGTTTTTTAAGCAAGTCGGGGAGCTAACGCTAGTGATGATTTTTATTCTAGTCTTGCAATACTGTTTGCCATTATTATTTAACTACCTATTTTAAAATGGAAAAAGAAAAATACAGAATTGGTTTTACTTGCGGAGCTTTTGATTTAACCCATGCTGGACACTATTTGATGTTCGAAGAGTGTAAAAAGTATTGCAATTATCTTATTGTTGGTTTGCAAGTTGACCCTAGTATCGATCGCCCAGCAAACAAACATGCACCGATACAGTCTATGGCGGAGCGTATTATACAGCTGAGAGCTTGTAAGTTTATAGATGAAGTTATTGTCTATGATACAGAATATCACTTAGAAAAGTTTTTAAAAGAAACTAAAATTGATGTTAGATTTTTGGGAGCAGACTGGAAAGGAAAACACTTTACTGGTTGCGATTTAAACATACCGATTATTTTCAACAGCAGAGAGCATGAGTTTTCGTCAAGCTTATTACGAAGGCGTGTATATGAAGCTGAGAAAAAATTAACAGATTTAAAAAATATAATATAATTTTATGCCATTTAAAGAAGTAGGAAAAAATGAAAAATTAAATTGGGAAAATTTGAACCGATACCGATGCCCTAAAGATAACAAGAGACTTGTTAGGAATTTAATGTTGAATACTTGGAGCTGTAAAACTTGTAGCTTTACTATTAATGGTGAAAGAATGGCTGAGATTGGTTTTGATATGGAAGAAGGAGATGACCACTTAGAAAACTATCACGATTTTTTTAACGATTAAACTATATGGCTTTCAAAGAGATACAAGACAAGGAGCAGTTTGCTGGAGATAGAAAAAATTCTCAAGGACTAGTTTTAGACTGGGATCAATTTTCTATTTTGTGTTGCCCTATTTGCAATGAAGAGTTAGTGATGTTTGATCACTTGGATATGTATAAGTGTAGATGCGGATTTAAAATTAACATTGCGAGAATAGGCAAGAAAAACTTTTCTCGTGGTTTTTATATTGGGAATTATACAGATGAAACACCTTTTTAATATTGCAAGATATTTCATACGAGGTATACTTAAATTATTCGTTATGAAAGTTATAAAACGATCACGATGGATGCTTTTGATTTTGATGATCATCACTATGATACTGATAGCATCCATCCCATATACTGTGAAGTTTGAGAAAAATGTTTTAGCTCAAGAAACAACACCTTTTTATACTACTATTGAAACTTTCACAGCAAGTGTTTCGGCTTATACCAGTAGAGAAGCTGAAACTGATGATACTCCCTTCATCACAGCCAACGGAGATCATGTTTATGATGGAGGAGTAGCGTGTCCTTCAAGGTATAAATTCGGAACTAAAATTTTAATAAATGAAAAAGTGTATAAATGTAATGACCGAATGAATAAGAGATATCGATCTGGAAACTATTTTGATATCTGGTTCCCGGACTATAATAAAGCTATCGAACATGGCCGGAGACAAGTCGAAATATCTATTGTTGAATAATTAAACCACTGGACTCAGTGGTTTTTTAATTTATTTTTTGCTATTGTTGAAGTTATCCACAGATTTTACTTGTTGAGAGTTTGACACGAAACTGACACACGAATATAATAGAAAGTATACAACTGCATCCATTAACATTTAGCTTGCCATGTTAGAAATAAAAGAATCAAATTTAAAATTAACAAATAAAACAAAAAAGTTTTTAGAAAAATTTTCTAACACACTCTTTTGTTATATTCCAGACCATAATGACAAGCTACCAGTTATCCATTCTGAGATACTGGATCTTGAAAGACAGAAAGATGGATACGGAATTTTTTTTACAGTCAACGGTTTTACCGGAGGCAAGCGAACTAGTGAAACTCTCACAAATATAAACGGTTTCTTTTGCGATATCGATTACCCAGATAAAGTAAACAAGACAAAAGAAAGTGTTCGACAATACAAGCAAGATCTTTTGATGGAGATGGTGGCCGAAGGACTCGTTCCGACATTCATAGTTGAAACTAAAAATGGTTTTCATGTCTACTGGATGTTGCCGGAGCCAATCTTTTTAAATAATTTAAACCCGGAACAACAAAACCGTCTACGAATTTTATATCGAGACATCGAAGAAGCTATATTAAAAAAGTTTGATGGAGATCCTGGAGCAAAAGATATTGCTAGAGTTTTGCGTGTTCCTGGAACAATACATCAGAAGAATCCAGAAGATCTCTTCGAAGTTGTTTTATCTCACGCTCACGAAGAGAATGTTTACAAGTTTTCTGAGATACAGGAATACTTTTTAAAGAAGGAAGCACCGGACACATGGGCATCTTCAAACGGAGAAAACCCTATCAACGAAGAAGTGAAGGTTCAGATTGAAAAAGCATATCCAAAACTAGAACGGCCATCATTTAAGAAACTACTCTCAAAGGAGCCAGGAAGCGTTCCAGAAGGAATGAGAAACAAAGCACTGCTTGTGGCCACTTATGCCTGTAAAGAAGCAGGGTGGAGCTTTGAGCAAACCACACAGCACTTTAATGAGTTCCACGGACTCGGACTTCGCGAGATACGAAAAACAATTCGTTCCGCCTATGAACACAATTATGATTTCGGATACAACAATGAAGTGATGCAAGCGATAGTTGAACCGGAAGAGAGAGTCGCATTGTCTGAGGCCACATCAAAAGTTTTATCTAAAAGCACCAAAGAAAAAAGAGAGAGTACAAACAATCAACAAAAAGAAAAGTACCTCACATACGAATTCATTCTTGCTGAGAGATATCCTTGGTTGAAGTATAAACAACGAGGGGATTTCTACCAGTACGACAATGGAGTCTATTCGCCAAAGCAGATCGGAGATGTTCAATCATTAGTTTTGAACGAGATGCTGAGTGATGGTTTAACAAATTACCGAAAGATCTCTGCTGTGAACGATAAGATTGCTTGTTTCAAATCTATACCAGGAAGAACCTTTACTCACGAAGAAGAGGATTCTAACCCAAATATTTTAAATTTTAAAAATGCACTGGTTGATATCTCTACTTATTTACTTCATCCACATACACCTCTTTATCTTTCTACATCTCAGATACCGGTGGACTTTGATAAAGATGCTGTTTGCCCAACATGGTTAAACTTTGTGAAGGAAATTATGGATGAAGATGAAGAGCAAGTAAAATTACTTCAACAAATTGCTGGATATTGTTTAACTGGTTCAACTGCACTCGCAAAAGCTTTCGTGCTGTTTGGTTCCGGAGCTAACGGTAAGTCTCTCTTCACTCGGATGATTGCCAAGATTGTTGGCCAGCAGAATGTTTCCAGTGTAAACCTCACATCTCTCAATAAGCAGTTTGGATTGACCGGACTTATCGGAAAAAAGTTAAACCTCATCGATGAGATCTCTGGAAATTATTTTGAATCGAATATCATAAAAGGTTTGATCTCTGGAGAAAAAATGTCTGCTGAAATTAAGTACAGGCCAGAGCCACTGGAATTTCACCCAACAACAAAACTTATTTTCTCAGTGAACGAGCTACCGAAAATTAATGACACTACTCCAGGACTCTACCGAAGATTTATCATCATCCCTTTCAACCGTACCTTTTTATCGAATCCAGATTTGTATCTTGAAGACAAGTTAACTAAAGAATTACCTGGCATATTGAACTGGGCTATCGAAGGACTCAAGATGCTTCGAGAACAGGGTCGCTTCAATGAGACAAACAAGAACTTCGACATGATGAATATATTCAAGATGGATAACTCACCGATGATAGAGTTCTTACAGTCAAACTATGAACCGTGTCCAAAAGGAGAAGAATTAAGGTATGTAGTGAAAGGAGCTTCTCTTTACCAAGAATATAAATCTTACTGTTTAGAGAATGGATACAAACCTAAATCTCTTATGAATTTTGGAAGAGAGATGAACCATTCGACTATGGTTGGATGGAATGTACAAAGAGTTAAAGACAGTCAAGTTCCTTATTATTCTGGGCTTCGAAGAAATCAGTCGGTTGCCCAAGAAGATTTAAAATATCCGGACCAACCTGGATTTAAACGAGTATGATTATAGACGAAAATACATTTGGATTCTTGAAGACATCATCTCTGATTAGAACTGTTCAAGAGATGCATATAGAATATGATGAAGCTGTTAAAAAGAAAAAAGATAAATTGAAAAAATATAAAGAGATGAAGAAATTAATGAACGGGTTAAAATATTTACTGCAAGATAGACTGAGAAAAATGAACCGATACGATCCACTTTTCTTTTCTCTCGGAGCACTGGTTGAATACAATAACCCAGATTACGGACTGAGAAAATTAGGAAAAGTTTTCGGACATGATGATAAGTTAGTACAAGTACAGTTTGAAGGTGAAGTTTGCCAGACAAAAGTCGAACCTGGCCATCTCACACTTCTATATATTAGAAATAAATATTATTAAAATGAAAATAGCAAAAAATATAAATCAAAAATTAAAACATGTAGATATTAAGGATAGAGTTTACATGTACGATGCAGGTATTATTATAGAGTTTTTGAACAGGACATTCATGCCACTTCCTTACTTTGTAAAAAGTGAAAGTCTTCCCCTTATTGGAGCAAGTGTATCTCCGAGAATGGAGCACATGAAAGATCCAAAAAAATTTTTAGACCAGTTTATGTCTGTCGGAAAAATCTACGATTTTTATTTAATGTTTCGACAACAGATGGACTTCACCACTCCTGTTGAAACTAGATGGAGATTCGGTTTGATCATGAAGAAACTTTTGTACTCGAAGAACGGTTGGCAGTTTAGTATCAAGAGAGTTGGCCGTGCTCAAATCTGGCACGCTGGACCGGTTATGCTTCGAGTCCAGGCATCAGTTGAAGATAGACAGAATTTCGCTGTAGCAAAAACAAATGTACTCGCTGGCCAAGTTGAATCATCGGTTGAAGATTTGAACGGGATAGAAGAGGATGATATGACTCCAGTATTCAAAGATCGAGATGAAGAAGCTTTTGCGATGCTAAATAACGGAACAACTGTTCATTATGTAAAGGAAGAGGAAGTATTACCAGCTAACGAAGATCCAACACTTATGTAAAAATTATTCCCTCGATACTGCCTGTCTTGTTGTTTAGGATTCGAAGGAGGCAAGCCCGGAGAATGTTCTATTCAAAGGATTGGCAGTATCGAGGGAATAATCTCCCTCCACTGGCGGTGGACTAGTCGAGCCACAGTCATTTATTGAAAAATAATTAATATAAATTTATGGCAAAAGTAAAGAAAGTAGGTTTCGCAGCTCTATCAAAAGAAGCTCGTTCCAAGATAGCTGCAAAGGGTGGCAAGGCATCCGCCGCCTCAAAGAAGAAAGCTTTAGCTCCTGTTAAAAAGGTAGCTAAGAAAACAACAAAGAAATAGTCGTTCATTGTTGATTATAAAAATCACTTTTAAAAATGAGTAATCAAAAAAAAGCTGATCTTCCAGAAGGATCATGGGCTATCACCAAAGAAGATAAAAAAGAGATTCAAAAACTCGGCCGTGAATTGCACAAGTTTTTCATCCAGTATGCAAAAGCAAATGCAGTCAACGGAAAATTCTTTCCTTGGAAAATAATCACTGGTTCGATGGATTACTTCCAGCAACTGCAAGGTCAAAAGGTTAGACTTGTAGGTGATGATATTCTTGCAGTGCAAGATTTGTTGGAACGCTATGAATTGGGATCTCTTTTAGAGGAACCATTCGAGCATGTTGAGGCTCCAGTTGAACCAGCTCCTGTACTAGAGAATGACTCTCCGAGTCCAGCTCCGGCACCAGTAGAAGAGGTTGCTCCTGTTGAACCAACCCCGACAAACGAATCAACACCTAATACAGAGGAAACTGTACAAGGATAAATGGCATACAGCCGGTTTCGAGTACCGGCTATCCTTATGAAAAGAGAAAAGTGGAAACCAATAGAAAAGTTCCCAGACTACCATGTAAGTAATCATGGCCGAGTTAAGAGTTTCAAGAAAAAGAAACCTTTGATCATGAAAAAATGTATTCACTACAAAGGATATGAAGTTGTTTATTTATACCGGGATAAAAATAAAGATATCAAATGTTTCGTTCACCGGTTGGTAGCAGAAGTTTTTATTGAAAATGTGAACAGTCATCCGATTGTGAACCATAAAGATTTAAACAAAGCTAACAATCATATTAGTAATTTAGAATGGGTCGATGAGTCCGGGAACATGAGACACTGGAGAGGATTATCAAAAGAGCAAGAAAAAGATTTACCAGAATTTTAATTATGATTATCTCAGATAAAATTTACATAGACTTAGATGCGGAACCAGTAGCTCCAGAGATACTGGATGAATTGGTCTACGATAACCCGGAGTACTACTCAAAATTAAATATGGGTATTTCTGTGTACAAAATTCCGAAACAAATAAAAACTTATGAGATGAAAGATCGAACATTGAAAGTGATGAGAGGAGAAGCGATGAAGGTAAAAAAGTTTATTGGCCATCACCAGTATAACTTCTCTCACAATGATCATCCGGTGAAGCTTCAATACATCAACAGCGAGTTTGATTTAGACGAGCATCAACAAGGTGCGGTTTCTGCCATCAAGTCGAAGAGGCAAGGAATTATCCACGCAGTTACTTCTGCTGGTAAGAGTGTAATTATCTTGAAGGCCATCGTGGAACTTGGCCAACGAGCTTTGATTATAGTTCACCGCAAAGTATTGATGGAACAATTATTAGAAGATATTAAAAAATATATTAGAGATGAAAACGGAAAAGAAATACAAGTTGGGATTATCGGCAACGGGAGAAAAAGCATTGGTGATATCACAATCGCGATTGATAAAACTCTTGGTACAAATCTTGAAGCGTACCGAGAAGAGTTCGGAACGGTCTTCCTCGATGAGTGTCACCTCGCTCCAGCAGTCACAGTATTTTCTCTCCTTAACAGTATCAATTCCAAATACCGTTTCGGAGTTACGGGCACACTTAAAAGAAAAGACCAAAAAGATTTCCTCATCTACTCAACCTTCGGAGAAGTCATCTTCAAAATTTCCAGGGAAGAGCTTGAAGCGGAAGGTAGGGTAGTACCAGTTGAAGTGGAGATCATCGAAAGCGAAACAAAATTTGATTGGGATAGCGTAGTTGCCGGACTCACAGAATCTGGCCACAAGAATCCAACACAAGGGGCTAGGCATCTCCAGGAGAAAACGATAATGCTGGACCCGGCACGAAATAACCTTATTTTACGGACAGTCTCCAAAAAGAAGGGCAAAACGATAGTTCTATCGAGGTATGTAGAACCGTGCCTAAAGCTCCAGGAACGCCTGGAGAACGAGTTTGGCATCAAAGCAGGGATTATTACCGGAAGGGATTCAAAACAGGCCATGGAGAGCTATAACGCGATGAAACACGCGGATATGCAGGTGATATTCGCCACGATAGGATGTGTCTCGACTGGAGTATCGATCTCTGATTTGGACAACATTGTGCTGATTTCGCCACTTTACACGAACGAACTTCTACTTCATCAAATTAGAGGTCGATTATTCAGGACTTTTCCTGGAAAAGAATTTGGTACACTGTCGTTTATTTACGATTCGTATATTTTCCCGGAATGGAAGTTGAAAAAATTTATCAGTATAATGAAAAAATAACATGAGAGGAATGATGTGTTTTTGTAGACCGTTTGGAGGGTGCCCGGTTACTTGTGTTTGTTATGAATGTCATAGCTATAATTGGCTAAGAAAAATATTATTAAAGGTTTCTAACTTATTCAAATAAAATGAAAATAACATATAAAATTTTAGAAGACAATTCAATTCTTTTAGGAGAAACTCCGAAGGTTGATATGGTTAATGGATTAAAAATAATTTACGGGGAAGAGGTTCCTTTTGATACTGGAATGACTCACGCTCCGGCAATCACACACGATGTAAAAGCTGGACAAAACATTTACGATTTACCACCAGTAGGTGCAGTTGATGGTTTCTCGGTAGAAACAATCAAGGAAGTTATACTTGAAGATCGATGTCTTGATATCATCACAAAATAATATGAAGATAAAAAATTACAATGGAATAAGTTACCGAATCCTCACAACTCCACCACCTATCTACGAAGAAGCTTTCAAAAAATTTGGAGCATCTTTTGATAAAGGAATTGTTTTTACCTATGGTAGAGATGTGCATGTGAAGATTGGTAAACTTCGCGATGATGTGGAAGCTCACGAAACTGTTCATGTGGTACAGCAAACCACTTATCCTGGTGGACCGGAAGCTTGGTGGAAAAGATACATGGAAGATTCTGAATTTCTCCTGGATCAAGAGCTCGAAGCATACCGAGCTCAGTATAAATTCGTTCTAAAAAATTATCCTAAACGAGAGCACTTCGATATGTTAAAATTCTATGGAGAATGTTTGAGTGGTTTCTATGATTTAGGAATCGGATTGATGACCGCGATGAACTTAATTAAAAAATAAGTTATCCACAGTTTTACTTGCAAATACATTTGACACTTAACTGACATACGACTATAATTGAACCATGAATAAATCAGTCGAAAAAATAGTTCTGCAACCATCACATGTAGCGGCATTTAATTTCATTAAGAAATATATGTTGAAGCGTGTGTATGCTCCGGAGATTGCCGAAATCTCTAAAGCAATAAAGTTGACAGAACGACAAACATATCGACTCATTGATGATCTGGTAGCTTTAAAAGTTCTCTCGAAAGAAAAGCGGAGAAAAAGAAGCATCCAAGTTCTCAAGGAGTTGGTATAATCTTGATAGCGGTTTAGTGCTTGGGCATGTACCGTGTGCCCTTGCACTAGCTCACTAAAGTGGCTAGGGTTTGAAAGGTCGAACTTTTATTAGATCTAATTCACATAAAATTTTTATGGAAAATGAAGAAGAGAAAGTTTTGGATGGCGAAAACGCTACCGAAGAAACAGTAGCGGATGATGTTGAAGAAGCATCTCCAGCTGTTGAAGAAGATTCTACTTTGGATGAAGAAGTTGCTGATGAAGCACCAGCTGATTCCGAAGAAGGAGTCGCATAAACCTTAGCCCATTAAAACGGTTAAATGTTTATAGATACGAGGTCCAATTATTATGGTTAACTAATCAAGAATTAATTTATGAATTTCAAAGAAGCAACAGAACAAATGTCAGAACTAGTTCGATGGGTACCAGAACCAAAAAATGCAGACGATAAGTCTCATTACTTGGGTCCAGTTCTCACCGGATACTACCTTGAAAAAAAGACTAAGGTGGGTCAAAACGAGTCGAATCTTTACGAGATAGAAGTTGTTGATCCAGCATCTCATGCTGGTCATCGTGTAGCTGTTTGGGGATCATCCTTGCTTGATGGCAAGTTCAATGATATTCCAGTTGGCTGTATGGTTCGCATTAGCTATTTAGGTAATGCACAACCGAAAACTCCAAAAGGTAGAGCTTATCAAAATTTCAAAGTCGAATATGATGAGACAGCTCGAAGACCTATGCGTGAAGCTACTCCAGCTCCAGCTAATCAAGGTCAAAACATCGCTCCAGCTCCAGCACAAACTGGACTTGACGGGTTCTAAACATTATAAATAGTCCACCTAAAAGGTGGGCTAAGGTTAGGAGATTGCAAGCTAGTAAAAATATTTCAAGGTAAAGCAAATAACTTGAGAAAAAAGTATTAGCCGAATTGATTTGAGTAACCCGAACCGAGTAAAAGTACTACAATAAGATATCCTAGATATCCCAAACCAAGGAACTGAAAGCAAGTACGGAAACAATATAGTCTTTTCATCTCCTGGCCCTTGCCCATCTAAGGTGTGAAAAATTAATCACAAAACACTTTATGATAATAAAAAAAGTTACACGATCTTATTCAAGATCACTTAATACAAAAAACTACGGACTACCAGAGTCATGGATAAAAATAGAAGCTACATACGATGCAGAATGTGAGAGCGGTGATGATGCTGTGAAGGTATCTGAACTACTTATTACTCAAGCTCAGAACGATGTGGTTTCTGGTATCCAAGCAATCATCGAAAAAATCAATGCAAGTAAGACTCCAGCTCCTACTGCTCCAGTAGCACCAGTTTCTCCAGCACCTACTGTGACACCAGCCGTACCTTACACTCCTCCGGTAGCTCCAGCTCCATTACAAACCCCTAGAGCTCTTTAAAATGACGGATGTAATGCTTGCCGCACAACTTATCGATAAGGATTCATATTACAAGGATACTGTATTTGCATCTTTCTCTGGACTAAAAGTTTTCTCTCGATGTGAAACTTTGTTCAAAGATATGTTTATCGATAAAACATACGAGGAACCAGAACGCGATTACTTCGTATATGGCAAATTAGTTGATGCGTTTGTTACAGAACCAGACGATTTTATTGCGAAACATTTTATCCGAGTGGACCGCAAAATAAATCCGGAAGATGCACTCAAGTTTGAAAATCAAATCAAAGATTTAAAAGATGAGATTGCAAAAAAAGAAATTGAACTCAACGATAAAATTCTACAAAAACAAAATGTTTTCATTGAAAAAATAAAGGCTATTGATGAAAAAGCAGATCCGGAAAAAGGTCTAACTCCAGCTCAAGAAAAAAAGAGAATGGAGTATACAACCGAGGTAAATAATATTCAGTTGAATCGCGCTGATTACCTAGATAAAACTATCGTGAAAGGTATCGAATCTCGTAAAGCTGAAATAATTTCGATTCAAACTTCTCTCGATGCAATTAAAGCTCTGGCCGACAAGCAACAAGTAACCAATGCTGTTTGGGAAAATGCTGAGTCAACAGCACTAGCTCTTAAATCTCATCCGTACTATTCAAATATGGAATTCAATGAGGTTACTAGCCAACAGATTTTTGCTACAGTCATCGATGGTATTCCAAGAAAAGGAAGACTCGATCACCTGAAACTTTCTCCTACTCTCACGAAGATTTATGCCATCTACAAGGCAAATCAGATGACACTTCAAGAACTCCAGGAGAGGATTAAACAGATGAACCCGAACGACCTTTGGGCAATCATCACAGACATTAAGAGTTGCTACGATGTGGCTAAGCTTGAACCGTATAATAATCACTATCGTGGCCAACTAGGTTTCTACCAGGACCTTGTTAGTAATGTTCTACTGATACCGGTTGAGAAAATCAGATGCCAGATATTTGTGGCCGACAAACTTTCTAATACATTTAAGAAAGCAGAATTGTTTGCTTATACTCAAAATGTACTAGACGAGTTAAAGCCGGATATTAAAATCTGGTTACAGTTATGGCAGAACGCTATCGCAAATAAAATCTTTGTTTCTGCAAAAGAAAAACTAGGATACGAACAGACTTGTTTCACTTGCTCAGTTTGTAGATTCTGTCCTTTCTCAATGAAGCCAGGAGAAGCTGTCGTTGTAGATGGACCACGATTTAAAAAAGACGGAAATTATGGAGCTCCTGTCGAAGAGCTTTCAACCGCACAAGCACTAATAGACTACTAAAATGGAAAATAAATTTAACCCAAAAAAGCACAATATTCACCGAAGAGTTAGGAATCCTTTACCTTCAAGAATTGCATCAACCGTAAAACCAAACGGTACTTGTAAATCATGTATGATTAAACCAAGACAAAACGGTTCTTCTCGATGTAAATCTTGTGCTCAAGAATAAAATGATTCAAGAAAAAGCTATCGAAATACTTAAAAGTGGTAAGAATGTTTTTCTCACCGGTGAACCTGGAGCTGGAAAAACTTATACCATAAATATGTTTACAGAGTATCTTGATGAACAGGGTATCTGCTATGCAGTCACCGCTTCAACTGGAATCGCTGCTTCTCACATTGATGGTTCAACTATCCATTCATGGTCCGGTATCGGTATCATGAAGAATCTGGAAAAAGAGGATATCGATGCTATTAGATTCGCACCATATCACAAGAAAAGAATTACTCCAGCCGAAGTCTTAATACTTGATGAAGTATCAATGCTCGAAGCAAGCTTCATTGATGACCTGGATAAAGTTTTGAAGGGCATACATCGGAACGAGCTCGCCTTCGGTGGCATACAAGTAGTGATGGTTGGAGATTTCTTCCAGCTTCCTCCTGTATCACGAACAGGAGATGCAAAATTTGCCTTCGAATCTAAAGCTTGGCAAGATGCTGATTTCAAAGTTTGCTATTTAACAGAACAACACCGTCAAGCTGATCCTATTTTTACTGGAGTTCTCCGGGCCATGAGATTCGATGAAATGAGCGAAGAGCAAAAGAATGTTATTCGTTCCAGGATATCTGTCGGTAGTGCTCCGACAAGTCTTTTTACTCACAACAGGGATGTTGATTTCATGAATAATGAAAAACTTCAAACCTTGGAAGGTAAAGAAAGGAAGTTTTACATGCAAAGTTCTGGAGATCCAAAAGCAACTCTAACTCTCAAGAAAAATTGTTTGTCTCCAGAAACTTTGATACTTAAAAAAGGAGCAGTTGTAATGTTTACAGCAAATAAACCTGCTTCTGGATATGTGAATGGTTCTATCGGTACTGTTGAAGATTTTACTGCAGATGGAACACCACGAATCAAATTAAACGATGGTGGAATTGTTTATCCGGAGATGAATAAATGGAAAGCTTTTGATGAAAGGAAACAAGAAAAAGCTAGTATCTCACAATTACCATTACGCTTAGCTTGGGCCATCACAGTTCACAAGAGCCAGGGTATGAGTTTAGATTCTGCTACGGTTGACCTCTCAAACGCTTTCGAATATGGCCACGGGTATGTCGCAGTTAGTCGAGTGCGATCTCTCGAAGGATTATTCTTGGTAGGCGTTCACAAAAATGCCTTCAAAGTAAATCCAAAAGTATTAGAACAGGATAAAATTTTCCGAGAAATCGGAGTGTAATTAATAATTAATTTAAAAATAATTTTATGGAAGAAATAAAAAGATATACAGTTGAACAATTAAAAGAAAAAAGAGTTGAAATTGATGCTTTGTTTAAGTTCTTTAAAAACGAACAAGACAATGGTGAAAAAGGGCAAATGACTACCGACTTCGAGCTTGAGAGTATGGCAAGTTACCAAACCTTGATAGCTTTAAAAAGTGCAAAAATGTGGATAGGGGTAATGCTTGAAGCAAAAGGGAATCCCTTTCCTGTTGAATTAGCAGATAACTCAAAGTAATCATGATCACAGTACTAGGAATCGATCCAGGGCTCAACGGTGGACTAGCATTTTTAAATGATGCCGGTATCACTTTAATTCCTATGCCAACAATAGCTGGTAAAGATTTCGACATCCAGGCAATTAAAAGATATCTGTTGGAACACAAACCAGGACTCACGATAGTTGAACAGCAGATATCGATGCCGGGACAAGGACTGTCATCAACACTTCAAACTGGTAAGGGATACGGAATTCTTTTAGGCCTTCTTGCTGGACTTGAGATGCCACATCAGATAGTTTCCGCGAAGTCATGGCAACACAAACTCTTCACTGGAGTGGCCGCAAAACTAGACACGAAAGCTAAAAGTGAGATAATTGCTAAGAGGATATTCCCTAGTGCTGATTTTCGAAGATCGGACCGTGCGAGGGTCAACGCTGACGGCCTCACAGATGCCGCCTGTATCGCTGAATATGCCCGTAGACTGCATTTAGGCATCAAACCGGAGCGTTTAGAGTCGATGAAACCTCACACAGCTTTAGAAGCTAATCCAAATGTATGTATTAGATGTGGAGTATACATACCAACAGATGAAAATGGTTGCAATTAAATTAATAACAAAATACAGGAAGAAGCTTGAAAAGTTGAGAGAGAAAAACTCTTACTTTGAGAAAAACTCTTACTTTGAGTGGGAAGTAAAAACTGAGAAAATTTTAACAGAGATGCTTGAAGAATTCCAGAAGAAAAATAAACCAGAACTTGAACCGTGTTTATTTGAGACTTGCACTTGCTGGAATGAAGAAGAGCATAGACAAAGAAATGGGCAAATTAATTAAAAAATTTAAAAGTTCTATACAAGCATTTAAAAAAGCTTGGAAAGAAGTTGATAACCCTGTGGAAAAAGTTGATCCACAACGAGTTGAAAACTTTGTAGAGATACTCGATGCGGTCCACCAAGAAGCTCAAGCGATGAAAGAAGTTTCTTTAATAAGCAACATCGCTTTTAAACAGTACGGTTTGATTATAGATAAATTCTTTGACCGTATGTTAAAGGCAGTGATGCCGGACTACCTAGTTGATATGTATGTTCAAGACGGTAAACCGATTCCTAATCTCGAAGTTTTTATCAATGAGTTTAATGATTTAAAAAATCTTAAAGTAGGTAAGGATGTACGGATACAGTTTCACAAAAAAATTATTGGCCACCTAATCATCACCAGTTACAAAGAGGGTGACAAAATTAAAACTCTAGGAAAAGAAATTTATGCTATCGATACTGCAAAAGGAGAACCTTACGAACTAAAAAAGCCCCAGTAACGGGGCTTTTTTTATTCAAATTATTTCTTGTTAAAGAAAAGTGAGTACACTGCTGATGCTCCACCGAGAACACCAAGCACTGTTGGGAAGTATGGAGTTTCTCGAACCCAAACATACAGTCCACCAACGATTAAAGATAACAAGATGATCAAGCCCTTTGATTTATTTGGGCTACTTGGATACTTACCCTTAATCAGTTCAAAGGCAACTGAGAGTAAGGCACCAACGATTCCTATACCTAAAAATTCATCTATATTCATAAAATTAATTTATTATTTTTAATAGAATTCGACCTTTTTATTATATCACCTTGGCCAGATTAATTAAGTCATCGATGATGGCTTTATTCACAGCTGGGCAGTTTGGTTTTTCTGCACTGATTTGATAGTGGCCGATGATATGTTCTCTATCGATAGGGATATTCCATCGAAGAGAGATCTCTTTTATGAGCTTCGCACTAGCCTTCTTCATCGCTTCTGGCCAGACTGTTCCGGCATTGCCCTCGTGCTCGATACCGATAGTATAGAGATTTGGATTTACACCCGGCTTCAAGAGACTCCATTGTGGTGATATAACTTTTCCAGCGTGCCAAGCTTGATCTACTTCTTTTACATACTGGTGAACTTCTCCATTTTTACCGATGCCATAGTGTGAGGACACACCAGAGAAAGGATTCTCAAACCATGAGTCAGTTCCGACCAAAGTTCCATCCATGATATGAATCACGATAGCTTCTGGCTTGTATGTTTTTCTACCTACTGTGAAATTAGAAGTTTTTTTTTGGATGATTTGTGGTTTGTTTTTTAACTCTGCAATCTTTGCAAAAGTTTTCTGGCCAACAATTCCATCTGCGGTTAAACCATTTTCTCTTTGAAGTTTTACTACGGCAGTCTCTGTCATCGAACCGAAATTTTGAGTGGTATTATTTATAACAAGATATCCGAGATACTTTAAATCTTCCTGGAGTTTTTGAACATCACTACCTACCATTCCTTTTCTAAGAGTCCTTTGAGATTTTACCTTGACTTGAACTTTTAAGACATAAGTAATATCTCCTTCAAGTTTTCTTAGATGAGGTTCGTAAGTATCAAATATGTAAGTTCTTTCTATTAGTTCTACTGCATGAGTACCATTGTAAATAGCAATATGGGCTGGACATTGTTTTAGAATATTGGTCAAATAAGGATCTGTAGTTAATCCCCACTCATAAAAACATTCAAATATTTCGTTGAATTGCTTTGCCTTGTTTTTCATCTTTTCGGTGATCAAACTCTTGTTGTGGTATTCTTCAAAAGTATTTCCATCGAAAGGAAAATCTGCTTCTGGAATACACCCATCTTTTCTTATGCTATCCCAAACTTTCGGCATATAGTTTCCGAGATTTGTTGTGCCGGACATGATCGCAGTAAAACGATCAGAGAGATTTAGTTTACCGTTAACAATGTAGCCATTTTTATTTAACCATTCAAGTTTATCTAAGGTAACAAAATCATTCCACATCAAAAAGTTCACGAAATTTTCCATCACATTTAAAGCGGAAAAAGTAGCACAAGACAAAGTATCAAAAGTAAAATACTTATATTGCGTCTCTTCATCTGGTTTCCATTCTCTCCAGTCTCCGGTTGGATTTATTTCTACCCAACTCAAAGGACTTGCTCCTACTCGATAGTCTCGTGGATTATATTCATAAAGTAAACCTGTTTGTTTTATTTTTTCCATAATTTTTTCTTAAAAACTAACCGATGCTCCTTGTTCTCCGGAGTCATCATCTTCCTTTAAGGAGCCCCTCAAAGGTCTTGTAATAATTGGAGTCGGTACTCCACTTGTTTTACCAATAACATCGAGGAAGTATGTCAACGCTTCATCGATATCACCGGCATTTAACTGGTCTATACCACTCATCGCATCATCGAAAATGGATAGAGTAGGGGAGATGTTGAAGTTGAATTTGCTACCGGATACTCGGTCGTACAGAGCTGTGAAAATCTGGCCAACCATCAAAGGATAAGACAAGGGACCAAGTGCAATTTTCCCGGCCAACTCTCCTGGTGTTGCACGATTCTCTTCTTTTTTAAGCTGTTCAGATACAAGGTTATAGATTGTAGGAACTACCAACCATAGTACCAAGAATCTTTTTATATGAGTTGCTTTGTTTCCACGGCCGTACTTCCAGTTTCTCGCGATGTTCCACATCAACCGGACATACTTTGAAGGTTGGCCACCGAACATCGTTAGAGCTTTATAAAGAGATCCTCCACGCTGGATAGATGATAGTGTGTCTAACTGTGATGATTCCTGGACTCTATTCGTAACATCTTCTGCATATTTAATTGCACCAGCTTCTGCTTCCGCGTTTGTCTTGCCAGCTTTTTTAAGTTCCGCATATTTGTAACGGTAAGCGGCCCAACCTCCCTGGTAAACTGTAAGTTTGTCTGCTTGTCTTAAGAAGACGAACATTTTTTCTCGGATAGAGTTTTTTGTAGAAGCAAGAGTTTTAACTTCGTTAGTTTGAAGAGCTCGTTTAATATCTCTTTCGTAACCCTCACCAAATCTCTCTCTCAGCACAGCAGACTTCTCGTAAAGAAATTTTGATTTCTCTAACGGATTTTTCCAGAAACTACCGACTCCGGTAAAGAAAGAATCTGTTGGCATCTCGATCCAGTAGTTCGTAACGCCAGTTAACTGCTTAGGGAATTGTTTCCAGTTTAATCCAAGGAGAGCTGTTGTGGTATTTACCCGGAGTTGATCTAGCCATTCAACGGTTTTTGCTTTATCGATTCCATCACGAGCAAAATCATTCAAGAAATTATCTACTTCTTTTATATATTTTCTACCATGGTAATCTTCCATGGTTCTTCGAACTTCTTTATCTCCAAACACTCTTCTCATCTCATACATCGACTCACTCCAAGCTTTGTAATGCTCCATTTGGTTGATGTGGTTTACCATCACAGAGAAGGCATCTTTTGGTTTGAGCTCGATATTATTTTTCACACGAGCTTTCAAGGAATTATTTTTAGCTGTAGCGTATGCTTTCATTTCTTGAGCAAGCAAAACATTCTCCGGTATCGAAGTCTCGATATCACGGGATAGCGGAGAATAGTTTTCGTTGAATGGTAAATCAACACCATACTCCTTCACATAGGCATCGTTTATCCCTTTGTAGTATTCTCGGTAGAAATCAAGATTTTTCTGAGCCATTTTTTTGTCGGCTTCTGAAAGCAAGTCGAATACTCGTGACTGAGCTTCTTCTCCCCAGTTCAAACCTTCGGTGAAAGTTTTTGCAAGTGTTTCATCTTGAGCCCACTCGTACATCTTCATCGCTTCTCCTTTTGTGATTACAATTTGTTTTACTGTACCGTCTTCCATTACAACATTATCGAGAGTCACTTTTTCTTTCATTGAGTTAAGATACTTGGCCATCTCTTTATTGGATTTGAAACCATAGTTTTCTTTTATTACTTCACTGATTTTTTTTATTTGAGCTATCTCACCGGTATTTTGTGCAACAAAAGAATCTCTAACTTTTTTAGAAAAATGTTCTGAAAGAAAGCTCTCATAAGGTTTTGATTTTTTGTCTAACTTTGATAGTGCATCTAGTATCTCTTCGAAACCAGCATGTTTTATAGTGAAGAAATCTCCAATCTTTTCGAAGGTTCCTAGCTTGTCTTCTGATCTTCGAAGACCTTGAGTTGCTTTTGGATTCTTCTGGCCACCGGTAATAGTATCAATGACTCCATCTTTTATCCTGGTAACTTCTGTCTCTCGATTGAATCTCTCGATATCTTTTAATGTTCTACCAGTTTCTTTTATACTTTGAATATCAGCAAGCACAGAACGAAGTTCTGATGCTGTCATCTCTTTTATCCCAACCATTTTTAGATTTTGAATTTCACTAAGAATATTTTCCGGAATAAGAGAGTCCGGATTAGAGGTTTGCCAATCGGCAATCTTATTTGCGATTTCATTTTGAGCGAGTTCGTAAGCGTTCGCATTTTTAACTCCAGAAGCCCGAAGATTTTTTGCTTGCTGTTCAAAACCAGCTTGAAGAGATCGAATCGTATTTAGTTTTTTCTGAGCTTCGTATTCAAATTTTGCATTAGGTTTTTTATCTTTGAATTTTACTTTGGTGTCCTTGAGCTCGGAAATAATCTCAGACATTAAAGCCTTGCGGTTCACAGTATCAGATGCTTTCTGCATACGAGCTAAAGTTTCTGCAAACTTTGCATCGGAACCAGGAGTTCTTATTGCTCTCAAAAATTTACCTCTCTCTTTGAATGGTAAAAATGCCTCCGCATAATCGATGAGGATTTGTCTCTTCTCAGCAATCGTTGACTGCTTATCATTTATTTTTTCTAGTGTTTCTTTGAAACCAGTTTTGATTTCATTAATAGCAGTCTCGGACTTAGATCTATCCACGATTCTCTGTTTGAGTAATGCTAAATCTTTTTCCTTTTTGAGATCTTCTTTTGTTTGCTCTAGTTTTTCTTTTAGAGCACTACCAGTAGCTTCTGAACCAGCTTTTTCTCCAGACTTAAATGCAACTTTAGAAGTTTTTTCATCACGCTTAAACTTGCTCTTCAATAAATCTTTTTCTGTTCTAGTTACGGCTTTAGATTTTGGAGCGATCGATTCATCGATTTTTGATTGAAGTGTTGTTTTCCGGCCACCTTTTCCAAAGAGTTCGGTTTCTAAACCTTCACGGTTTGATTTTTCATAGGCCAGAGCTTTTGTTTCCAAAGTTTCCATAAACTTCTGCATAGCAGTTTCAGCTTGGATGATAGCTTTCTGATCCTTCGAAGCTTTTGCTTTCAAAATATCTTGGCGAAGAATTTGAGCTTGGGTATTGTCTTCGATGTTTACCGTCTTCTGGTGAGATAGTTCGTGAACCAGCACATCTTTCGTGTACCTTATCGCGAGCTCTTCCATTGATTCTCCTGGTTTTAGTTCATAAACTTTTGCATTTGCTCCACCATGAGCCATAATTCTTTTACCTTGTGCAAGTGCTTGAAGATCTCTTTTAAGATCCGGTAAAAAGATTTCTATTTTTCCATTAGTAAATTGAGCTGGTCTTCCATCCGGAGAACCAATCTCATTAATTTTTATATTCTCCGGAAGTCCAGATTCCTTGGCCGCACCTTCCGTGATTTTAGTTCCAACTTCCTCGTTTATTCTCTCAATAATTCTACGGCCGAAAGCGGCACCCTCTTCTGGAGTGAAAGCTTTAATCGTTTCTATAAGTTTTGAGTTGATAGGGGATTCTAAAGCGGTTTTAACTGGACCAGAAACCTTGAATCCTTCACTTTTTGGTAAAGATGATGTAGGAGTCGTTTCAACATTTTCAACGATTCTAGGGGCATTTACGGGCTTTCCAGACGGTTCTGGTAATAAACCCTTTGTTATTGCAGTAGGAACTTTGTCTCCAGCACGAAAAACTTCTGGAGTTGAGTCTACTCCAAATACACTCTTAACCTTAGCCCAGTAAGGTTTATCGGTAATTGTGATGATTCTTTCGGCTGGTATATCGATAGTTAAACCGTTCGCTATCGCTTCCTTGTATTTAGTTCCATCAAGTCCTAAAGATTTTACGAGATCAAGTTCTGCTTCGGAAATCTTTTTACCAGTTTGAAAAATGTCTCGGATTTTAGCTGGTTCAATGTAAACAGTTTGTGGTAGATTATTTGTTTCTAAAACATCTTTGGTTAGTTTTACTTTTATATCATTTCGAATGGTCGCAGTTTTTTCTTTTAAAAGTTTGGTACCTTTGCTTCCAGCTTTACCGGCCGCGATTTGAGCCAAAAGAGCAGAGAGTTCTTCAACTCCTGGTTCAATATCTTTTTTTGCTTGTTCAGAAATAGGAAGATTTTCTACAACTTTTTTTCCAACCCATCCTCCACCTTCTCCTAATTTTCCAAAAATATAATTTACACCCATAGCTGGATATTTCAAAACAGGAACTTCTTCTGCTCCAGCAAAGAGTCCAGAGACAGGAGATAAAACAGCACCAACAGTTCCTGTGCCAGCTTCTAAAAACTTTCCTAATTTTTGTGAACCAGAATAATTTTCTGTTGGAGTTCCGTATCTATCAACAGGAATATTATCTTCATTTACTCCAACTGGTTTTCTAGCATCTCCTGTATAGTCACCAAGACTAGAAATGAAATCAGCACCTTTATCGGCTACATTATCAAATGCTCCAACTACCGCTTCCTTAACTTTTTTAGCAGCTCGGCCAAGAAAACCGCCTTTCGTGTGAACAGAAAAATTTCCACCGACTTCGATAGCTTTTTCTTTTGCTCTTTCGTAAGCATCTGGTCCTTCGATAGTTTCTACAAATCTACCTTTCTCATTAAAAATATCAAGCTTCGATGCAAAATATTCCGGAGAAGCAATTATTCCAGATAAGTCTCTTCCAGTTTTTGGATCGATAACCGGTTTTGGTTTTACATCTTTTGAAATTGTAGGAATTTCAGTTGGAACTGTTTCTTTGTTTATTGAAGTGTAAGTTGTTTGTTTAGTTTTTGGGTCAACAGTTTTTGTCGTGTACTTGGCCAAAATAGAATCTCTTAAAGAAACAGAAACTGGTTCCGCTTGTTTTGCCCCGGTAGGATTGGCCGGAGATGTTGGATTCGGTACTAAAGCTTTTCCATCTTCGGAGATATTTGATTTCGATGGTTTTGCTTGACCGACTCCGTATTTTGCTAAAATGTCTTCTCGGAGTTTTGTCATAATATTAATTGAACCAGTTACCTATCTTCTGCCAAAAACTAACACCGTCATCTTTCTTTGTTTCTGTTACAACAGGTCTTCCATTTTTCGGATCAACGGTGACTGTATACCCTGGCTTTACTTTTCCTTCGGCATCCAGGAACTGATTGTAGTAAGTATCGAGAACTGCATCTTCTCCAGTAGTTGCTGTTTTACCTTGGCCATAGATTGCATTGATATAGTTTGGATCAAGAACATCAGCGAAGGCAAGAACAGCTTCGTTGTATGGCATACCACCGTTCTTCGCTTCTAGGAGCTGGCCTTTATAAAGTGTTTCATTTGCCTTATCATCAGCACTGCCAGAAGTTTTGTATTTCTGATAGAGCTCTGCATCAAGTTTAGACTTTTCATCCGCGGCCATGACCGGCAACATTTTCATTAAAGCTTTTTCTTTAGTATCCAAAAGAGTAACGCCTCCTTTTAAGAAAGCTCTAGGATATTTTGTCATAAAATCCAAAACATCATCTTTGTTTTTCTGCAAAGTTGCTGCGTTGGTTTCGATAGTGGCCAACCTCTCATCGATGAGCTTTCTCTCTCGTTCATCAAGATCAATAAATTCGTTGCTTGCTAAATCAAGAAGAGTGTTGAGAGCTTTGAAAGATCTCTCATTGTCTACATTGATTGCATCTATAGTGGAATCAGCAAAAGACTTCGCGAGATCGATATTTCCCTTGATGACTGCCGCTGTTCCCTGGAGAGCTCCGATAGTGGCCAACCCTTGCTGTTTTAGAGTTGACTCGGAGCCGGTAGTGAATCTCATTCTTGCTGGTCTACCTTGCTCATAAACAAGCCCCATGTTAAGAGCGTTTTGTGCATCAACTATTTTTGTTTGAATATCTGAGTACAGTTGAAGATTTTCCTTGACCTTAAATTCGTCATACAAAGATTTTAGTTTGGTTTCTGTTTCTGTAGAATCGATAGTTGATTTTAAATCAGTTTTATATCCATCCATCTCTGTTTTAACTTTTGCTTTTTCATTTGCAGTATTCATTTGAATAACTGATTTTAATTCATCTATAGCTTTCTGATTTGGATCAGTTAGATTCATTCCAGCGACTTGGGTTATTTTTTCATCGAGAGTTGGAGTCTTAGAGGTGTCAACAAAATTTGTTGCTTCCGGCATATTCATACTTTTACCTAAATCTCCAGAAGAGATCGGTCCACCGGTAGACATAGGAACATTCCCACTGATAGCAGTCGGAGTTGTCTTAACTGGAGTCGGAGTTGCTCCAGGAACAGTTGGAGTTTCAGCTTTGAGTGCAGCCAAAAGTTTTGTGTTGATGTCAGAATTTTTTCCTTGAGAAGCGAGAGTAAGGTACTCGTTAGCATTACCTACGAATCCTTTTTCAACAGCAAGATTAGCTCTACTTGTTAAAGAAGAATCACGATTCGTAGAAGTGAGGTAGTCTGTGATTGATAATGGATCGTATGTTTTTGCCATATATGTTTTTTATTATATCTTATAATTTTTCTTCTTGCACAGGGGTGTCTGTGGGTTTGAAGAGTTTTAATAATGTCATGTACCCTTTTCTCTCACCTTCGGTCTTTAGCTTAACCACAAAAAGTTCTGATTTTAATTGAGCTAAAGTCTTTTCTTGCTCAGCAATTTGCTTCAACTTTTTATTTGTTGTAGACAAAGTGTCGAACGCTACTTTATCTAATTCTTCTATTTTTTCTTTTGAAATATTTTCCATATAATTTTATTAAGGTGATATTGCTACATATCCTAAGTCGTTCCAAAGAGCTCCAGAAACTCCAGGGTCCGATGTTGGTAATAAATCAGTCATCACATAATCGACAGTGGCAACTGTTTGAACGCCAAAGTATCCTCCTCCTTTGGCCATAATTAAATTGATCCCCGTTGAAGCATTTCCACTTGTTGAAAATCCTCCACCGTTTGAAAGCATATCTACAGAGTTGTATCCAGATGCTCCAACATCAACATCAACAAGTATCCCAGCTTCAATTCCAGCTCCGGCAACTACTCCAAATTTTAAATATCCACTACCAGCATCTTCATCAACCTCTATCACTCCAAATAAAGTAGAGTCATTGTAAAAACGAATCTGATTTGTGTTTGTAGTATCGATTTCGATTCTTTCTCCGGAAGCAGCGGTTCTGAAAAGTGCACCAGTAATGGTTCCTCCAACTGAATTTATGTTTCCATCTTTATCTACGCTAAAATTTGCAGAAGCTGGATCTACATTCCCGGCCCACATTCGATATGTGTCATCGATTCCAGAGATAATCAGCACATCGTTCTGAAACCCTACGGAAACGATTCCTTTAGTTATCAAAATATCTTTGTCTTGATATTCTTCTTTACCAAATGAACGAGTGTCGAGAGAATTTTTCATCTCTTCGACTTCGTTTTGAAGATTTTGAACCATTGAAATAACCTCTTCGAATGAGAGTTGATCTTCTTTTATTAACAATGTTTCTTCTTCGTTCTCCATATTATTTATTTGGTTTTACTTCGGAAGCTTCGTAAAAATATTCCACACTTTTAACATGCACCCCAGCCGTGATTAGTATTCGTGGTGTGATTTCTCTTGTGGCCGCTTTTGTGAAAACATCAAACGCCCATCTCTTTTTCCCAGCCATCTCAGTTGTCGCGTTATCAAATTCTCCAGAAGAGTAAGTTGGGTAAACCGCCACACCTTGATCATTTATATATCCACACTTAACTTTTTGGCCAGAAGCAAGAGCTTCTGTTTCGATAACTATTTGTCTAACAAAAACAGGCTTCTTTAAGAATCTAGGATTTAGGTCGAAAGTTTTTGTTGTAGCTCCAGTTGTCGGAGTATCGATGTCTGCTACATAATAAGTGCTTGATAGTGCATTTCTTTCACTAAGCAAAAGTGTTTTATTGTAGAAACTAACGATACCGGCAAAGTTTACTCCTGTATTTGAGTTCTCTAGGAATTTATAAAACTTTCTTTCACTAGGCAAACCATGAGGTCTTCCGTATCTTATGATATAAGTTCCATCGGCAAACAACATCGAGTCAATCGTTGAGGTGATCTGGTGCTTGTAAACTTTGTTTGTGATTGGCCAGATTGGGTACAATTCTGAACCGTTCCAGTAAGTAAGATTGTATTTTGTGAAAGCATACAATCGATTTTTCCAAACATAAGCAGAATATACTGGGTAATCGATATCGTATTCTTCGAACCAAGTATTCTGTAATCCATCCCATGAGTAAAGTTTCGAAGTTCCATGCGAAGGAAGATCTCCGGCTGTACCATCAGCGAATGTTACAGGAGAAGCAAACATATATATCATTCCACGGTGTTCAACCAAAGCCGTTATATTGTATCCAGCTGGAACATCGAAGACTTGCGAAGTGTAAACTCCGTTATCTAATTTATTTAAATATCTACCATCCGCAATATAAAGTATGTCTTCAAACACAAGCATTGGATGCGGTACATTTAAAGTTAAAACAGCGGCCGCGATTCCTGTTCTTGTGTCAGTTACTGATGTTAACCAAGTTGCTGTAATAGCAGAGTTGTCTGCGTTTATTTGAGCAACAGTAGAAGCTCCGCTGGCATAAAAATAAGTTTTATACCAAACAAGATCTGATTGATATAAATTATAAGTTCTACCACCGGTATCACTTTGAGCTGTGCCGTGAGTTCCGTTTGAAGTATTTATTATAGTAAAGTACGCGTAGTTTGTAGCAGAGTTTACATACATACCTAAACAAGTTCCCTGGCCAGATCCATTGTACCCTCTTGCAAATCCAACAAAACCAGTTCCAGGATTAGTCGTTGTTGCGGCCGCTGGAATTGGAGGAGGGTTGCCTAGTAACCCTGGTTTCGAGAAAATATTCGCTCCAACAGTAGAATTAAGAAAACCGCCAGATGGAAAATTGTCATAGGCGTTGGTTCCTTTTAGGAAATCTTGCTTATCTACTTTGAAACTTTGAAGTGAATATTTACTCATATTATTTTTTCTTTTTTATCACAGGGAGCTTTTTTGAAAGAGTTGCATCGATCCTCTTAGCTCTCTGTTGGTCTTCAACTAGTAATGTTGTCTGGAGAGACATTTCATTTTTCAAAACACTATACATTGTCTCCATAAACTTTTTTATCTCGATATTTGAATCACTGATTTCTTTCAAAATTGCAACCATTTCTGGGTTCCTTCCTTGTAAGATTTGAGTTAAAGATTCAATATGCTTATCTTTTTCATGAACGATACCTTCGAGTTTTGCTACTTGAAGATTTGTGTTTCTACTACTCTCCTCTATTTCTTTTAGGCGATCTTCAAGTTGTTTATTTCTTTCTTTATAGTCCTCTGCAATTTCTTTTCGAATTGTAGAAGAACCGGACCTTAGTCTGTCCCACCCTAAAACCAGGGTAACGACTGCTAAAATAATTGTGTCTAAATTCTCCATGATAAAATTCATACTTTATTTCTGGTTCTCCAGTCCAGCTGGGGTTGTTAATTCTAATAATTTTTTAGCCAAAAGTTCGCGGTCCTGTCGAACTTCTTCTTCGTTGTATGCTATTTTTGCTGTCTCATCCATAGCACTTCCTTCTCGGCCTGGGTTCTGTGACCAGTGATGATGAATCACCACAGCTTTATCACATCTAAAGTTCTGCCCTAATCTTTTCAACTTTGCCCAAAGCAAATTATCTACTCCGACATGATGAAACTCAGTATCGAAGATCTCTCCGCCTAACTGTTTTATGATATCTTTTCTGAGTAAGAAGTGTTCGCAAATATTTCCTTCATCTGGTCCAACATAACCAGTGTTGAAAGCTACGAATTTTTTATTGTTATCGAAAGCAATTTTATAAGCTACCATCAAAGATTCTGGAGTGAACTCGATATCATTTGATGCGTAGACAATCCAGTCTCCTTTTGCAAACTCAAGTCCAACTTTCAAAGTTTTTGGAACTCCAAGTCTTTTTTCATTTGCAAACTGCCTGGTACCTTCTAAGGTTTTTTCTATTTTTTCTCCGTCATGAACGATTATTATCTCAATCAAGTCTTGAGGGTAATCTAAATTTTTGATTGAATCAACGCACCTTTGCAACCCTTCTGGCCTTCCGAGAGTCGGAATAATAAAACTCACTTTCGGCAAGGTGTAGTACCAGCGAAAATCGTGAAGGTATTTTGGGTTGAGCGGTTGGTATCCTAAACACGCATCAAAGTGCATAGCAGAAGCTGTAATCGCTCCTTTCTGCCAAAGAGCCCAGTACATCATTTCATGCGGAAGATGCTCGTAGTAAGGCTGGTAGTTCGCGTAGAAGTCCCCTCCTTTGATAGTCAACACAGCATTTAAGATAGGAAGAATTTGATCAACCATTTTCCTTTCATAATAATATTCAGCCATTTTCATGAGTGGTTCTCTTCGATTAGGTTCCAAGTCAAAAGCCATCCAAAAATATTTGAACGCTTCATCTTTGTTTCCCATCAAAAGATAAGACTCTCCGATGTAACACATCGAAGCAGATCTTTCTGTTGGCCAACGATTCATAGCTATATGTCTTTTGAACTGTTCGATAGCAGATTTATGTCTTCCGTAGTAGAAAAGCTCTCTTCCAAAATAGTGAGCATTTCTGTCATTGTCCGGATTTATAAATGAGTCATAAGCGAGCCCGACAAGATATCCTCCGCGATTCGTTTCTGGATTCTGCCAGTGTTCGAGTTTAATGATATCTTCTGGAAGATTTACTCTTTTTGGTTCTGCTTCGGTTGTCGGAACCAGCACCTCATGAATCACTCCAGACCACTTTAACTTTGCCCTGTTGTAGAATTTGCAGTGCAAAAATTTTATCATTTCATTACCTCTTTCATCGTGAGCGTAAACGAATTGATACTCCAGTTGATCAGCACCTTTCTCTATCTCACCATTGATTTTGTCTAAATCTAGTTTAGTATAAATCTCATCACAGTCGGGAGTCGCAAGCATATCATTTTTAGCAAACTGTGCTATGTAGTTTCTTGCAGAAGAATAATCAAACATTGAGTCTCCTTCTTTTACCACCGGAGCATCATCTTCAACAATAAATTTTTCATTTATTTTTTGAACAAGATCTTTGTCGAGAGTAACTCTGAATTTATTTCCAACCTCATGCACGATACACCCCAAACTTCTTGCGATGTCTGGAGTGCTATCAGTTGAACCAGTATCAAGCAAAAGTACCTCTCCTCCTTTTTCTTGGAAAACTTTTAAAGAGTCCATTAATCTTGGAAGTGTTCTTGATTCATTTTTTGCTATAAGTGCGATTGAAAATTTCATAATTATAATTCAACTGATAATGTTGGTTGACCCATGTAATAAGTTTTAGCAGAAGCAGAGTGGCCACTTCCCAAGAACATGTTTCCGGTTGAAGGAAGGTTTGTGGTGTGAGTGAACTTCAATGCTCCATCAACATAGAATCTGATAGCCGAACCTGGATCTATCTCTATTCTAAGTGTCATCCAGTTGGTAACTGTTTGAGTGATTGTATTTGCTGTTACAGAACTTCCATTGTCAGTGATACTTCTAAAGTTGGTTCCATCAAATCCAAACCCTGCTCTATGTCCTCCGGAAGAAGAAGTGCTTGCTGTGTACCAGTTTGCATTTGTATTTGTTCCGAGTCCAACAAACCAGTTACCAGAAGCATCTCCCTTGAACCTAAGATTTAATACTGTTTTTTTACTTGAAGCAAAAGTATGAGCTAAAGTTGAACCAGTTCCAGGTATTCCAGCAGTAGAGTTGTCATAGATATACATGAACGAACTTCCTCCTGTTGTTATGAGTGTTGCATAAATACCGTTTGCTTCTGATCCTGTTGTGTACCCAGAAAGAGTCCAACCAGAAAAGTTGTCATCGGCATTTCCATCTGCTCTTGCGTAAAATGGAATTACATAAGTGTAGTAAGTAGAAGGTCTTGCACTGAGATTTGTAGCTTCACTACTTCCGGCCGCACCAGTATAACCAGTGTATCCGGTATAACCAGTTGGACCAGTGACTGTACTTGCAGCTCCAGCTGGCCCTGTATAACCAGTGTAACCAGTATATCCAGTCGGTCCTGTTACTGTTGAAGCGGCCCCTGCTGGCCCGGTATAACCGGTGTATCCTGTATAACCAGTTGCACCCTGTGTTCCAGCTGCACCAGTGTATCCTGTGTAGCCGGTATAGCCGGTCGGTCCAGTAACGGTACTTGCAGCACCTTGTGGTCCTGTGTAGCCAGTATAACCAGTATAACCAGTAGCACCTCTAGCGGCAATTAATCCCCACACAGTTGCCCAAGAACCACCTACTCCTGGCTCTGTTGAAGCTCCAGAAGTATGAGCACTTGTACAAACATAAGATGATCCATTGTAAGATACTCCGTCATTGACTGCATAAGCAGTAGCTGTTACCCAGTCTCCTTGCCAATCTAAAGATCCACCGGCAACCCCTTGAGAGCCAGTGTAACCAGTGTATCCAGTATAACCAGTTGGACCAGTAACGGTACTTGCAGCACCTTGTGGTCCTGTGTATCCGGTATAACCAGTGTATCCTGTTGGACCAGTTACCGTTGAAGCGGCACCAGTGTACCCTGTATACCCTGTTGGACCAGTTACCGTTGAAGCGGCACCTTGTGGTCCTGTATATCCGGTATAACCAGTCGGCCCTGTAACGGTACTTGCAGCACCAGTATATCCTGTATAACCAGTATACCCAGTCGGCCCTGTTACCGTTGAAGCGGCACCAGTATATCCTGTATAACCAGTATACCCAGTCGGTCCTGTATACCCTGTTGGACCAGTTACCGTTGAAGCGGCACCTGTATAACCGGTGTACCCTGTTGGCCCTTGAGGACCTGTGTATCCGGTGTAACCAGTCGATCCAGTATATCCAGTATACCCTGTATAACCAGTAGCACCAGTTGGACCAGAAGCAACAATATCCCAGTATGTATCCCATACATCTGTTTCTGGTTTGTTAGTTGCTGTAGCCGCGGTATGTTCTAAAGTACATATATAAGTTTTACCAGTAGTTGAAACATATACTCCATCTCCAGGAGCATACAGTGTTCCGTTGGTCCAGTTTCCACGCCAATATTTTATACCAGCTAGGGAGAGCGAACCATCTCTTTTTGTCCAATCGTTTTGTCCCATAAAATTTATCTAAAACTGGTCCTCTTAGCTATTAAACGATCTCGTCTTGCACCAGATCGGTTTGAGTAGAGAGCTTCGATCTCGCCCTTTACTCCTTTATCATTTTCCTTGGAAGGATCACCGTAAATTTCTCTTCGTAACACATTTGCTTTTTTATCCATCTCTTCTGCTATGGCATAATCAAGTGCGGCTAAAAGATTTATAACCCTCACTACTGGTTCCATCAGATTCGGCACATCATTCGTTGCATCCAGTGCTACGAAATCTAGTTGAACCCAAAGTTTTATTCCATTCACCACATCTTCTTCTCCGGCTGGTCTAATCTGAATATAATTTCCAAACAGCTCTGCTGTTGGTTTTGTTACATCATCAAAAGTTCTAGCAGAATTTCCCTCAACTGCACCTTGGTACCTTTGTACACTTGTAAAATTAAGTGGCACAAAAGAACCGTCAGTAGTGTACATAATTTCTCCCTTGTACACGCGTATTAATCTTGATGGAAATTCGTAATCAGTTACGCCAGTCGCAACATCGCGGTAAATAATATCTCCTTCGATTTCCCAGTCACCTTGTATCGGTACAATCCAACCGAGAACTTTTTGATATGCACGATTCAAATTACGATCCAGGTCAGTATCTGGATAATCAGTTGAAGTCAACTGAGGACTTATGAGATATCTTGTATCTGTTCTAATTTCGGTTAATTGCATAATTTTTTTATAAATTAATTATAACTTTTTTAATCCCGGATGTCTTGCCTCTCCCGATGTGGAAAAGGCAAGGGGATCCGGAATCAAAAACTATATTCCTAAAGCTCTGCGAGTGTCACCGTCTGCGTTAGCAAGATTGTTTTCGTGGTTGTTTAGAACCTCGGCTTCGGCATCGTATGCTTGGACCAGAAGCAGATAGATGGACCTAGGCAACATAACTTGCATACCTTTCGGCACTTCACAACGATACCCGTTGATAGTGACTGGGCGTACTGCCCCTTTCTTTTCACCAGGATCTAGTGGAAGATAGAACGCAAACTTTTCTTCATTCGCGAGTTTCTCCTTAATGAGTAATTGTTCGCCACTTAGAGAGAGTTGACCAGGGGTCGCATCTTTCACGAATGGAATTACTTTCTTTTGGAGCTCAAGATTCGAAGGTTTTGGAGTTACAACTTTCGGAGTAACAACAGCTGGTTTTGGATCTTCTTTAGGACTACCATCTGGATTTAAACCAGCGGCTATATTTTCTTCTTCGCGTTTGGTTTTCTCAAATGCTTCATTGGCTTGATAAGCTTCTGGAGAATCTGGAGTAAAACCTCCGGCTAATGGATCAAATTCATTGTTTGTCATATATAATTCTTTTTTAGATTAAGAGTTTAGTCTCTATTAATAATTTTCAATCACTAACCCTACATATTCGACTATGTAAGGTGAACAATCATCACATCTAATGTGAGAGCTCCGAGATCAACAGCGGTTGTAGCATCGTACATGTTGTTGAAGTATAGAGATAACTCATCAGTTGCTGTTGCCTTGCCTCCTACTAGAGCAGCTTTCGCTTCCATAGCACGAGCATTTAAGAACACTTGGTCACCGACTTTTAAGCCAGTGATAGGAGTAGTCTCAATACCTTGAGCTGCCGCCGCGATTGAAGCCGCGTTAACAGAAATAGTACCAAGTTCTATCCAACCTCCTTGAACAGAATCACCGATCTGTCCAGTTTTTGTATAAGTTCCAGCCATAATTTTTAATGAAGTTAACTTCGAATAAATTTTCGGAATCTCTGGGCTACCTTTCGACAGATAGCCCGGAAGTTCCTAGTATAGTTACCGACTATACTCGTGCGTGTACGATTCTTATGATGAAGTCATCGTTCAATATCTTAGCTACGAAAGTTGCCTTCCAACCAGATGTCTCGCGTTGATTCAACGGGTCAGCTGTACCAGCAGAACCTAGAGGCTTAACGATGTTTTCCATCGCGTGACCAGAGATTCTTGAGATACCATAAGCGTGTTGACCCATGATAAGAGTACCGTAAACATCGATTGAACCAGTTCCAGCAGCAGTATATACTTTCGCATTTACTGTTTCGATGAAACGAGTGTTCTCGACTTTACCGATTTCTCCTTCCATTCTAGCTCCAGGTTGAGCGTAAAGTTCAACTTTAGTAAAGCCAGTCATCGCACGAATTGTCTTTGTGGTGTACACATGACAAATACCTACGAAACATGGAGGAAGTGGTACGGTGTTGTATCCAGTAGAAGGATCAACGAATGAAGTCATCCAACGAGTGTTGGCGATTTTCAAAGTCTCTTCTGCTGTCTGGATATTAGCCAAGGTGATAACATCTCCAGCGGCAACATCCGCGTTAGCAGAGTTTCCAGAACCAGAGTAGATCACATTAGTACCAGCAACCATCACATCTCTACAGAGTTGATCGATGGTGTTACCAGCTTGATCTCCAAGAATCATGTTCGCTTCCATACGAACAGGATCTTCTGTGACCATGGTAAGTTTGTCAGTCAAAGTAACAAAATCACCGTACTGCAAAGCAGTAGCAGTTACGATTGTCTCTGAAAGCTTTTTACCAACAGGAGTCACACCTTCGACTAGAGCAGTTGTTGCAACTGCAAAGTTTGCGTACCTCTTAAACTTAATAACAGAAGAATTTCCAGCTGGAATATCCTTCACTTGGGCGAACTTTGTGTGCACTAGAAACGGTTGTGCACGGTACAAAAGATCGCGGCTGTAGAACGAATTAAGATTCGTTATATCATCGGTTGTTGTTTTTTGATCAGCCATAATATTACAAATAAATTAGAGAACCTTATAATTTGGTCTTGCCTTAACTCATTCCCATGATTTTATTTCTCTGGGCTTGAATCTCAGCTTCGGTAGCGTTAGACCAATCACGCTTCTCGATGCCAGTGATGCTTCCGCCTCCCCCTTTCGGTTTTGGTGATCCCTCATCTATATCTTCGTCTTTTTGTGTACTTTTTATATAGTTCTTGATTACCGGTGTGACTAAAGCTTCTTCTGGTGTGATGCCATACGCCTTGGCATGGGCGATGACCTCAAGTGCAACTTCTCTCGGCAATTCCGGATGGTCTTGTCGGAATTCAACAGCCAGTGTTCTGTTGTCTTCTTTAGAGTCGTTGTTTTGATCAGGCTTCTTTTCTGGATTAGGTTTTGGAGCTTTTTTAAATGGCTCTAATTCCTTTTCCAAATTTGTTACCTTCTCTCGAAAGTGCTTTTTCTGATGGATTGTGGTCCGGGCTGTTGCAAGGTGTTTTTTAAGTTCCTCACTCTTGTCTGGATCATTATAATCTTCATCTTTGAAGTCGAGAATAAACTTCTCACTTTCTTCGATCTCTGCTAATTGCTCAGCAGTTAAATTCTCTACATTGATTTCTTGAGGGTTTTCTCCCGGTTTCTGTTCTGTCATATATAATTCTTTTTTAAGGGTTTAGTCCCGTATATTAATTGATTAATTTCTTTTGATTCGACTAACGATACTGTGGTATCTTCTTTTCGCCTCCCTCTCTCCGTACTGGAGGAGAATCTACGAAAATTTTCTCTGCTATCTCCTCAACAATTTCTAATGCGTTCTGTCTAGCAAGTGCTTGCAATCCCATATTGCCTTTGTTATCGATATTCCTTACCGAATCCAAATCCCCCTGGTAGTGTTTAAATATTTTTTTCAACACTGGGTAAGCTTGATGGCCAGAAGTCGCAAAATTCTCAAGGGCCTTCGCTTCATCTATTGTTAAATCTATTTTTTTCATGATGAATTTTCTACTAATTTATTTTTAATCTATGCACTAACTGGTGTCGCTCCCGGTACGGGAGCAGCTCCTGTTCCAACTCCGCCTTCCATCGACCTATCTGCTCCGCCTCCGCCCTGATTCGCAGGGTTGAGAGAAGGATTAGTTGGGGCTTCATTAACTGCATTGATTTCAAGTGGTGAATATCCTGTCTGCTCAAGAACTAAGTTCATGATCTTCATGAATCTAGGATCTTGTAATGCAGCAGGGTTTGCGGCTATGGTCTGTGCTGTTGTTGATAGAGTTTCTAGGTTCTCCGCTTTCGCACTGTTCTCTCCGGTAACTACAACTTTAATTGTAAATTTGTAATTTTCGTATTCCTTCTCAGCAACTCGGACTTGCTTTGGTCCTTTTGCAATCTGATCTTTGACTAATTCTCCAACAAGGGTCAACTGTTCGATGGTCGGATATTCAGAATATTCCATGATGTACTGCTTCATAACTGAGTATTGGAACATTTTTCTCTTGGCCGCGTAGTACACCTGAATATCATCAGCATCATCTAAGAGGTCCAGGATATGTTCTTTTGTCAGAGACTTGCAGAAATCATCGAGCATCCATTCGTTGAAGATCTCTTCGATAAACAGTCCTTCGTTTTGCTGTACATACTCGAAGAGTTTTGTAGCAGATTTTAATTGCTGTGCTCCGAGCTTAAAAGGTGTACCGGAAGGAAGCTTATCTCCAGAAACAATTTCGAATGAGTTACAAAGTTTATCAGCGAGAGTCTCGATACTTGCCATCTCGGTTTTGTATTCGTTGACTCCGCGTATCTCAGTCGGGATGGCCGTGATTTCTGATTTTGAAACCACCATATCTCCATCGAGTAGATCTGTCATGACATTTTTTACATGGAGAGCATCGCGAGTTTGGTACAAGTGAAGTAATGCGATGCGAAGCGATGCAAAGAATCGGTTCGTGATTTCATTTGCCTTCTCGATAAGAGGGAAACACTGTTCGTAGTTTCCTACTCCAAGCCATCGGCCCTTTCTCCTTCGGAAGTGAACTTCTTTATATGGAAATTTTTCTGGATCTACTACTTTACAGAACGGCACACATTCAAATCCTCCATCCTGTACTCCTCCGACTATCGCCATAACATAAACAGTGTCATTTTGTTTTGTGTAGTCTTCAACTTTCACAACTTCTCCGTTAGTTTTCTTACCAGTTGTTTCTGGCATTGGATCTTGCTTGTAGTGAGGAGATGTTCTGATACCGGCTTTCGATTCAAATGGCTTTTCTGGTTTCTTTAAATAAGAAACAGTTTCTTTTCGGGGAACACCACCTGTTTGATACTGCTCGTAGAGGTATCGAGGGATCTCGCCCCACACTTCGTACATCTCGTAGTACGGAGTTGTCTCGTCTACGCGAGACATGCTCACACCGTGGTCTTTTTGGTTATCGAGGAACGCAACTTTCGGACTTGTCTTTCCAGATTTAATTAAGTCTTCTACTTTTTCTTGATTCCAAGACTTCATCGCTCGCATATCTGATTGATTCATGAAATGTCTCTCAACCATCATGCCATCTTTCAGCGTATCTGCGGATGGGTCGTTCATTATGTTGATCAATTCAACTTGAGAAACATCTGTACGGCCATTTCGTTTTACTTTTTTCCAAACAACTGTACCGAAGTCTGGAAGATCATCGGCCATGACATTTAATTTTTTACCCCAACCGGTTGATTTCGAATAATGAGAATACTCTCTTCGAAGCAACCATGATTTCATGTAAGAACCTTTTGTTTCAGACTGAATGTAAACATCTTTGGTGTCTAGTTGAATATTTTTTGTGGCCTGGTCATTGCGGTGAGTGATTAAATCATAAAAATACTTTGGATCACCGTTGTCATCGAAGGGGCCGGACTCAAATTGATTGTGTATGTAAAAATAAACACGCTTCACAACCTCATACTGGCTGTGCTTTAAACCAGGAACGATTTCTATTTCCCTTTCAAGGAAATTTTTCTTATAAGTACGAACTAACTCAGCCAGTGTTTTTGGCTTTGTTACATTATTCGTATTTGATTGATATGCTGTGTTCATAATTTTTTATCTATATGCACTTTTAGTTCTATGCAACTTATTTTCGCGGCGAGTTTCGACCTTCGCCACATCTTCCGGATCTGCTTTACCTCTACTCATATAAGCTCTCATTTGGTACGCGATAGCTAAAGCAATAACCATATCGAAGTGACGGGTTGTTGTCTCATTCACCACGATACTTAAGGTATCTTCTTTATTCATTCTCTTCATTTCTGAGAGAGTACCTTCATCGTAGATGATTATTTCTCCATCAGCGAGTGCCTCTGAAAGCTCATACATCATTCGAGGTTTTGTGAGAGAAGTAGTTAACCAACCAAGCTTGTTCGTTTGTTTTACCTCAGTTGCATCTTCTCGAACTTGAGTGTAGATATTGTTGTAGATCGAATTCAACTGGACACAAGTTGTAAGTCCAACATTGTTTGCTTCCGGTGCCGCGATACATCCTCCATACATAATTGCAGCACGCTTAATATCGTGTGCGAATGTAACTGGATCGATGGTATTGGACCGGTAGACCAGCACAAGCTCTCCTGTGGTGAAGTCTATGACAGCAATAGTTGAAGAGTCCTTCTTTACTCCTTGAGAAACATCGGCTCCGAGTCCGTACATGTGACCTTTTACATACCTTCGGTATATAAGAAAATCTCCCATGACTTCCAGTGGATCCTGTTGATAGGTTTCTCTATGGTTATCTACAACAGCTCCATCGAAGAGTTTGTTTCCAGATGTTAGAAATGCTTCATCCGGAGTGGTCGGGTGCTCCTGTTTCATTTTACCTTTCTGAATTTTCTGTTCTAGGTAGTACCAGTTCTTTTGCTCCTTGGTGAAAACAACTTTTGCAAGTCTTTGAGCTTTCAAAAGATACTCTTCCACTTCCATTGGAATTGGAACTTCGCCAGGGACTTTGTTTGCTGGATTCTGATACCAAGGGAAAAAGAAAAACTTATAATCCTTGATGGTCAAGAATCGGTGCATACGAACTGTCTCAAGAGCTTCCTGTACCATTTCGTGATATCTTCCATCTTCTCCCTCCGCGGTTGATTCGATAAATACCAAACCATTCGCAGGAACAGCTGGAAGTGTACCAGTGATGATTTCTTCTGCCTTCTCCGGGAACTTCGCGGAAATTTTTCCGAACTCTGTGATCAACACAGCTTGATATGTTCCAGAACGAAGGGAAGTAGAAACTCTCATGATAGATCCGTTTGAAAACTCATACTCAACTTTGGAATCACCTTTCGTTTGAAGACCTAAAAATTTACTTATCTCCGGAGAGAAATTCTCCCAAGCGATTTTAATTTTACGAAAGATAACACCGGTATCAACTTGAGTTGGTCCAATGATTCCGATCTGCTTATTTTTATTGAAAAGAGCGTAGTCTAACAAGAAGATACAAATGAAAGTCGTGAATCCAAGTTGTCGAGCTTTCAGAATAATATTCTTGTAGTGCATCTCGCGAAGTAATTTTCGCTGTGCAGGTCGCAACTTAAATTTTACCAACTCTCCATCTTCATTGATGACTGTGTAGAGATTTTCGATTCTCCACTCCCTGTCAGCCAATCGTATATCGATCGCTTCGAGGCCTTTATAATCCGTGGATGCTACAGGAATTACATAAGTCTCGAAACCATGCTTTGTTACTACATTCTCATCTGTCGAATCGCTTCGAACAGCCATACCGTGATAAGAACCAGGCATACGCACAAAATTAGAAGATGCTGCCACACCTCCTTCATCAACGCTTTCCTCTTCACTGGGTGCATCATTATGTAATCCAGGGTCCATGTATCCTCCAGGAACTTCTTCCTTCGCCAATTCGCGATCCAAAGTGGTATGCTCCAGAGTACTCGTTTGATTTTGTCCAAAGTTTTTTGCATTGTTTTTATTAATTAGTTCCATATTGTCCTTTTTCGATTTGATCAAGAATCGACTTCATATCATAATTTTCATTCTTGTTGACTTGGACATCCTTCATTTTAGTAATATTTTTCGCAGTGAAAATACCAAATTGAGAGCTGTAATCACCACTAAGCCCATTCGTTATCATGAACTCTTGAATAATATCTTGGCACACTTCGTATGCTTCTCCGAACTCTGGATGATTCTTTGCCCAACTGAGCAAAGTTTTTTCGCTCACACCGATCGTGCGACCGAATTCAGAAAACATTGGGGGAGGGTTCGCGATTCTTTTCTCCCTCGTGTCTACTTCACCAGTTCTTTTCCAAATGAAAGTTTCTTCTACTAATCTTGTTTTCTCTCGACCTAAAAAAAAGCTCACCATGTCAACAGCGAATTTAGGATCGTACTGAGTTTTAGAAAGGATCTTCTTAGCAAGGATCGATGGCTCCAAATATTCTAGGTGCTGGTCACTAGGGGCAGGGTCAAAGGCATCTCGTAAAATTATTTCCGAATTTTTTTCAGAATCTTCAACTGGAGTATCTAGGAAATTATTAGAAAACACTTGGTGGGGGGTGTCAAGTATCGTCTGATGAGATCGGTTGAAATTTTCTACAGAGCCCCCCGCGGGGGACTTTGCAACGACACCCATCTTGCCCTGTACCCCGGCACCGGGGGCTACGATTCTTGATTCAAAAAGTGTTGGGTCTTCTACCATATATCATAATAATAGCCCCCTTTATTCTTATATACAAAGCCCCTAGTTTTCTTGACACGATGCCCACAAATAGCCACGAATACGGGTAAAAGGTCAACAGGAGCAAAAAGCAAGGCTCAAAATTAACTTATAAGCCATTTAATTTTTACAACATAGGCAAGATATCACGGAAAATGGGTCAAAAAGGTCTTTTTTATGTTGTAAAAAATAAAAGTAGTTTTGATAAGTTTTGAAAAAGGATAATTTTTGGTTGTCTAAATGTTGCCCCTTGACAATTCCCGTTTCAAGTGCTATAATCCTATGTTGTAAAAAATAAAAGTGCTTAACTGACATCTAATAACCTTGTTTTCTATTCTAGCTATATATAACATTGTCTATAATATATTTTTACTGCTTTTCGTTGGAAAATATATAATAAACAACACTTTATATAGCTACTATGCTCAAGTTGTAAAAAATGTATTTTCACGATTTTTGAAAATGTAATATATAATAAACAACACTTTATATAGTCAAAAGCACTGAATGTAAAAATTAAAAGTAAAAAACAGCATTTTAAAACCTTTTATATATTTATACTATTTTTTCTATATTTACCCTCTTTTTAATATTTACAACATACTAATATTTTATATACATCACTTTATTTAAGAAAACACTACTTATCAATTACAACATAGCTCATTTAACTATATAAAATGTTGTCAATTAAACATTTTTCAGCAAAATATAATTTTTACAACATAGCTCATCTAACTATATAAAACATTGTCAATTATAAATTTTCATCAATTTTTAATTTTTACAACGCTCAAAATTGACTTTTAAAGCCCCCTAAAAAATAAAAATGAACTATCCCCCAGCCCAAAAGCCCCTAGTAGCTGGACAATCTCAAAAGGTCAAAGGAACCCGAAAACCTAAAAAAGCTATATGACACTTGATATCCGTCAAGCAAAAGTTATCCACATATTGAATTGACATCTATATGACATTAGACTACAATAGATATATTAGAAGATTAATAAAAATAATTTATGTATAAACAAGAAAAAAAATATACACCGGTTAGAAAGTTTTATTGTTGGGTTGGATTTGTTGTGAGTTGGTTCGTAGGTCTTCCGCTTTTCGGGTTCATCATTTGGTCAATGATAGAGCAAGACAAAGCGATTAATTTATTAGTTAACATTTTTAGTTAGATTTTATTAATGGTGAGTTTTTAACAAAAAAAATATTATGAAAAACACAAAAATTATAGCGATATCAAAAATAGGATACAATCACCCATCACAAGCTAACTGGTCTTATGGCATTTGGAAAGTTGACACAATCAACACAAGCGATAGCTACAACATGTCATATACAGTAAAAGAAACTTTTGGAGGTGATAGCCGATTTAGAAAAGCGGTAAAAGAAAAGTTT
>ERZ869925.181-NODE-181-length-42546-cov-6.135276_pt1 | contig 42546 bp, 42 predicted proteins | sample MGYA00579311_ERZ869925 | MGnify/ENA primary metagenome ERZ869925 (study PRJEB32216, sample SAMN09231817) | wastewater metagenome | place: USA: Maryland | collected 2016-07-30 | study: EMG produced TPA metagenomics assembly of the PRJNA472060 data set (Reclaimed...
CCCACGTTGCAATCTGTTTGTCCCGATGGGCGCAGGCAAGACGGTCAGCACGTTGACGGCTATCGACATTCTCAGCCTGGTCGACGACGTGCTGCCGGTGCTGGTGATCGCGCCGCTACTGGTTGCCAAGAGCACTTGGCCGAATGAAGTGGCGAAGTTCCCGCACCTGAAGCACATGAAGGTATCGGTGATCGCCGGCACCGTGACAGAGCGACGGGCCGCGCTGCGCACCAAGGCAGATATTTACTGTGTCAACTATGAAAACCTGCCCTGGCTGGACGAAGAACTTGGTGACGACTGGCCTTTCAAAATGGTCGTTGCCGACGAGTGCACCAAGCTCAAGAGCTTCCGCCTACAGCAAGGCAGCGTGCGCGCAAGAGCATTGGCACGGCACGCACACAAGCGCGCCAAGCGCTACGTCGGGCTGACTGGTACACCAGCCCCCAACGGACTCAAAGACTTGTGGGGTTTCCAGTGGTTTGTCGACAAAGGCGTGCGCTTGGGCAGGTCGTTCGATGCGTTCAAGTCACGCTGGTTTCAGTCGGTGCAAGTAGGCAACAGCAAGTTCGCTACGCAGCTTGTGCCGTTGCCATTCGCGCAGGAGCAGATCCAGGATGCCGTGCGCGACGTCTGCCTGACTATCGACATCGCCAAATACTTCGACATCAAAGAGCCAATCGTCAACACGTTTTGCGTGGAGCTGCCACCGAAGGCGCGCCAGTTGTATCGGGACATGGAAAAAGAAATGTTCCTACAGCTGGGCGACGTCGAGGTTGAAGCGTTTAGCGCCGCGGCCAAGACGCAGAAGTGCTTGCAGCTGGCCAGTGGTGCCATTTACACCGACGAGCAAGGCCACTTTGAAGAAGTACACGATGCCAAGCTAGACGCACTGGAGTCGGTGATTGAAGAAGCCAACGGGATGCCGGTGCTGGTTGCCTATCACTTCAAGAGTGACTTGGCGCGATTGCTCAAGCGCTTCCCGCAAGGCAAGCAACTGGACAAGAACCCGCAGACGATTACGGACTGGAACAACGGCAAGATCCCAGTGCTGTTTGCCCACCCAGCCAGTGCAGGCCACGGCTTGAACTTGCAAGACGGCGGCAACATTCTGGCGTTCTTCTCACACAACTGGAACCTGGAGGAGTACCAGCAGATCGTCGAGCGCATCGGACCGACTCGCCAGGCGCAAGCTGGTCACAACCGTCCGGTCTTCATCCATCACATCGTTGCCAAGGACACGCTTGACGAGGTGGTCATGGCGCGCAGAGACAGCAAGCGCGAAGTGCAAGACCTTCTGATGGAAGCCATGCGCGCACGCGGTCTGTAATTCCCCACAACAAAAAGTTGTAATGAGTGCTTGACCACAACAATTAGGTTGTATAAATTGTGGTTAAGCACTTCGCTTACAACAAACAACAAGAGGAACACCATGAACCAATGGAACTATTTTCTTGCAGGGGTAGTGTCTGGCGTCATTTTCAGCGCTGGCATGTACTTACTGTATCGCGCTTGGAAGTTCGGTAAAGCACTCGACCTGACTGAGGACGGCACCGAGGGCTTTGCTGCAATGACTCACAACAAGCTGTACGACGCTTCGCAAAGCGAGCGGCTGATCACGCTGATGGACGTGCAGGCTGAAGAACTGTGCGAGGAGTTTGGCGACAAGCTGGAAGAACTCGCGCTAGTGCAAGGCCACCTAGAAGATGCCCTCACCCGCAAGACCGAGCTGCACAAAGAAGTCAACCAACTGGCGCGCGTAGTGAACCAGTTGCAAGACCAACTTACCCGGTCGCTACTGGAAACAGACCACTGCCGCGCTACGTGCGACGAGCTGCGCAAGAAGTTAAGCGCTAAGGCTGGTGCGTGATGACCGGAAGTAGGAAAGCCGTGATCATCGACATGATTGAGCAAGGTCATTCAAACACCGACATCGTGCAAGCGGTGCGGACTACCAAGAGTTATGTTTGTTATGTCCGTTATCTCTACAACAAGGCCGCGGGCGTTAATGCGATTCGTTCGCCTGCACTGACTAAGCCGAAGCAAGGCACCCAGTCGCGCCTTGTCTATAACTACTTCATGCAGAACCGTCGTGCTAGTTTACGTGACGCGAGCGAAGCAACGGGCGCAGACACGGGAGTTTGCTGCGCCGTGCGCAAACGGTACTTTGAGAAAGTTGAAGGCACCGAGTTCAGCTTCCAGCTCAAGCATGTGAGCGCGAGCGAACTGGAGCTGGTTGAATGACTGCAACGACATTCGTGGACGACGCTGCGCAAACGATTGCTTGGTTGTGCGGACGTGATGAACCGAATGGCGACGACCGCAACGAAGCGGAACAACTGGTTGCGCGCATCCAAGCGAAGCGCGTAGCCGCAGGTCTGAACTTCATCCCCGACGTGGATGACTTGATAAGTAGGGAATAACAATGGCCGATGAAATCGACAAAGCCCAAGAGCTTGAAGAACACCACCGCCAGAATGCGCTGGCCAATCGCGGACCGTACCAACTTCCGCCCGGTACACCTGGCGATTGTGACTTGTGCGGCGAGTTCTTCAGTCAACTGGTGGACGGTGCTTGTGGGCACTGCCGCGATAAATACAAACTACCCTAGCAGTGCGCACTCCGCTTTGCGTCTTGCCACTAAACCGGGCAAGACGCGACCGCCCCCGCGCACCCACTTCATCAGCTCCTCTTGGGCACCTTGCCAATCGCCTGCATTAATGCGACGGCGCAGCGTGCTGGTCTGCAGTCTACCGGCGCCCAAGTTGTACGCGAAGTCGACGATGGCATTGAGCCGGCGCCAGTCGTTATTGGCCGCGGCAAACACCAACAAGCCAGGGCATAGTCGGATCACAGCTGGCGCGTAGGTGTTTAGCAGTTCATGCAGCAACATGGCGCGCGCTTGCGGTTCGCTGACAGGCGCGTCCTTCAGCGTGACCTTCGCGCCGCCAGTGTAGTAAGTTGAGCCGTACCCGATGGTGGGAACCCCAGCGGGACACAGGTACGGCTTTGCGCGGAAACCCTCAAACCGCTTGCAGAGTTCAGCAGCAATGTCGACGTTCACATCATGCCCCGACGCTTGAGCACCCTGTCCAAGAACCAGAAGTTAGTGACGGCTGCCAGGATGGTCATAAAGTCCGCAGTCAGTACCAGCTGGGCAACTTTGGCCGGGTCTTTTGTCCCTTCCCAAGTCACATACAGCAACATCAGGAAAGCGACGGAGTAAAGCGTCCACACCCAAAAGGTGAGCAATGGGCGAACAAGTGCAGACAGCGTTGCAGCCCAGCCGCCAGCGGCCTTAGCCATTTCAGTCTGCTGTTCCAGTGCGGTTTGAAACGCAGCCATGACACCCGTATCAACTGCCGCATCGCGCTGCGCGCCAATCTCCTGCAGCTTGATGTCGCCGCGGGTTTTCTCCAGGTCGACCTGACGGTCGAACATGGCCAGCTCGTGCTTGCGCTCGTCCTTGCGGTCGAGCCATCTTAGAAACTCAGGCGCTAAGCGGAACACACCGCCCAGCAAGGTGCCGAGTACACCACCACCGATTGCTTCAATCATTGCTACTAGCCCTCGCTGCTCTTGCGCCTACGCTCCCAAGCAAGCCACACGTCAAACAGGTTTTTGAGTGCAACCGTGAAAGCGGCAACCATTGACACCACTGCCGCGTAGTCCGCAAGGGTCCACGGCCCAGGTGCCTTCTCTAGTACCTTGCTCGCTGTGTCGTTCACGATGCCGAGCGTTGTGCCGACACCGATGCCTGACCAACCGAACACCACAATGAATTTATTGATCAACGTGTTTAGATGGTCGCTGATCATCTGCGACAAACTTGTCATTTAACTTTCTCCGGATCTCGACGGCACATCGAACAAGAAGCCACAGGCAAAGCGCCGCCGTGCTCCACGGCAAAATACTTTCCAACGACACTTTTACCTCCTTGTCCCCATAACAGCAGAAGGACGACCATATCCAGCCCATTAGTCAGGTGCGGATAGAACTGATAGAACCAGGTGACTTCTGCACTTGCGAGAAAGTCCACCGCTGCCCACCAGTTAAGCACGCCGATTGCGTAAAGCGCCCAACGAAGATTTGATAAAAATTTGATATTTGATGCCGCAGCCACTGCGTAAAGCGTTGCGACCATCAGAAAATAGAATGCGCCCGAACTTAGGAACAGGTGCACCAGCAACAGATTGCCGACGTGCAAGGCCAGCACAGCAACCGCTTGCCGCGTCCAGAGACAGGCAACAGCAAATGCGAGCAACTTGATCACGTCGGCATCCATTACTTGCGTCCCGGCTTCTTCGAGTTGACTGACCCGGCTGGCTTCTTCGGCTGCTTATCGCTGGCCATAGATACCTCGACTTGTTAACGGTTGAACATGCGGGCAGGGTATCCGCCGTGCCCGCAGCTACGTGCACCCAAAAATCTAAATCGAATCAACAAGCGCAGATAGATTTTTAGCCTTGTAAAAACTCACGCTGTAACCGCTTGTAATTAGTTCGCCTGCTAACATAGTGCCTTTTGTGCGTAGTGATTGACAGTACAGCTTGCGGAATGTTGCGCGGTCCTGCACCCATACACCATCGGTTAGAGCGTTTGCGTTGTTGAAACTATCAAATGTTCTGTCGATATCTGCAAGACTGAACAGGCAGGCAGTGTCACCGGACTCTGCATTGCGGCTGCCGCTTGTTGGCGTGCCGTAGAAAAGAACCTCTGTTGTAACGTGATGACCAACCTCAGCACTGTCACCGTTAATCACAGGATAGGTTCCATAGCCGCCAAACGTCACGCGGTCAGCCCAGCCAAGTAACGCACCTCCAGCACCTCCAGAGTTTGCGCCATAGACTGTCCACATCGACGGATAGCCGTTGGATACAAACAGGTCTTTCAGTAGCGTCCACTTGTGACCGTAGCTTGCGCCTTCGTTACCGAAAGCCCAACCTGCCTGCACCGATGCAGACGGTGTTGCCAAGTCAGACGGATGGAAAATGTTTGATGTTTGCTTGATCGTGATGCCGTTGCGTGCAGTACGAATTGCGTTGGTCGCCATTGCTGACACGTCAAGCAATTCGTTGTCGAGATAGATTTGTAAATCGGTTCGGTTCTCGTAACCATGGACTGAGCCAATGAACGGACTCGACGCGCCAGTGTCGCCATTAGGACGAAACGCAATAGCATACTCAACCGCGCTAGATCCTAGCTTGAGCGTTTCACCTGCGCTTTCAAGTGTTGTACCTGTACCGTCAAACGGCTTATATGTGCGGAGTGCACCGAATCCAGCAAGGTTAGACAAGTAACAGCGGTAAGCGCTTGATGATGCGTTCTTGCCTGTAATTTCGATGCGGACAACTAGGTCGGTATCTGGTGGCAAGTTATCCGCAATCTGCACAGATACGCTCGCAGTCGAAGCATTGTAGCTGTCAATGATGGCATTGCCACTGCCGTCTTTAGCAATCTTGTTCACAAGGTCAGCGCTACCGTTGATAGTGACTTTGAACTGACCGGCGTTGTTAGCTTGTTGATAGGTTAAACGCAAGCGAGTTGCGCGAACTGTAAACTGGAAGTAATCGCCAATCGTGCCTAGATACAAATAGTTTCCCGCCGCTGTTGGCGCTACGTTAGTGGTCGCTGCACTGGCAAGCACTTCGTTGGTTGACTCCAAAAAGGTGTCGGTCACAGTTGTTAGTAAGTAAGGCCGCATATACCCCTGAGCCGTGTCTGAAGGCGAAGCGTCAACGAATTGTGTTTCGTCATTGTCAAACCGCCAGCGGCAAAAGCGACCAGCCTGCACGAATGGCGTGAAAATCTCAAACCGATTTGCGTTAACTTTTCGTAGTAGCTTGTTACCTGTTGCCGTGCCAATAGCCGACCGCAGCATTTGAGCTAGTCGGCTTTGCTTGTAAGTGTCTTTCTTGGTTGCGCCCAGCTGGTCAAGCGTCCCCCCCGCCTGGCATTTGCACTAATTCGGCTGGAACTTTCGTAGTCATATACACTCCTAAATCTACATGATTTTTGCCCACCTTATGCGCAAGCAAGGTGAACAGGTGCACGAAAGGAAAAGCCCGCGCAATGCGGGCTTTGGTTTGGATCTCTATTTCTCGTACTCAGAAAAGTCTTTGATTTCTTCCTGTTAAGTTTGATTCCCGACCACTGCGCCGTCCGTGTCTGATGTCGGTTCGCTTCCCTTTATACGTAAATCGCCAGTTGCATCCACCCAAAAGCGCCAGTTGCCCAACCGAAGTTTAGAAGTTGAGTCCCACGCAGATGAATACTTTGCCGCCAGGTAGCCGTCTGTGTCCGAGCTAGGTGCCCCGTTCTTGTATCGCAAGGCGCCGTCGGCATCTATCCAGACATAGCTTGAGCCGATTTTGGTCGGGATACCATTCCATCCGCCGTCCCCGAACTCTGGAATACCATTGCTCCCGCTTAGCTTGATCGAGTTACCGAACGTGTCCCGCTTCCAAATGATATCGCCAGCCGTATTTGTAAAATCTAGTATCCATTTAGCCGTACCATTTTCATCCCAGCGCATCCGACAAAACTGGTTTGTCGCACTACGTTCAAAACCCATGAACGTGTTATCAACAAAGCGCATATTCATCTGGCTGTTTTTGGACGCATAAACTGCCCCCGTAGTTCTTGTGTTGTAACGGATGTATGGCGTGTTGGCGCTTAAATTCTCAATCAGAGAATAGATATCAGTGACGTAATAGCCTGAGCCGTCAGCCGGATTATCTTGAATATCCACAATGCCGAATCGGTCAGACATCGCAAGGATGGTAAACAGCTTCCAAGTAACGCCGTTGGCCATCGTCCCTGCTGTAGAACAAACGCCGTCCGATAGCGTGCATTTCCTGAATTGGGTATTCATCAGGATAGGCTTCGCTACTGAACCGATTGCGTAGGTCTTGAACGTCACGTTGCGCGTTCCGCTTGTCCCGTAGAATCCAACGTCTAACCCTTCGAACTGCATGTTTTGCAGGTCGATGTTTCGCACTTCTGACGAGATAAAACCGAAAGAGCCAGACACAACATCGTCACCCGACGTTGCGGTTACGTTGCGGTCAAGAGTTAAGGCATTGCCGACAACAGTCTTGATCATTGCAATCTGCATCGTGTTCGCGGAGCCAATCACGACTGCCTTGCCGACTTTCATGTTTGTGGCGCTGGCCACCGTAATAGAGCTGGTGTCGGTTGCCGTTGCTGATAGCGTCGTTTTAGCGTATGCGTCTTGTGAGTCCGAAACATAGGCGCCGCCTTGATAGCCGAGAATTTTGCCCGACAAGGTAAGGTTGTTATTGCCAGAACCACCCGCGCCGCGGAACCCCACTAAACCCACCGTGTTGTACTTGAACAGCACTTCCAGGTCGATAGAGTCTGATTGCGGGCCAGAGATAATATCCAGTGCAATGCCCTTGCAACCTTGGATCAGAATGTCACCCTTGATTTCAAAAGGAGCGATCATCTTGATACCGTCGCATTTCTTGTAAGAGTAAGAACCTGTTTCGAACGACGAGCTATAGAAACGGAAGCGGTGAAACCCACCCCGCACCAGCTTGTCCAGAAGCACAACAGGACCGGCACCGTCAGCGCGGTCCACGGTGTTTCGGATCTCGATATCGGTGAAGAAGATACCGCCGATGGTGTTCGTTCCCCCAGCCCAGGCCGCCGTCAACAGTTGGCCCGTAGTTGAAGCGTTGACCAGGAACGAAGCCCCGATCACACCTTTGAGCTCAATGTTAAACTTTGAAATGAGTAGCCCGGTTACTTTGTAGCGACCTTGAGGAAAGAAGATAGTCGCCCCGTAACCTTCGCGGGCCGAGTCCAAGGTATATGCAGCGTTGTCTTCGACAAAATCAATAGCCGCCTGCACCGCTGCTGAGTCGTCGGCAACCCCGTCACCCACAGCGCCGAATTGCTTGACGTTGACAACAGTTTGAAACATCGAAGCCATATCAGCCAAGGTGCCGCCGCCAGAAATTAGGACTTGGCTATCGTCAACAGTCCCCAAAGGCAGCACTGAGAAGACCACAACTTCAATTGCTGCGTCAGCTGGCGGGGCCGTTGTAAACGTCAGAATGTCCGCATTGCTACCGGTGATGCTGTATTCAGTTTTGCTTTGGTACACACCACCGATGAACACCTGTACCACGTTTTCGCTGTCTGGTGTGGCGTTCAACTGGAAACTAACGGTTGAGCCGTCCCCAGTGAAACCCTGCACATCGACTAAACCGGCATTCCCTTCTGACCAGCGCACACCTGTGTATACGCGCAATCGGTCTGTGCCAGTGTTGAAGTACAAGTCACCTTCTTGCAGCGCGCCGCCGTCATTGCGCACCGTTGGATCTGTGGTCTGCGGCCCCAGGTAGCGAGCAACGAAGTCGACCACTTCGGCCATGTTGTTCACTGCGGTGTTCACGTCCGCAATGGTTGGCCCCGCAACAGGCAAGCCCGTCGTTTCATGGAAGGCTAGCACTTTACCCTTGCGCTGGTCTTTCGCCGGGATGGTCCCGTCCAAGTTACCGTCGGAGATCGGGAACTTCAGCGCACGGTTGGCAACGCCAAGCACTTGCTGCACGAAGATAGTCAGACGGTCCAGTGCCGCATTGATCACTGACGGATAAAATCCGCCTTGGTTGGTCAAGTCAGTCGGTTGCAGGTAAGGCACCGCACTGGTGAGCGTGAGCGTTTCGCCAGTAGCAAAAGCAATGAGCGTTGTGACGTTACCGCCAGGATTATTGTTTTGGTCTGCGTTTAAAGTGACGGTGTAGTCAATGTTGAGCACTAAGTTTGTTTCTGCGCCGGTTGCGTCGTTGCGATAGACAACGCGCAGATCACTGGCTGCAAATACTTTGAACGTGAAGGGGAAAACAGTAGTGATCCCGTTGCACGCGAAAGGACCGGCTAGGCGGCCCTGAGATGAAATAGTCATCGCTTAAACTCCTTGGGTATTTAGTGCCAGCCTAAAACCCAAGGAGTCGACTACGTGCACCTACTTCTGCACACCTACCAGCGGAGCCAGTGGGTTTTGCGTTTTGCCTTCAATCAGCTCGACAGCGCCTTCCACTGCACGGTTGACTTGCCCGGCAGGGTAGTGGAACAGCAAGCCCGCGGTGTTGTTCAGCGCTTTGAACAGCGCCATGTCCAGTTCGCCCTGCCCGATTTGCTGGCCTAGCTTGGTTGCTTCACTAAAGAAGCGCAAGCCTGCAGGACCAGAGTAACCGATGCCTGGATTACCTAAGCCTGTCGTCAACTTCGCCGCTTCAGCCAGTTCGCGCAGGCCCAGGAACATGCCGAACGGATAGCCCACCAGTTCAGCCGCGATGTCCTTGGCGTACTTGTCTTCGTCATCCTCGCCCTTGAGCGCGTTGCGAATGATTGCGCTCATTACTGCGGGCACTACCATCAGCAGCACGTAGTCACCGGCCAGTCCCAGGTATTCCTTATCGCGCACGCGCTTCTTGGTTGTCTCAGTGGTCAGGTTCATCAGCACGTTGAAGTACGAATAAAAGTTGGTGAACAGCTTGAGCAGCGGATGGCCACGCTGAACTTCTGCCAGGTCTTTCATTTGGCCACTGCCTTGCGCGTCAATCACCGCTTGGTCCGCCAGTGCAACGGCGCGTTCTTCGTTGATAGTGCCGTCCTGGTTGATGTTCGCCGGGTCACTGATTGCCTTGGCGTAGGCGCCCAGCCATGTCGGGTAGTCGACGCCGGCTTGCATCTTCTGGATCAGGATGAAGAAGCTGCCTTCAATCCGTTGGCGGATCTCCGACTTGTCTGACTCCAGCTTGTTGCGAATATCTGCAATTTCACGGTTCATGGTCAGCGCACGGTTGGCCATGAATTTCGATTTGCTTTGCACCTCGTCCGCAACGCGGATCATCTTGGCAGGCGATCCGTAAAACTCGGACATGCCGCGCGCCAGCCACTTGCCGCCAATACGGACAGCGGTGTTAGTCAAGCCGAGCGGTTGCAGCAATGCCGTGGTTAAGTTCCACCCCATGCCGACAATCGACGAACCGTTGCGGATGTGGGTCAGTGATTTCTCTACTGCATTCGACGCTGGCGTGTCGCCGCGCGCAACGTCCTTGACCGCTTTGCGCAGCACGTCGACATATTCCGCGCCGAAGTCATTACGGATAGGTGCGTCCAGTCGCTTCAGCAGACGGTTGGCGTCAATCAACCATTCGTGCCAAGTCAAGTCGTGGATCACTTCGTTGGCACCTTGCCAGATGCCGTCAAAGGTCAGCAACAGCGGACGGCCCGACACTTCTTCGGCGCGCGACTTGGTGAAGCTGCGGCGCGTTGTTGCAGCGGTGTAGGCCGCGCGCATCATCGCCTTGGCTTCTTCCGCTTCTGCGAACTCGCCAGCTTTGCCCGATTGCATTGGGTCGTATTTCACCGGGTAATAGCCGCCGCGGATTTGCATTTGCTTGCCGTCGGCTGTGGTGATTTCGAACGGCGCCGGCTCAATCCAGTCTGGCTCTTTGCCGTAGACGCGCCGCTCTTTGGCTGCAATCTCAGGCCGATAGCTTTCAAAGAAGTCCCACACGCCTTGTACGAAGTTCCATTCGTCCGACGTCAGCGAGTCCAGGACAGGCTGCACCTGGCCAACTGTCCAACCCTTACCGCCCAGCAGACGCTGGCGGTTGGACTCGTTGCCCCAGTTCAATGCCATGGCAATGCGCTCGCCGCGGTTCAGGCTGCGCCCCAGCGACGGAAAGAAGCGCCCTTTGCCGCCCATCTTCTCGCCGGTCAGGATTGGCTTGGCCAGTTCATGCAGACGTGTTGCAGCGTCCGCGCGCATTTCAGCCTCGCGGTCCCCGGCTTCGTTCATTGCCCTGGTGAAATATTCCCACATTGGCCCGCCATCGGTCAGACCATCCAGCTCGCGCGTAACGCTTGCCGCTTTGCGGTGTGCAGCGTTCACCCAGCGCCCAAAGTGTGACAGCTTGGACTCCAACGTGTTGCGCCGCTCGTTGTCGACGATGCGCCCGCCGCTTGATTGCTCGATGCGCTCGCGGATAGCTTCGACGATTTGGTCCAGTTCGCGCTGGTCTTTCGCCGTCAGCAATTTCTTCTTCAGTCGGCCAAGGTGCTCAATCTGCTTGACCGAATCGACCAGCCCGCGGAACTCCTCAACAGTCAGGTTTTTGTAATGCGTCCGGTTGGCTTCAGCCAGGATGTAGTCAGGTAAAACAGGTTCGATGCCGGCTTGTTCCTGTGCTGCGATCCACGCGGCCAAGTTGGTGCGCTTGTCGATAGTCTTCAGGCTTTGACCTTTGCGCAGGTCGAAGCGCTCCAGCAACGTGTCGATTTGTTCCAGGTAGTCGTTGTCCAGACCTTTGCGCGCGCCCTCTTTTTCGAACTTGCGCAGGTAACGCAGGTCCGCGTTGATTTCGTCTTGCGCGTCGTAGGCTGCTTTGGTGGCGTAGGTGTTCACCAGCTGGCTGCGCTTCTCTGCGCCGGCCACGACCAGATTGCCATCGCGCATCGCTTTGTCTGCGGCCTTGGCTGCGCGCGCTTCTGCGCTTGCGTATTGTGTCGGCTTGATGTCGCGGATCTTCAGCCGCGCCACCATAGTCTCGGCCAGTGCCTTCGCCGCTTTCGCAAGGATCTTGCGCTCGCCGGTTGCCCGCGCCAGTGCGTTGATTTCCGTTGCCACCATCTTCGCGCGCGCTTCGTTGTGGATAGCCTTGTCCGCTTCGCGCTCAATGGCTTCTGGCGTTGCCAGTTCGCCGTGACGCTCCAGCATCATCGCGTCGGCGCGCGCTTCGATTTCCTCTTTCAGTGGGTTGGCTTCCAACAGCTTGCGCACCAGCTCGTCGCCTGAACTCATTTCAACGCCAGGCAATTCAGCAACCAGGTCAGGATGCAGGCCATCCTTCGCGGTCATCTTGCGCGCCTTCAGCAGTTCGATTTCTGCAGTGGTGAAGCCCATGTCGGACAGCGCACCCAAGTCCAGACGGCCAGCGCCTAACGCCAACAGATTGACACCTTCGCCTGGGCGCATCTGTTCAGCGTCGTTGATGCTGTAGTCGTAGGCTAGTGAGTATTGAGTGTTGCCGCGCAGTTCTTCGTCGAACTTCTGTTCAAAGTCGGCAATGTCGGCTTTGCCATCGGTGCCGATAGGCAAGTAACCGTATTGCGCCAGCGCTTCGACCATGCCGTCGATAGACTTGCCGCCTGTTTTGCGCAGGACCGGCTTGCCAAATACACCTGAGTTAGGCCGTTCGCTTTCCTCGACGCCCCAAGTGTCAATGGCTTCTTGCTTGTCCAATCCGCCCAGCTTCGCCATAGCGGTGAACAGCGAATCAATCGTCGGGTCAACCACGTTCGGATCAGACTTAGGACGTTGGTATGGTGTGATCTTGTCGTCCTCAGTCATCTTGCGGGTCAGGAATTGCCAAGCCCGGTAAACAGGTTCGCTCAGCACTTCGGCGCGTGCGTCGATGCGCGCTTCGCTGCGCAGTTCAGCCGCCTGGCGTTGCAGACGTTTCACCTCTCGGTTGCGCGCGTTGCGAGTCCACTGCAGATCGCGCAGGCCGCGGGCTTGCAGGTCTTGGATGGCGTCGAGCGTTGCTTGTGTCTCTTGCTTTTGATACGCGCGGAATTCTTCCTCGGTCATGCCGATGTTGTCCGCATCCGCTTTGGTGCGAAATAGCGGCATCATCGAACGGGCTTGCTCAGCGAGTTGAATTTCCTCGGTGCTTGCAAGCATCCGGTCGAACACTGCGCGAACTTCGTCGGACAACTGACCAGCTGCAGGGTTGCGGTTCAAGAAGTCGGTGATCGACTTGTAGACGTTCACCAGCCAAGCGCGGAATTGCTGGAAGTAGCTTTGCAGTTCAATGCTTGGCGCCTTGCCTTCGAACAGATAGCGCTCGAAAGACTCCGCAGTCTTTTCGTGATACGCGCGTTTTTCTTCAAAGCTCAGGCTGTACCACTGGGCAATCTGCTCGTTGATGTCGCCGTTGATGCCCAGCCATTTGAACAGCGTGCTGACGTCGTTCAGGATCTCCTGCTCGCCTGGCGTCATCGTGTCGGCACCCATCAGGTTGTTGCCGTGCGCGATTTCCGCAGCCAGTGCAATGTCCGATTCAAAGAAGTAGTGACCAGCTTCGTGCAGGAACGTCGACAGGTCGGCGTTCTTCAGCAGTGCAATGGTGTTGTTCTCAGGGTTGAATGCACCGCGCGGCCCTTGTGGTTTTGCACTTTGCATAACCGTCGGGACCAGCATTTCGCGCCCACCAACTACGACAATCGCTTCAGCTGGCGACACATCCATGTCTTGACGGACTGGACGATTGCGCCGCTCCTCTGGGGTCAGCTTCTGACGCGCCTGAGTGGTGCGCGCTTCAATCTCACCAGCTAAGGCGCGATATACCTCATAAGGTGCTTTGTATAGTGTCTTCTCGTGCAGATAGTCCGCGCCCTTTGCTTTGGCTTCAAGCTCCCGCAACGGTGCCAATTCTGCGCGGGCCTTCGATGCTTGGCGGCTCAGCGCTTTGACCAGACTTTGCAGTGTGCGCGTGTCTTCTTTAAACGCTTGACGTTGTTCTGCAGGGATGGAGTCCAGCAGGAACTGCGCGCCTTCGAAGGCCATGTTGCGCAGGAAAGCATTGCGCTTGTCGCCGCGTTTAGGCAGGTCGTAGAACATGCGTTGCAAGTCGTTGGCCGCACGATTGCCATAGAACTGTTCGCCATAAATCCATTGCATTTCGTTGCGGATATTGCGGAACACGCCCGAAGGTTTGTCACGTTTCGAATATCCGATCAACCGTTGCGCGGACTGATACTTCAGGGCATTGCTTGCAATTTCCGCTGCGCTTTCAGCGTCATCCAGTTTTCGCCAGTTGTAGCGCTTCCAGTTCTCTGCTTGGTCAATAGAGTATTGGCGTAAGTCGTTCACTGCTGCTTTAACTGCATCAGTAAATGTCTTGTCACCATTCCCCCCAGTGGCAAACCCTTCCCGGTATTGGATAGCGTGCTGGATTTCGTGCAACAAGGTCGAAAGCATTGCGTCCTTATCGCGCCCCATACTTAGCTCGATCAGGCTTTGGTGCGGACTAAAACTTCCATTTGTCCCATCACCGCCACTGACAAAACTAACGTCAATAAGACGCATATATGGGTAGGCGGCAAAGAGTTCTGGATGGTCCAAGACTTCGCCTAAGGCATACATCTGCCCGGTTTTTACCTTGTTAATGTCGAACCCGTCGCCGCCTTTGCGCTCTGCCAGTTTGCGCAGCAAGTTCGCGCGCGCTTCTTCCTCAGTCCAGCCGAATGTCGCAAGCCATTCCATGGTGTTGCCATTGTCGTGAACCGCTTTGTATTGGTTCCCAACAACTTGCGTTGTAATGAACCGCTCAGCTTCTGCGGCGATTGCGGCCGTGTCGACAGTGCTCCCTTTGAACTTCGCCTGGTCGTCGCTGATCTCAAAACGCCACATGCCGTCGACGCCTTTTGTCCAGCCAGTATCTCGTTGGATTCGCGCAGAACTCGCACCTTGGGCTTCCATCTGTTTCGCTAGGGTTAATTGCTCAAGAGGTACATTGCGCGCGTTGCGGCCTACAAATTGGTTGTATAACTGTTCAGGATAGGTGTCAGGCTTGCCACCTTGCCCTAGCGACTCCCACAGTTCGCGCATTGTCTTGACGTCGCCAAAGGTGCCTTTAGGTACGTACACCCATTCGTTGACGTCCGCGCCGTACCAATACACTTCATCTTTGCTGACGGTTTTCTGTTTGGTCGCCGCTTTACCTTCGACGTTGCTTTCGTGACCTTTGGCATAAGCTCTGCTGAAACTCACCCAGTCGCCGGCTTCGATGCTTTGGTCGGCGGGCATACCGCGGTACATCGTAACTTGCTTGCTTCGGCTCTTTAACGAAGAAGCCACTGATTTCTCGGTGGACGTGCCATAAAGCAAGTAGTCCTCGACCAGTGACGGCTCTTTCTCCATCACGTTCGCAGCTGTCACCGCATTAGGTTCCAGTGCAACCGTTGCGCGCGCCAGCCTGGTGCGATTACGGTTACTGGTGTCCAGCATGTCCGCAGTCAGTAGTCGCTTGAACTCGTCAAAGTTTTCCGCATAGTCGGCCAGCGCTTGCATGTCTGCTTTGAAGTCGCCCGACAGTTTCGGCGCGTTTTCGATGCGCTTGGATCTTGCGCTTTCGATGGCGTCCCGGCGCTCTTGCTCTTGGCGCCGCTGCACTTCCGCAGGGTCGTTGTTGCGCATTTCACCAAACAGATTGCGCAGGACGTTGTGCGACATCTTGATGGCTTCGCTTGCGTCCTTCTGCTTGTGGTCGATTACGCGGCCTTTGAAGATGGTGTAAGCGTGCCCTTCTGCATCCATTGCAAAGCCGCGGTCTGCGTCTTTGGCAATGATTAGCTGGACGTTCGGGATCTGTTCTGCGACGTCTTTGGCAATCGGGCCATATTCCCCATCGGCTGCGATATGTAAGTCCGGTGCTGCTGCTTTAGTTGCGCGCAGTAGGTCAACCAGTTTCACAACGCTCAACCCTTCGCGCCCGTACAAATACGCGCGCAGCTCAATCGCGTCTGGTAAATCTTTGACGCCTGGTTGACCAGACTGAAACAGAATGTTTGGATTGTTCAGGCCGAACGTGCCTGCGTTACCAGTGGCAGATTTGATTTGCGTAGGGTAGAAACTCACCCAGTTTTTCGTGTTCAACCCGTCTGTCCAAAAGGCTCCGTCGTAGCCTTCAGCTTTCAGCCGTTCCACGACGTCGGGGTCGTATAAGTCTTCTTCAAGCCAAAGGTCGCCCGTATCGCCGTTGTACGGGTTTTGGATTGACAAATAGACCGGAACAACTGACGCGCCTTCTGGGAACATTGAGCCGTCAGGTTGTTTGACTTTCATCCCCGTCGCCCAGTTGCTTGCGTAAGCCTTGCTTTCAGCAAAGAAAACGACGTCCTTTCTGAATCGTTGGAAGTCTTCGCGGATGTAGGAAGATCCGTGATAAACCACCAGCGGCTTGCCTTGCTCGTCGACCACCTTGCTATCGCCAAACCATTTCTTAAAGGCTGGCGTGTCGGTTTGCATTTGCTCAGACTGAAAGAAAACACCTGGGCGGATTGCAGTGACGTTGCCGCTTTGCTGGCGCGTCGGCTCTTTGTTTGCTTCTGCAATGATTTGGTCGCGCAGTGCAGCGAGGGATTCGCCGCGGTTCACAGAGGTTTTCGCTGCCCGAGCGTTGTCGATCTCGGTGCTGCCGATCACGTCTTGACCGCGCATGTTCCCAGCCATCCAGCCAAGCAACTCCAGGCCCGATTCGATCTCAAGAAGGACAGCCGCGTCCTTATGAGAGAACTTCCCAGCAGGCACTTCACTTGTCAGGACGAAGTTGTCCCCTAGCAGGTCATAGGCGTCGACATAGCTGGCGTCGATCCCCGCCGCTCGCAGGTCGCGCTTGAGCATGTCGGTGAAGTCTTGCACGTCTACTGCGTCGTTGCTGCGGTTCAACAATGAAATGAGATTCGCAGCAACGCGTTCGTAATCACTTAGACCAGACAGACCATCCGGCCCCGTAAACAACTCCGGGTTGACCTGCAGGGGTGACGCCGGTTCGACGTTGTAGTCCGCAGGAACGTCCACCTTGTCGACTGCGTTCTGTGTATTGGCCGTGCGTTGGTTGTATTGCTGCGGAGCGCGGTACATCGCTTCGCTGATTTCGTAGTCTTTGGATTTGCCCTTGTTATCAACAAACCCGAACCGCTTGTAGAACTCGCCCAGTCGCTTCTTGTTGCCGCCGAAGTCGGCAGAAGGTGATAGGGAAAGAGTGACGCCGTTCGCGTCCGCCCATGCGGTCAAGCGCTCCATGACCTTTGTGCCGGTGCCTGAACTTCTCGCACCTTCGGGCACGATGATTTTGTCAAGTGTTGCGCTGTTGCCTTTACCGCGCAGACTCAACTGCACGTCGGGGAATTCAGCTTTCAACTGGTCAGCGATCTGTTTTGAATCCGCCTGATTAAACGTGTTGCCGTCGATGCGCTCAGCCGCAAAGCGCAAGCGTTGCTGTTCGAAGAAGGCTTCAGGTGTGATGCCAAGCTGTGCTGCGCGCACGGCAGTCCGCGCTGCGATCAGCGTTGCGTCCAGCTCGTTCTTCTGCGGAGTGAACCGGCCTAAGTTGTTCAGTTCAGTGAGCACCGTCTGCTTGACGCGCTCTTTGCTATCCATGAACACCTGGTCGCCAGTCTTCGCTTCTAGCTGTTGCGCGATTTCCTGTTCCAGCTGTTGCTGCTGGGTCTGGTAATACTCTTGCGCTTCTGCACGCGTGAAGCCTTGCGGATCGGTCTTGATATGGTCCAGCAAGCCCTGGGCGAATTCGGTCGGCGCGACTCTCGCCGCGTATTCGCCCACAGGGATTTGCACCGTGCCGCCTGTGGCCAGCGCTGCCGGTAACTGCTGCGCAACCGAAGGTGATACTTGCGCCAGCTGGTCGGCCATGCCCGACTGCATCAGGAACTTGGCGTCGATATAGACGTCTTGGACGTCGCCGTCTTCTGCAGCTTGCTCAATGAATTGTTCGAAGGTTTCCGGGCTGGTCTTCAGCAACTCGCTGGCTGCGGCCAGTTGGTTCAGTTGCTCGACGAATTGCGCATTGCGCTCAGCATTAGCCGCTTGCTGTTCAGTGCGTGCTCCACGGCTACGCACACCAGCCGCCGCTTCCACGACTGTACGCACCAGTGCGCCGACGGTTGCGCCGACGCCGCCTTCTTGGAATGCTTGACCAACTTGGATCTCCGCGTCTGGATTGGTGAGGTACTGGCGCAGCGCATCCTGTGCCAGCGATTCGACGGTTTCTTGTGCGCCTTCGCTTGCGCCTGCAATGCCGATGCGCGCGAAAGCTGCACCCAGTTGGTTCTGGATTGGCACAGCCATCGGGCCCAGTAGCTTGTCCAGTGCCCACTTCTCGGTCAGTGCAGTCACGCCTGCACCAGCAAGCACGGCCAAGTCTTTCGCGCCTTGGCTTGCGTTATCGCCCTGCACTTTCTCGGTCATGGCATTGGCGCCCTGGCCAAACAGGAAAGCGCTTGAACCGGCGCCGCCAGTCAGTGCACCGACTGCGACTTGCGAACCGACTTGACCGACGCCAGCCAGTACCTTGTCGAAGAAGGTTTGTTGTAGCTGTGGGATCTGAATGTCGCGGCCTTGTTGCTTCAAGTAGTTGCCGACGGTTTGCCAGTCAGCGCCTAGCAGTGGACCAGCCAGTGAAGCGTTGTCCACCTTGTCCCAGCCACCAATAGGCGTCGGCAGGAACGTGCGCGCAAAGCCTTCTGACAAGTTGCGTTGTACGATGCCAAGCACGTCGCCAATGCCCGCAGTGCCCATGCCCACGCCTTCGACCGCGCCGCCAGTTGGTTGACGCCATAACCGTTCGATGGTGCTCAGCGTGTTGGCGTCGTTCTGCGCCAGCTTTGCAAATGCCGGGTCTTGCATCTGGCGCGCCAGAATAGGCGAACTGGCCAGCAAGGATTGGATCTCGCGCAGCTTGACTTGCTTCTGCACGGTGTCCTTGTTGCGCTCGACGACATCTTCAGGCAGGCCAGTTGACTTTGCGAGTTGCTGCGTAGTCGCTGCATTTTGCGGGAGCACGTCAAGCGCTTGTGTCAGCGTTTGCTGCAGTGCATTGTCCTGTTGCCCTTGGAATTCGTCCAGGATGGTGTCGTAGGCATCTTTGCCTTGCGCAGGTGCTACCGGCGCCGCTGGTACAGTTGCTGGCTTTTGCTCGTCGAGTAGCTGGTCATAAACGTCGGTCATGGGTTCCCCTTTTATTTTGGTTTGCCGGCGCGGACCCATAACTCCGCGATGGCTTGCTCTGTAACTGGTAAGCCGCGCGCTTGCAGCTTGCTGGTGATCAGTGCGCGCTGAGTGACCGGGATGCTGGTCAGCGCCACGTCTTCACCGTCCACCGTGACGTAGGCGCGCGCTTGGTCCTCTGGTGTCATCAGCGAGACAGGCTTCTGTGTATCGCTCCACAACATACGTGGCACGAAAGCCTTGTCCATCAGCGTCGTGTCGACGATGCGCTGCAGTTCTTCGCTGGTTGCTTTGCGCTTGCCTTGCAGGTCGATGCGCTCAAATTGGCGCACCTTCTGATCCACCGTTGTCTGGAACTGCGCAAACTGCACGGCCTGGTCTTCGTTCGGCTTGCCTTCAGCTGGCAGGATGCCGGCTTGAATGGCCGATTGCTTCATCCGGTTGTCAGTGGTCAGGATCTCCAGGTGCTTATCGCTTGCCTGGTTGTTTGCTTCAGCAATAAGCGCATAGCCTTTTTCAAGGTGCGTGTCGTCAAGCGAATTGCGGTACTGCGCATAGAACGACGAAGGCGACATCTTGGCCAGCTCAGACTTCGGCATACTCAGCACTTGCGCCCACGCTTGCCCGTTGTTCACCATCTTCTCGCCCTTCGCTACTGACTTCGCAAAGTTCAGCACGCTGTCCAGCTTCTCGCCTGGGATCTGCGCGCGAAGGCCAGCGGGCAATGCCGCCATGTTTCCGCCATTGGCGTAAAGCGCTTTGTATGCGGTGTCGAGCGCTTCTTCTTCGTGTTGTTTCTTCGCTGCATTCATCGCTGCGTATTGTGTTTCGATGTAGTCTTCGGCGTGCTTCAAGCGCAGCGGGTTGTTGGCAAGTGCCGGGTTGTTGCGCAGCTCTGCCTTCATTTCCGCCAGCGTTGGCTTGGTGCCACGTCCGCCGCCTGCACCGAACTCGTTAGCTGTTGCAGTCACGAATTCCTGCACGTTCTTCGGTGCGTTGGCCAGCCAGTTCGCGCCGTGCGCTTTCTCCAATGCACTGACTTCCTTGTCCCCCAACTTGTAGGCCGCGAGCGCTTTGGTCACGTCGCCGCCGAATTTCTTGATTTGCTCGTCAAGCGGTTGCTGTTGCTGCCCGTCATTGGCAAAAGGACTCTTACCTTGCGCAATCCGCGCTTTGGCATGGTCGACCGCTTTTTGCACAATCTCCGGTGTAGGTGGCAAACCCTTCAGAAGGTGATCAACTTCGTCCTTGCTCAACGTCGGAACAAGCGTAGGGATCTGCGTTTCTTTACCGCCGAAGTTCACACCGATGCTGATTTCGGTTGCTACGCTGCCTGAGCCGTCCTTCATCTTTAGTTCACCAAAGAATCCGGTGCCCTTCTCTGTCCCGTCCGCGCGCTTGCCGTAACCCTTGACTTTGCTGTTGACGATGTTTTGCAGCCGGTCGTATTCAGTCGGTGCGATCTTGCTGGTGAATCCAGACATCACTTGCTGGCCGATGCTGGTGCCGACCTGGAGATCCATTTCCTTGTTCACCAGTCCGCGAGCGCGCAGCAAGTCGTCAGCTTGCATCTGGTCGCCGTACTTCTTCAGGTAGCCGTCCGCAAACAGCGGATCGTTCTTGTCAAGCGCAGCCGACAATGCAGTCAGGTGCGCCTTGCTTGTTAGTTCGCGCGTCCTTGCGTCCTGCCACTCGGCAGACTTACCCAGCAGTTGCCCTTGCCGATACGTTTCGGCTTTGATGCGTTGGACGGCCTTGTCAATGACTTCCGGGTTGTTCCAGTTCAAGCCAATCTCGCGCAAGGCTGTGGACTGCACACCTTCGGACACGCTCATTGAATACTCGTTGAACTGGTCGGCTTCGTGCTTGACAATGCCACTGCGGAAATTGGTGAGGATGCTGTCAGCGTTGACCTTAAACGCTGCACGCTGGGCGTCGTTGCCCAAGCCTTGCGCCAGTGCGCCCAGCTCCTTCTGGAGTTGTTCGGAATACTCTTGCTCTAGCGGTTTGCCGTCTGGACGTTGCAGTGCGTTGATACCGCGCAGGTTGGTGTACCCGCTGTCCTTGTCGTAGGTAAGACGGAGCGCAGTTTCCTTCGCTTGGTTCAGCGCATCAGTAACGCGCAGCTCATTGGCTTGCTGTTGCAGGTCTAAGGCAATGCGGCCAGTGGCTTGTCCTGCTGCGGACATCGCGCGCCCGGTATCCATCGCTTGCTGCGCAGCTGTAGGTTGCGCAGCCGGTGCAGCAAACGCCGTCTGCGGCAATGTGTTCTGACTGACTTGTGCGTTGTCATAGGTTGGAACTGTAGGCATCTGTTACCACCAGGAATTGACTGTGTTGCCGTTGGTGTCGGTCGTGGTGCCGAATGCGCCTTCTTTCTGCAGGCCATACCACTGACTTGCGACTTGACCAGAATCACCCAGCAACGACGTTGCAGCCGTCATGTACGGACTAATGCCCGACGCGGTGACGCGATCCATCGACGCCTGAGTGCGATAGTTCAGCGCTTGATTGCGATAGCCCCAAGCGTTGCGCATTGCGTTGGACTTCAGCGTGTTGGCGTCGATTTCCTTCATCATGTCGGTAGATACTTGGACTTCTGCCGCGTTGCCGACGCCCAGGTCGATACCGTTCGCAGCCATCGCTGCACGTTGGCGGCTCTTGAGTTGACCAGCTTGCTGTGTGAGCTTGGCCACTTCGGACTTGCCTTGCAGCAAAGCGGACTCGGCGCCCATGTCTGCAATGCGCGCGTTGATGTCGGCCATCGCAGCCGAAAATTTGAGGTTTTGCTTTTGCATCGCCGCGCCGTAATACGCGCCGACTGCAGAGTTGACGGAGCCGCCGACGTTCATGGCCGTCGATGCTTGCGCCATTTGACTTGTTGAGAAGCCCATAAACGGATAGCCCTTGCTAAATGGATGCGCCCACCATAGGGCAGGCGCATTGCATTAGGTGCACGGTTATCCGCCGATAGCCAGTTCCATCGACAAGCTGACTACGGTGAGCGGTAACGGATCGGATTGACGCACAGCCACCTGCCCACTATCGCCCCAGCTTGGTGTGACCATGACCGGGACTTCTTCGGACTTCAGTGCTGGCGGACTGCCATACACTTCAGTGGTGCGCTGCTTGGCTTCAGTCAAGTGATCGAAGTCAGGGCCGATGAAGATGCCCCGCGAGCGATACACGCGCAACCAGACCTTGTTGACGTTCTTGAATCGGCCTTGCCCGAAACTACCGTCCTGCAAACCAATCGCCACAGGCAACGTCTGCAAGTCCGCTGTAATGGGCAGACCGATGTGCACCTTGCTGGCTGCATTGTCTAGCGTGATGGAACCGCTGACCACCATGCGCTGCGGATGCACTGCGCCGTCTGCCAGGATGCTGACCGTTTTGCCTTCTAGGTGAGACAGGCCGCTGATGGTTGTTGCAGGCGCGCCGTTGTAGGTTGCGCCACAGTCGACAAAGAAAGCGTCTTCCTGGTTGGCAAACTGACGGCTGACCATGCGCTCGACATAGCGCTTTTCTGAGCTGTTAATCGTGCGCTTCACGACAGCATAGAGCACGTCTTCATCGCCTTCGGCAACGACTGTGATGGACTCAAATACGCCATCGGTGTCGTGCTGGTGCCATGCGCCCACCTGTTGCTCAGGCACGTAAGTCAAGCCCAGCAATTTGCCGTTGCTGCTGACAAACCAGACCACAGGCATCGGCGCCTTGGCGTAGGCCATGTCGGTGATCTGCAGGTTGTCGAACAGGTGCGGAGCGCGCAGTGACAAGTCGCCAGTCAGGTAGCCGTTGGCCTGCCAGTTGTATGCCAGTTCGCGGACGTGTCCGCCGCGGGCTGCGCCGTAAATCAGCGTGTTGTTGATGATCACCGGCTGCACGTTGCTGGCGCCAACATACGACTGCGGACTGACGCTGATGGTCGACGGTGTGATTGCGTCGCTGTTGACCGATGTGACGCGCCACTCTGCGGAGCTGGTCAATAGCACCAGCTGAGTGAGCGGGACAATGTGGCGGATGGTGTTGGCTTCGCGCGCAGCGACGCGGAAGCTGATGCGGTCATCGTCGCGCAGTGGCAACGAGTAGGACATATTGGACTCGGTGCCGCTCTTGGTCATCCAGATGCTTTGCGGCTTGGCCGTAGTACCTGCAAAGCAACGACGTTGCTCAAAGTAGCTGACCGCACCGGGATAGTTACCAATGCCGAACACGGTTTCGTAGAGTGGCGGAGTCTTGGACATATCCGCGTCGATGTTGTCGTCGCGCATCGTCAAGTCTGTTGTCTGTCCGATGTAGCCGAATGCACCACCTTGCTGCTTGTAAACCAGATAGCGCGTTGCGCCAGTCACTGCTGACCAGTTGACGTCAATGACCTGTCCCGTTTCGAACAGGTTGCCAGTCACTGTTGCGTTGGCGGACATGGGCGATTCGCTGATCCCATCTGCACCGATGGCAGTGACCACGTAGCTGTAGTCGTATTTGAGTTCGGTGCCACCCGACATGGTTGCACTTACCCCAGTTGGTGCTGTTGGTGCGGTGAACACAATTACGTCAAGCGTCCAGCTGGTTGCACCTAGTCGGCGCAGTTCGCGCGGCGCGTAGTTCGGGTGCACCAGTGTCAGCACGTCCGCCGATTGCACGTAATGAATATCGAACAAGTCGGCTTCAGCGTAGGGGTTGCTGATCTCATACGGCACACCAGCGGATAGCACGGTGCCGCCTTGCGTATGGAAGCGGAAGTAACCCGCGCCCAGCTCAATGACCATGGTTTGCGTCGTTGAGAAGGTGAACGGGATCAGCCGCACCTTCTTCGTGCTGTCCTTGACTTCGCGCACAAAGGCAAAGCCCGGTCGGTTCTCGACGGGGCCGTGCGGTTTGACCATGAAGTTGCGGCAGGTTGCAAGGCCAGACTGGTACTTCACGTCGTCGATGCGGCCAAAGAATTCAGGCGTAACTTCGCCGCCTGAGAAGCTGCGTTGTAGAACTCTTGTGTTAGCCATTAGCCGCGCCCCCATGGATTGCTGGGTGCAGTGCGATCACTGCCGACAATGCCACTGGCACTGTGCACCAGGGCGACCTTGCGTTGCCGTGCGTCCACGGCCTTCGCTTCGTTCAGATAGGCTTGCGCCATCTGCGCGCAGCGCTTGGCTTCAGCTGCGCCGGCATCGCCTTTGAGGATTGGACCAGCGAGCATTGACGCGACTTGCCAGCTCAGTGCCAGGACAAAGAGCGGTGGGAATTTGGTTGTATCGGTGACTTGCACCGTATAGCGGCAGACTGCGTTTTCAACGTCGGTGTAAATAACTTCTTGCCCTTCGTCGTTGGACTCGCACACGTAGGGATAGCTTTGTTGCGAGTAGTCCATCACTTCGGGAAACTGGACGTCGAAGACGTCGAGCGCATTGGCAGGTCGCGCGTAGGAATACGCCCAGCCATACGGGGCTTCGCCAAGCTGGGCCAGCTGGATGCGACGGGTTGCGAAGTTCCAAGCGTGTGCCTGGAGCATCATGTCGCGCGCGATTGGGTAGAACCGTGCGCAGTGTTCGGCTTGCGCGGAGCCTTCTGGCGGATCAAGACTGGCCACCGTCGCTGTGTCGCCAAGGTGCCCCAGTGCCAGGTTACATACCTCGATTTCTGACGCCATAACTCACTCCTAACAAAAAGGGGGCGCGCGGCCCCCTTGTATTCATTCCGCGACTGGCTTTACACCAAGTCGCCTGCATCACCTTCAGCAGGTTTGGCGATCACTTTCGCGTCGACAAACCAGCTGGCTTTCAGCTCGCTTGGCACGGTGAACTCGTCGCCTGCTTCGCGGTACTGGCCATAGAAGCCAGCCCGCGTTGCAACTACTAGCTTGCTGTCTGTTTGTTTTGGTGGTTGTTTTGGTGGTTGTTTGCTACTAGCCATCAATCACCTCTTACAACTGGCCAGGTGTCGGCGTGTTCAGTTGCAAGCCAGCCACGAACTGCGCAGAGAACTTGCCAGCGGTCAGCGGACCAGTAGCAACTGTGTAGTTCACGCGCACGTAGCGGCGGTGCAGCTTCGGCATCGGGATCACGACTTGCGCGCCCAGCGTCAGCGCAGTCTTGGCAATCGCAGGAGTCACTGCGATGTCCGCGAACGAACTGTTGTCTGCCGAGTCCTGGATGCTGAAGGTCACAGTGGCGGCACCTGCTGCGGTTGCAGCTTCGTCCACAGTGATAGACAGGCCCAGGTGGTCCGACATACCAGTGTTCGGGTTGGTTTGGCCGAAGTCGATAACGTCAGTAGATGCCGCCGTGCTCGTTACCGCTTGCTCGTTAGAGACTTGAAGTTGACGATCAATAATCATGTTGATTTCTCCACGTTGGGGCGGATTGCTCCGCCCACGAATTACGCAACAGCGGCTTCTGTTTCCAGCAGCGCATCGGTTTTACGAACAGGCACACCGTCGAAGCTCAGCACTTTCTTGCCCGCTACGTCGTCGAACGTCAGGTTGACGTTGTTCTTATTCAGAATTTGACGACGCAAGAAGCTGCGGATGGTGCGAGAGCAGTAGAACACTGGACGGCCCATTGCCATGTTCGGGATGATTTCAAGCGCTTGGATCATCAGGTCGATCAAGTTCGCGCCAGAAGAAGCATCCTTCGTCAGGTCAGACACGTCGATGTTGCAGATACGAACGACGTAGCGCCAGTCGCGCAGCGTCAAGCCCATGTCCCACTTGTAATGCGTGCGATAACCTTGGTAACGGCCACCAGCTGCATCGGTCAAGGTGTCTTCGCCCAAGTCGCGGACTTGCAAGCCAGCTTGTGAGCCTTTCGGATAGATACCGTGACAGGTGTTCGGTCCCCATACCACCAGCCAGACAGACGTGTTATCTGCGCCAGAGCCGCCAGCTTTGATCACGTTGCTGCCGTTCTGTGCGGTCGAGCTGTTGTAGCGCGGAGCCAAGCCCATGAATTTCTCAGGGTCGACTGAGCTGTCACCGTAGAACAGCGTGCTGGCCATTGTCTTGTTCATACCTTCAATGAAGGCATAGTCTTCAGACAGACGCCATGCAGCTTGATTGCCGTTCAGGTCGGCCAGTGCCTTGTCCACTTCGGCGTAGGTTTCCAACATGCCCATCGAATCCTTCACCTGTACGGTGCGAGATTTTTCAGGCTGTACGCCGTAGTTGAGTTTGCGCCAGGTACCAGTCGGCAAGCCAGAGCGGATTGTGGTTTTGTGTTCGCTGAAACCGTTGGCTTCCACGAACGTCATGTCGTCCAGCACTTCGTTAGATTGCGTCAGGATCTCGACAATCTGCGGGTCGATTTTGCCGTCGGCTGTGGAGCGGTTAACAACGTCCGCCAGCGTCGGGTTAGTAATTGCAAGAGTAGCCATCGCTTGAGCTCCTTGATTAGTTCATATTGCTGTTCGGATACAGCCGTTTTGCGTTGAAGGACTCAGTGCCGGCGCCTTTGGCACCAGTAACCACGGTGTCCTCACTGATTGCCTTACCAGCTTTGACAAAGAACCGGATGACTTCCGGGTGATTGCCTAGGCCGCTTTCATTCAGCAACGTCTTCAACTCGTTGGTCGCATAAGCATCCATTGCGCGCTTTGCAAAGCTCAGGTTTTCTTGCAGCTTGTCGCCGCCGAATTCCTTGTCTGCTTTGGATTGCTCAGCCCATTCAGTTCGCGCAGTTTCTAGCTGCGCAGCTTGGCGGGCTTGCATCACAGGGGTCATCTTGTCCAGCACTTTGCTGGCGACTTCCTGTGTCAGGTTCAGCTCCTTTGCGACTTCACCGAAAGCGGTGAGGACTTCGGTGTCGAGCTGGGTTTCACCAAAGTCATAGGACTCTGGTGCGCCTTCGGGTTTCTTGGCTTCATCAGTCTTGCCTGTGTCGGCAGTACCTTCTGCTGCAGGTTGCCCTTCGGCTTGCTGCTGTTGACCTTGCGACTCTGCACCAGTAGCAGACTGCACGGTCGTATCAGATGCGGCCTGGCCTTCATTGGTCGTTGCGGCTGTTTCCGTCATCAATGTTTCGTTGCTCATTCGCTTCTCTCACCATTACCGGGTAAAGCTCAGGACAGACGGTGTGAACGATGCCCAGGAGTTTCAGACCGTAGTTCCTGTTGCCTTCTGCAAATGCCATCGACATTGCATTCGTGCTAAACGACGTCCGAAAGATCCCGGCTGCGTCCAGTTGACGCCACACAATGCGGCGCCCCCGTTTGCTGCTCATAAGCCATTTAATATCCGACTCCTCGGTGTCCTTGCTTAGGCGTCGACGTGTTTCAGTCTCGGCTTGGGCACGCTCCTCGGCGCGGATGTCAGTTGGATCAAAATCATTCATGGTTGCAATCTAGTTGGTGCGTCTTGCGGTACGTGCACCCTGAATAAAAAAGCCCCGCGCAAGGCGGGGCAAACAGTCGTCGTTAAACAACTCAGGGGTCGGGTATCTGTTACAGGTAAGCAATGCAGACTTTTACGTCTGACGCGCCGATTGCGGTGGTGTCGGTATCTGCCGCCGCGCCAGTAATTGCGAAGGCAATGCCCGTTGTGAAGCGCAAGCCGTAGCTGCCAAAGTTCAAGTTGACGACGCCACTGGCAGGGATTGGGATCACCAGGACAGGGACGTCAGTGCCCACCGTTGGCGCCGATGCTTTGTTGTAGAGCTTCAAGAAACGTGCTGAAGCGTTGACGTTGCTGACTGCGATTGAGTACACGTTGCCCGAAGACGTCTTCACGCTGGTCGCGTTGGTCGTCGCCGCGCTGTTGGTTGTGCTTGGCGTTGCGTTAGTTGCAGTACCTTGGTTGGCTGTGACAGTGCCGGACACCGTGACGGTCGCGCCAGGTGGAAAGCCAGTTTTTTCGTTGCCGTTCTGGTCGACCAGAATGACGGGCATCGCGCCTGTTGCAAAGTTTGGCATGGTTCAATCCTCAATTAGGTGTAACCGGTAAACGCATCCATCACCGAAGTGAGTGCGTTGTCTTCGTTAGTCTTGGCCGATGCCAGCTTCGCAGCGGTGTCTGCGCCGGCTTGCATCATTGCGGCCTGTTGCATCAGTTGCTGTTGCTGCGCGCGTTGCTGGCGGATCAAGGCCACCTGTTCACCAGGCACAATCAGCTCAGGGTCGATGCCCAGCATGTCGGCATAGGCGTCTGCCCACTTGTCTGCGTTGAACTTGTCGAGCACTTCAGGCTTGATGCCAGCGACGGCGCCAAGGTTGCCGACAAAGCGGTCAATGCTGTTGGTCGCCACGGCACGCTGCGCTTGCGCAAGCATCGACACGTATTCGACGTTGAGTTCCATGCCCTGCAACTCTGGCGGTGGCGGTGGAACAATGCCCGCGGTGATCATCCGGTCGAACGTGGATTCAATCAGCGGGTCAAGAATTTCATTCTGCAAGCGCTCCAGCACTGGCCCCAGCATCAAGAGCTTTTCTTCATGCCGTTCGGCCACTTCGGTCGCAGTCATTTGCGGATTGCTGCTGTTGGCCAACATCAAGAACAGGTCCGCATAGAACGATTTGTTGATGCGGTCGCGCACGTCCTGGATGTCGACTAGCAGGTGCGACAAGTCGAGATTGACTTCAAACGCGGTGCGGATACCGCCATTGGCTTGCGCCGTGTCGACGTAGCTAATTCCACCCGGTAAGGTATCCAGCTCGTGATTCTTGGCGCTGGTTGGTACTTGCAGTGGCGGCTTGGTCTTGTAGTCAATGCCTTGCGCTTTGCGTAGCTGCTCATGCTGCAGCTGCTTGATGTCGCCAAGCGCTTCCATGCCTGGGCTGTTGCCGTAGATGTCGCCGCCACTGGTAGCCCAGCGAGGACTCAGTGACGGGAAGTTCTTGAAGCCAGACTCGCGCAGTACCTTGTGGTTATCGCCACCAGCTTCGAAGTACACGCTGCGCCAGGCCATATTCTTCGCATCGCGCTTGTTTGAGTCACGGTCTTTGCGCGGCTCAATGCAGTGCAGGACAGTCACCCACTTGTCGAGTGCACCCTGGTCAAACAGGTTTTGTGCGGACGTGCTGCAGTTCGCCTTGCCGAATTCACCAACCAGCTGGCCCACGGTCATCTTGAACTCGCGGAACAACGTGTTGACTTCGCCCTTGTGATTCGTGGCCAGTGCATACTCGCCAGCGGTCAAGGTGTTCATGTGCATCACGTTCTTGAAGTCGTCTGTGATAATGCAGCTCGCAGTGCCGAATGCGCCTAGTTCTTCGTACATCGAGTGCAAAGCGCGGTACACGTTGGACTTTGCAAAGATCATCTGCATGATGCGCTGGCAGTCAGCCAGCCATTGCTTCACGCCACTGGATTCGTCGAGGTTCGGATCACTAGTTGTCAGTCGGAACCAAGGCCGCGCCGGGCTGGTCATGCCAGCCATCATCCCAGCGGCAAGAGTGCGCAGTGCGCGCGTGCCGGTGTTGTCGTAGATTTGGTTGTGCCGCTTCTGTCCGCGGTTCACGTCATCCAGGAAGTAACGGCCTGAACGTGGGAGTAACAGGTCGCTGATCTCTTTCCAGTGCGGCATCCAACTGCTGCGCTCCGTCTTCAGACCGCTCCAGCGTTGGCCGAGTTGTTCGCGCAGTTTCGAATCCATACTAACCACCTAGCAACGTGTTCTTGCCCAATGACAGAGCGTTCAGATCAATGCCTTGCGGACCAGTGAGCATTGTGCCCGACTGACCTGCTCGACCTTGCTGCGTCGCGCTGTCGAGTAGTGCCATCGTGTCGGGCTTTTTCTTGTTGGCTGCGTTCAGTTGTTCCTCAGCCTGCTTCTGCTGTTTCAGTGCAGCTTGTTGCGCCTGGTACTGCGCACCCTTCATCTGCTGCTTCTGCTGGTTTGCGTTGTATGCGCTGGCCCCTGCGACAATCGCGGCGGTAATTCCCATGTTAAAGCCCTCGACTGAATACGATGTCTTGCACCCTGTAGCCCATGCGAGGTAGCAGGTCGGCCAGTGCGGTGTTCTGTTTGGCGTGCCACAGCATCATCTGCGCGCCGCGTGCCTTCGCCAGTTGCTCAGTGCGTTGCATCAGCTCCAGGCCGATGCCCGACTTGCGCAAGTCTTGGCGCACGAAAACGATGTCATTCATGCACGTCCACAGGTCGGCATAGTGCAAGTGCTGGTTGATGAAGTTCACCGAGTAGCCAACCAGTTCGCCGTCGGCATAGGCGCCGACAATCAGCAACATGCCGTTGCCTTCGATTTGGTAATACTTGTCCAGCAACGGCTTGAGCTTCATCAGCTCCTTGTTGAGCGCAATTTCTTCCCAGTGGGAATGAAACAGGTCAACGATGGCCGGTTCGCTGGTGAGTTGGTCGACGGTGAGTTCTTTGAATTCGTGCATTGCAAGCCCCTGGGTAACTCGTTGCAAGGTACACAGGGGCTTTGCGGGTACGTGCACCCTAGCCGTATGGGTTGTACTCGCGTTGCTTCTTGCGGTTGTCTGGATTCAGTGCGCGCACGTCGGCCATCCGCGGCGTGTCGATAAGCGCAAGGATCACTGCACTGGCGTCATCCGGTGAGCGGCCAATTTTCTTCACGATGTCGTCGCGACTTTCGACGTAGAGCACCGAACCACGTAGCGACCAGCATGGAGCGCATAGGTCGGACTTGAGCTTGTCGTCTGGTGGCAATGCGATGCCGGTGTTGTTGGCTGGGTCCAATGCTTCGCGCATCTTCCACCAGAGTTGTGTGCGCAAGTTGAAAAACCGCAGACGGCCAGACTTGTCCGTGCTCGTTGCAGATTCAGCGACGTTGACGCCAATCGCTTGCTGGCCAGACTCGACCAAGAAGTCGTATGCACTGGAGCCGACGCCAATGACGTCGACGTGTAGCGGTGCCTGATCGCGCATTGCTGCAATGGTCAAGCCTGCAACCGCTGGCCCGTTCGGTGTCTCGGTGCCTGGATAGCGCAAGAGCTTGTCGAACCACATGCCATGACGTCGTGAAATAACCGTCTTGTCCGCACCACCTCGCGCCACGTCGACGCCCACCGAATCCATACGCGGCTTCGGTGTGAGGTCTTGCCAGCGTGCCATGGCCTGCTCTACCCATGCGGTCGGTATAACCTGCCAAGGGTCATCGCTGATCCCCGCTTGGAAGTCACCGTAAAGCATTTGCGAGCGCAGTGGCTCAGGTAGCGACTGCAGCTGGCTGATGTAGCCAGTGGCCATGTAGAACTTGTTATCGGTGACTCGCGCAGGGACGAAGGTGCGGGACTTCGGTGTGATGATGTCTTCTGGCTTGTGCTGCGCCGGGTTGAAGTCGTACACCATGGAGCCATCTGCACCCCATACAAACGAACGGCCGTCTGGCACTTCGTAGTCCTGGTTGTCGCCGCGTGTCGTGAAGTAGCGCAGTTCGCCAGGCTTGGCTGGGTTCGGATGATTCTTGTCGAGCCAAGGACCAAAGAACTTGATCACCCATCGGGCTTCGCTGGTTGTCGGCGGGTTGAACGTCATCAAGACGCGCGGCCTGATGGTCGGATCGCTCGTCCGTGTCCAGCCCATGATGAAACGGACCTGGTGCTCGCGCATTTCGGTCACTTCATCGAACACCTTGAGGTCGTGCGGTCGGCCTTGGAAGCGTTGCTCGTCGCCCAGGTTATCCAGACCACCAAACTCAACCAGTGGCTGACTGCCAACGGGCACGCGCCAGATTGCCTTTTGCGAATTGAAGCCATCGGTTGAACCGATGATCTCCGTCATCCGCTGGATGATGCCTTCGGTCTGCGCCTTCTCGCGCCGGCAAATCAGGACGCGCTTGTGCCTGGTAAGCGATAGACCACAGGCCAAGTCAGACTTGCCCCCACCTGCAGCACCACCGTAGCCAGTGATGTCTGCAATGCACTCATAGGCTTGTGTCTGCGGTCCTTTGAGCGGTGCCCAAGGTTTGCGCCGCTTCAGTTCGCGGGCCAGTTCAAGAGCACGCGCCAGTCGTTCCTGTTCAGATAAGGTCGCTGACGTCATCGTCCACCTCTTGCTGCTCAGGTGGCAGGATGCCCGCAGCCGTCAGTGCAGCCAGCTCTGCGCGGATCTCGTCTTCGGTCATATTGGCCGTTGCAAGATGCCCCGACATTTCCACCTGCTGCTTCTCGCCGTATTTCTTCGGGGACCATTTGGCCAGTAGCTTGAGCCTGGTTTCAATGCGCAGCTTGGAGCGCTGGACGTGCTCGCCGTTGAGTTGCCACCCAATCGGTTGCCCATCCGCACCCAGCTTTTCCATCCAGTCGTTCGTGCCCTCGTCAGCAATATCCAGCGTTTCCTCTGCGATTGCGTCGTAGCCCAGTTCCCTCGCGCGTGCGATGGCTGCGGCAAAATCCTCATGTCTCACTGTCCAGTCGTAGACCGTTCTCCAGCTTGGCATGTGCTCGTCGCGGCAAATCTGGCGCAGCGGTTCGCCCTGTGCAATTCGCTCACAGATTTCATCTGCAATTTGCTGCGTGTAAGTATCTTTTCTGCTCATGCTTGAATCCTCGTCTACTCGCCATCTGCTACGTGCACCGCTTTGTATCGCGTTGCGCATTGGCATCTTGTCTGGCCTTTGCAAATCTTTCGAGCCCCTGACTTGCTGATGTCAAACTTTTCAGCAAGTTCCCGGTAACTCATTCCTTCGTCGCGTAACGTCAGCAACAAATCAACTTCGGAATTGGTCAACCGCGCGTTCACATGGTCCTCACCAACCCGCAAACCCAGGTCGTTCACCCCCACCATCCGCTTCATGTTTCGTGCTCCTTCCACCCAGCGCGCAGAAAATTGCGCGTTCGACTGTTTTTATACGTTGTGTTCCCCTTGTGTTCCCCTTGTTCCCCTTGTACCCCCCTGTTCGCTATCTCTCCTCCAAGACACATATATAGTAGTTATATCCTTCCTTATAGAGAGTAGAAGGGGAACAAGGGGAACACTTCGCGCTAAGCCACGCCAGCCGCGGCCTGGCGAGGTGTTCCCCTTCCTCTACTCAGAGGGGAACACAAGGGGAACAAGGGGAACATATCCCCAAGTTGTTTTCCCGTTAATGCGCAATTTTTTGCGCGTATAGCCAAGCGCTCGCAACGTTGCGCCCATCCGCGTCTCCTCCTTGCGTGCAATATTTCGCTCGTTGAACCCAAGCGCTTCGACCAAGACTTCGTTTACGCGAAAAAATTTACGTGCTCGCGGACATTCACCGGTTAAGTCGTCGGCCTTGTCGAGCCAGTCACCCACCACATCGACCCAACTGTCTTGAATAGTGTGCTCTGCGTGCACAGCTTCGGCCAACGTATCGACGCCTTTGTAATGCACTCCGCCAGTGGCAAACAGCCCTCTGGCTTCAGCCCACAGCTGGAGGTGGTCGCGGCGGATGTCTTCCACCTTCACCTGACTCACGCGCACGGGAAGCCAGCGACGGTTGCCCGTTTCGTCGGCCAAGAACTCGTCTTTGTTGGTCGTCCCGATGAACACTAAGCGGCGTGGGAACTGCACTTCGAACTCTTTGAACTTGGGCACCCAAGTCTCATGCGTCCTAGTGATGAAGGACTTGATGGCTTCAAGTTCCTTGGTGTGCAGTCCGCGCAGCTCGCCAATCTCAGCGATTAAGGTGCCGCGCATCTTGCGCTTGAGGTCGTCGTCTTTCTCGTCGAACGATATTTCACGGAAGAAGTCCATGCTTGGCACCATCGCAGCGACCGCAGACGATTTGCCCCGTCCTTGCTCGCCTACGAGGATCGGCGCCATATCCGCCTTGCAGCCAGGTTGGACGACACGGCCAGCCATTGCAGACCAGAGATAGGTGGACACTGCACGGATATAGTCACTGTCTTCAGCGCCAAAGTAATCGCGCAAGAAGGTAGCCACGCGAGGTACGCCGTCCCATGTCAACCCGCTCAGCCAAAGCTGGGCAGAATCGAATGGGTTTTCAGCGGCAACCAACTGCACCACGTCGCGGATCAGCTCGCGGCCAATCGGCTTGAATCCGCCCCGCTCCAGGGCAATGCGCAGACGCACATAGTCCGCATCGGTGAACGGTTGCCACTGGTTGCGGTTTGGCTTGGAGTACATGATTTCGTCGCGGAACGTATCGAACTTGATGTCAATGCCGCAGACGTCGGCACGCGCCACTGCAGCGGTCACGTTCTCAACCGTTGCCAGAATTTCGCCAGCCTTGTCCCGTTTGAACTTAGGCAACGGCAACGGCTCGTCGTGGCGCACTTCCACCAAGTCGAACTCGTCGACATTGGCAACCATGGTTTGCGCCTTTGGTTTGGCTTTGACGCAGTGTTCGCGCCACAGGTAGAGCATCGCGCGGTCGTTGTCTTGGCGCCGATGGTCCAGAGCTACCCCCATCGCCCACTGGTTATAGACCAGCGTGCTGAACACCTGGGCATCATCTAGGCCAGCGGCATAGAGTGCAATGCCCGCGTTGTGCAGCGTGCCAGAGCGGTCAGTGTCGAACTGGCCAGAGGTCAGGAACTTGCGAACCGCATCGGTGAGCTGCAGCGTATCCAGGTCGGGCAAGCAAAGCTCGTCAAGCAAGTCGGGCACGTTCAGGTCGATCACTTCGGCCATGCGCTTCTCGCGCGCGTATTGCCGTTGCAGTGATTCCCAGGCGCTACCTGGCACGCTGCGCAGTTCACCAAAGCCAGGCAGCACGTCGCCAGTTAAGGTCAGGAACCGCGGCTCGTTGCCGCCATAGACTTCGATGCCGACGTCGTGGTTAGTCCAGTCGCACGCGGTTTCACCGCGGGCCATGATGCGGATGCCGTTGCCCGAAGGTGAAAACTCGGTGTAACTGTTGAGCTCGTTGATAACGGCTTGCGCCCAGTCTGCGATCAGACCCAGGTCGTCGACGCACTTGTCCAAGTCAACCGCGACAATGCCGTGCGGTCCTGTCATGCAGTAACCAAGGCCCGCGAACTTCTCACTGTTGCGCTTGAGCGCACCAGCTGCGGCGTCATAGCTGAACCACTGTTCGGGCTTGGCGGTACTAATGCCGTAGTTTGGATTGTCTGCCCGGTGCGGGATCTTACCCCACTTACCTTTCTTCTCGTTCCACTCCGCGCGCCATGGTGCCCAGCGTTTTTCTTGTTTTAGCGGCGCCGGGATGTTGTCGCTGGAGAACTTCCATTCTTGTTTAATAGCCATCACATTTGAATCCTCACTACTCGCACAGGCCATAGCTCGACGAACAAACCGCTGGCGGCTCGTCATAGATCTCGTTGTATTCAAGCCCGCCGCGCTTGGTCATCGCCCAGCGCACAATCTCGTTGATGTTTCGGCCTTGACGGTCTGCGCAGCTTTCTCCCCTTCGCGAACTCCTCACCCAATGACCGCAAGTCAGCGGGCCAAGTGTCCCGACCAGGTGAACGAATGGTTGCGCCGATCTCGTCTTCCAGATTCACCGCTTCAATGAAGCGCTCAGGATACTTCTGCCAAAGGTCACGCCACTCGCCTAATCGTTGGTATGGGCAGATTGCGCAGTCGGTGCGCTGCGGGATGCAGACCTCACGCTTCTCTAGGTACGCCCACACGTCGGACTCGTTCCAGCCCCATTCACGCATCGGGAACCGGATGTTGATTTCCTCGCCGTAGATACCGCGGCGGATTTCTTCGTCAGCGCGCAGCCCGACATACAGCACCGAGTCGTCAGGTAACTGTTCCATATACTTCAAGGTCGGCTCAATCTTCAGGATGCGAGTGCACCAACGCGCGAAGACGCTAGGTAGCATTTGCTGGTGGCGGATCTCCTGAAATAAATCGCGCTCATGTCGAACCCGAATGATAGGCGCCTTGAGCAAATCTTCCAGACGCTTCCAGTGGTCCAGCATTTCCGGCAGTTCGTCGCCGGTTTCGTTGCAGATATATTCGTACTGGCGCGGCTCTACTTCGGCTAGGCGAAGTGCTAAGGCTGTGGAATCCTTCCCGCCGCTTAAACCCACAACATGGCGGCTCATGCTTCCGCCCCCGCACCTACCAGGTCAGTCAGACGCGGGTTCGCAAGACGGTGGCGAGAAATGCCGTACTGCGCTTCGATTTCGAGGATGCGGCCCATCGGCACCCAGCCCTGCCGCACCCACTTAGATACAAGCTGCTGCGATACACCGAGAACGGTGGCCAGCTTCGACTGGCTGCCCGCCATGAGCACCGCTTCTGCGATGCCCGTCAGTTGTTTTTGTTCAGTTGACATAGTTAAAACCCCTACTGTTGTTATGCTTCCAAAATAGAATACAACCTTTTGTTGTACCCTTGCAACTTAATACAAATAAAAGTAGTAAAGAAATCTCACAACAAAAAAGTTGTAAAAAGTGCTTGACCACAACTTTGCTGTTGTATATCTTGTGACTCAACAAGTGCAAAACAACAAGGAGCACACACCATGAAGGCAGTTCCAATCATCCCAGGCAAGTCCTACCGCGTGACCGGTAACGGCTTTCGCATGGAAGTCCTGGCACCGCACCCAGTCGACGCAATCCTGTACGTGGTCGACATGATCAAACACCTGGAGCGCTTGCCATGACTGAAGCGCACGCCAGAAACATGAGCATCAGCGAGCTGGTGCCCTTCGCCCAGCAAGAGCTGGACAACCTGCAGCTGGTCTTAGCGCACCCACCTGTCGCATTGGCGCAGTTGGTGGAGCGCACGCCAGACGTAGCAGTTAAGGCCCAACGACTCGACGCATTACTGTTCGACTACGGCGTCAACAGCGTGGACGACGTTGACGCGAAGCTCGACCGCATCAAAGAAATGGTCGACCTGTTTGACGCCGACGACATCGACGAGCTGGCCACGAAGTTGAAGGCGCTGCGCGAAGTTATGACCGAGTTCGACATGGTTGACGCCCACGACGTCGGCCAAGAACTGAAGCGCTTGAAGAAGCTGGCGCAACAAATTGAAGACGCCTGCAATCAAGCAGGCATTGAAATCAACTGTTAGTTAAACCAACCCAAGAAGGAAGACCCCATGAGTCTTGAGATCGCAATCCAAGAAAATACCGCAGCCATCCGCGAACTGATTAAAGCAATCAGCAATGGCATCCCTACCACTGCCCAGCAAGTTGCTGCCGTTGTGGAAGAAGCAACCGAAGTGAAAGCTGAAGCCCCAGCCAAGACCGAGAAGAAGGCCAAGGCGGAGAAAACTGAAAGCGCAAAGGTCGAGCAGGCTGCTACGCCAGAGCCAAAGGCAGACGTTGCACCTGCTGCCGATGATGCGCCAGAAGTCACCTACCAGGACGCTGCTAACGCAATCACTGCACTGAGCAAGACCAAAGGCCGCGACGCTGCCGTTGCCCTGCTGAAGAAGTACGGCGCCAGCAAGTTGCCTGAAGTGAAGCCTGAAGACTTCGCTGCCATCGTTGCTGATGCGAAGGCCGCTTCTTAATGGCCACCGTAACGATCACCCTGGCTGACTTACCAGACAACACAGTCGACGTTGGCGTGCAGTTCTTGAACAACGACGGGCAAGACGCAACGGACAACGCAAGCATCGCGCATCGCTTGGGGGCATACCTGCTGCACTGCGCGAATAACGTTAACCAAAACGATAGCGGCGACGACGCCGCAGGGGATTAGGTAATGGCACACGCAAAACTAAGTCCGTCGAGCGCAGACCGTTGGATGGTTTGCCCAGGCTCGACAGTGCTGGAAGCCGGCAAGCCCGACACGTCCAGCACCTTCTCGGATGAAGGCACCGCGGCGCACTTCCTTGCAGCGACTTGCTTGGAGACAGGCAACAACGCGAAGGACTACGCCGCTGGTATGTACGTGATACAGCTGTGCGAAGGCGTAGACGGCAAACGGTTTGAGAAATTCAACACCGAAGCCGTAACAGCAAACGGTGAGCACTTCAAAGTCCTGAGCGAGTTCACCGTCGACTATGACATGGCCGAGTTCGTGCAAGCCTACGTCGACCGCTGCCGCGCAGTCGGTGGCGAACAGTTCTACGAGCAACGCCTGGCCATCGGTCACATCACTGGTGAAGACGGCGCACACGGCACCAGCGACTTCGTTGGTATCGCAGACGGCGAGCTAGTGATCCGCGACCTGAAGTATGGCCGCGGTGTGAAGGTCGACGCAGACGGCAACCGCCAGCTGCGCATCTATGCCCTGGCTGCAATGGACGAGTTCGGTTTGCTGTACGACTTCGACCGGGTTCGCATTGCCATCGACCAGCCGCGCATCGGCAACGTATCCGAAGCGGTTTACACCGTGGAAGAAATGGAAGCCTTCCGCGAAGAAGTCGGCACCGCTGCTGCAATGGTGGAAATGGCGCAGAAGTTCGGCGCCAATGACCCGGACAAGCTGATTGTCTACCTGCAACCAGGCGATAAGGCGTGCACGTTCTGCAAAGCAAAGGCCGAGTGTCCGAAGCTGCGCAACCACGTCTTGACGCTGGTGGCTGATGACTTCATCGACGAGTCCAAGCCAATCGCGCCACAGCTGGAAGGCTGCGCGAATCGCACCATGGACAACGCGCTGCTGGGCAACCTGCTGCAAAGCGTCGACCTAATCGAAGACTTCTGCAAAGCCATCCGTGCGAAGGCTGAAGCGGAGTTGTTCGCAGGCCGCGAAGTGCCAGGTTACAAGCTGGTCGAAGGTCGACGCGGTGCGCGTAAGTGGGCCAATGCTGAAGAAGCTGAGCAGACGCTGAAGTCAATGCGTCTGAAAGTCGAAGAAATGTACGACCTGAGCCTGATCACTCCGACCACCGCTGAGAAGTTGGCGAAGGCTGGAACGATTGGCCCGCGCCAGTGGCCGAAGCTGCAGGAAATCATCACGCAACCAGAAGGCAAGCCATCGGTTGCACCGGCCAGCGATAAGCGCCCGGCACTGAAGATTGCCGCAGTCGAAGACGAGTTCGCAGACGAGACTGCGGATTCGATTGACGACCTGATTTAGTCGGGAGGTGCGCCGATGTCAGCACCACATAAAGCGCTGCCTGCTGAAGTCCAGAAGCGACTGCAGCAAGCGGCACAAACAAAGAACACCGCTGCAGACCCGATGGCGCGCAGCAAAGCAATCGACGCCGTGTATGCCTGGGCAAAGCGGCAATACCCTGAATATTTCAAATAAGGATTTGAAAATGAAAGTATCTCTGAAAAATGTACGTCTGGCTTTCCCTAACCTGTTCGAAGCCAAAGCAGTCAACGGTGAAGGCGATCCACGTTTCTCTGCATCGTTCCTGATGGACCCAAAACACCCGGCAGTTGCTGAGCTGCAAAAGGCTTTCGAAACTGTGGGCAAAGAGAAATGGGGCGCGAAGTGGCCACAAGTGAAGAAAGAGCTGGAGCTGAAAGACCGCACCGCTCTGCACGACGGCGACACCAAAGCTGAATACGCAGGCTTTGAAGGGATGATGTTCGTCAACGCAGGCAACAAGGTGCGTCCGCTGGTTATCGACCGCGACAAGTCACCGCTGATCGCTGCCGACGGCAAGCCATACGCCGGTTGCTACGTCAACGCCAGTATCGAACTCTGGTGCCAGGACAACAACTACGGCAAGCGCATCAATGCCAGCTTGCGCGGTGTGCAGTTCCTGAAAGACGGCGACGCCTTCGCTGGTGGCGGCACTGCAAGCGATGACGAATTCGACGACATCGAAGAAGGCGCCGAAGCCGACGACCTGGTGTAAGACCCAACAGGCCCCAGCAATGGGGCCATCATTAAACCCAATAAGTAGGTAAGAAAAGATGGACGACAAACAAATCGAACAAGAGATCCAAGCGAAGGGACTGACGGCTCCGCGCGTAACGCCAGCCCGCATTGAAGAAGTGATCGCACAAGAGCACTACTTCACCGCAGCCGACGGTTGCGCGTGCGTATACCAAGGCGGGCCAGAGTTTCAAGCGTGCGACAAGTCGCTTGATCTGCTGACGTTCTGCGTGCTGGTACTGCGCAACGGCTTCACTGTGACAGGTGAATCAGCTTGCGTAAGCCCGGAAAACTTCGACGCCGAAATCGGTCGCAAGATTGCGCGCAAAAATGCAGTCGACAAAGTGTGGGCGCTTGAAGGCTACTTGCTGAAGCAACGACTGAGCGAGCAATAAGCATGGAAGCAACCTTTATGCAAATGCCGCAGTACCAGTGCCACAAAAAGGTATGGGCGCTGAAGATTGAATCGGCAGACGAGTCCACCGTGTACTTCGAAGACAAGCGCTATGCGCCGATGTACGTGGGACCGGCTTGGGTTGACAAGTTCAACCCTGAAGCTGGAGGCTACCTGGTGGTGTACGAAGACGGCTACCGCTCTTATTCACCAGCCAAAGCGTTCGAATCAGGTTACAGCCTGATCAAGTAAACCCGAAGCCCTGGTAACAGGGCTTTTCACCTGAGTCGCGAGCCGGTTCAGATGAAAAAGAAACAAGGGGAAAGGAATTGAAAGAAACATTGGTCTACGACACAGAGGTCTACCGCGACTATTTCCTGCTGTCATTCCGCAACATTGCAACAGGCAAGGTGCGTCACTTTGAAATGTTCGAAGGTCAGTCGTTTGACATCGACACAGTTCGCAGAGTGATGCGCACCTACCGATTGGTGAGTTTCAACGGTATCAACTTCGACTTGCCACTGGTGACAATGGCAATCGGGGGTGCATCGTGCGCGGCCATCAAGAAGGTGTCCGACAAGATCATCAAGAACAATCTAAAAGCCTGGGCGCTGGGTATTGAGTCGGTTGTCTGTGACCACATCGACTTGATTGAAGTTGCACCCGGCATCGCCAGCCTGAAGATTTACGGCGGGCGCTTGCACTGTCCAAAGATGCAAGACCTGCCGATTGACCCCGACGAAAGTATTACGCCAGCAATGCGCGTCGACTTGCGCACCTACTGCGAAAACGACCTTGAAACGACAGAAGCACTATTCAAGCAACTGCTGCCGCAGATAGAGCTACGCGAGAAGATGGGGGAGCAATACGGCATTGATCTGCGCAGTAAGTCGGATGCGCAGATCGCAGAATCGGTGATCAAGCACGAAGTCGAGAAGCGAAGCGGCAAGCGTTTGCAGAAGCGCGACCCGTTCGCACTAGCTGGCGAATCGTTTAGCTACTCAGTACCGTCGTTCATTGAATACCGCACCGATGTCATGCGCACCATGCTCGACGTTGTGCGCGGTGCGACGTTCGCCATTGCGTCCAACGGCCAGGTGAAAATGCCCAAGGAAATTGCCGACCTGAAAATCAAAGTCGGCAAATCGGTTTACCGCATGGGGATCGGCGGCCTACACAGTAGCGAGAAGTGCGCGGCCCACTTCACCGATGACGAGCACTTCTTAGTTGACCGCGACGTGGCGAGTTATTACCCGTCGATTATTTTGAATTGCAACCTGAAGCCTGCCCACATGGGCGAGCACTTCACCGCTGTCTATCGGTCAATCGTGCAGCGTCGACTGGCGGCAAAGAAAGCAGGCGACAAGGTGGAAGCGGACAGCTTGAAGATCACTATCAACGGATCATTCGGCAAGTTCGGTTCGCCCTACTCCGCACTGTATTCGCCAAAGCTACTGATCCAAACCACCGTCACAGGCCAGCTTTGCTTGCTCATGCTGATTGAATCGCTCGAGCAAGAGGGAATCCCAGTGGTCAGTGCGAACACCGACGGCATTGTCATCAAGTGTCCCCGAACCAAGAAGGACATGATGGACTTCATCGTGTGGGAGTGGGAGCACGCAACCGGGTTTGACACTGAAGACACTCACTACGCGGCACTGTACTCGCGCGACGTCAACAACTACGTTGCGATCAAAGCAGGTCAAGGGTTTAAGACCAAAGGCGCATACGCACCTGCTGGATTGCAGAAGAACCCGACCAATGAAATTGTGTCGACGGCAGTGGTGAAGTTCCTACGCGACGGCACTCCAGTCGAGACAACTATCAACGAGTGCGACGACGTGAGCAAGTTCGTGACTATTCGCTCAGTGCAAGGTGGTGCCGTTAAAGGTGAGCAATACCTGGGCAAAGCAATCCGCTGGTACTACGCCAGTGGCGAGACTGGAACTATCAATTACAAGGTGAACGGTTATACGGTCCCGCGAACTGAAGGTGCAAAGCCTTTGATGCAACTGCCGAAAGGTATGCCGCACGACCTAGACCGCGACTGGTATATCGCCGAAGCCCATGCAATGTTGAGCAACATCGGCGCAACTAAGAAGGACTAGAACAATGATGCCTAGACCCACTTACTACGAAGCAAGACGTTATCTTGCAAAAGAGAAGTGCAACAGAAAAATCAGGATCAGGGGCGCCAACACAACGAAGTCAGGGGTAGAAAGCTCCACGCTGTTCGCCCTTCCTCCCTCGCAGTACTTGCGACTGTGCGACTACCTAGATGAACTACAGCAACAAGCAATATGGGATGCACAGAAATGCGCGAATCAGTAATCGAAAAATATCTAGTTACACAAGTCAAAGCAGTCGGCGGAGAAGTCCGCAAGGTGCAGTGGATAGGTCGACGCGGTGCACCCGACCGGATTGTCATGCTGCCAGCAAAGCGCAAAGCTCAAACGATTGACTGCGCCTGGTGCAATCCCCAGGGTTTAACCGTTTGGGTTGAACTGAAGGCCACTGGCGTGGAGCCAGAGCCGCACCAGCTGCGCGAGCACAAGCGGATGCGCGACGTTGGTCAAACTGTGCTGGTGATCGACAGTCTTGAAGGCGTCGACGAATTGCTGCGGGGTTACAAGTAATGCTCCAGCTGCGCCCTTATCAACACGAAATCGTCGACTTCGTGCTGGCGAACCCACGTTTCAATCGGTTTGTCCCGATGGGCGCAGGCAAGACGGTCAGCACGTTGACGGCTATCGACAT
>ERZ869925.182-NODE-182-length-42488-cov-12.920156_pt1 | contig 42488 bp, 52 predicted proteins | sample MGYA00579311_ERZ869925 | MGnify/ENA primary metagenome ERZ869925 (study PRJEB32216, sample SAMN09231817) | wastewater metagenome | place: USA: Maryland | collected 2016-07-30 | study: EMG produced TPA metagenomics assembly of the PRJNA472060 data set (Reclaimed...
TCGCGTTCTTGACGTCGCAGGTCTGTCGGGTCGTTGGTAGTTGCCACGCGCGCATGGTAGTGCGCGCGATTTAGCTCACGGATACGCTCAGGCCGAATACGGCGCGATTTCTTTGACAGTAAGCAACAACGACGGCGAGACGGGTTTGCCTTCTTCAGCCGCGTGGTAGGCGATCGTGACGTCCTCGCTGTTGGTCTCCCACATCACCTCGATGAACTCGCCAGCCTGCAGCGCCAGCCAGAAGTTTTGCGAGGGGATCAGCGTGCCGGGATCGGTGCTGTGGCTGGCCAGGATGCTGTAAATGAAGCGGCTGTTGGCAATGTTGGTGGTGCCGTTCAAGCGCCCCCACAGCTCGAATCGGTGCGCCTGGTTGTCGTCGTTGTGGATGTGCACCGAAAGCTGAAACTCGTACAGCGCAGCGCGGTCGACGTAGATCTTGGAGCTGTCGACCAGGCGCACGCCGCGGCTCAGGGCCTGGGTGTTGAACTCCATCGGCACGGCGCCCGAGCCGTCGGTCTGGGTCGTAGTGTCGAAGAACACCCCCAGGTACGGCACGCGCTGAAAGTAGAACTCGCTGCCGTCGGGGTCGCGCACGCCCACGATGTCGGTGCTGTTCTCGTCGTACAGAAACGTCGAGCCGGGGCGCAGGCGGGCTGGCATCGGTTACCCCAACATGGTCGGGTACATGGCCTTGGCCGGGTCGCGCGATTGGTCGTCGTCCTCTTCCTTGGCCGGCATCAGCGCCATCTGCTCGATCTGCAGCGACACCGAGCGGTAGGGCTCGCCATCGCCGGCGCTCTCGTTCTGGCTCAAGCCGACCACGCAGACCAGGGCCACGAGCTTGTGCTCGCTGTCAATCGCGGGCAGCTCGGTGAGGCCGAGCTTCTTGAGCGTGTCGTTGTCCAGCTGAATGCGCAGGCCGTAGGGGTACTCGTCCTGCTCCACCGGCGAGACCAGGCTCGAGTCCTTGGTCTTGACCGTGTTCTTCATGTCGATCAGTTGCATGTCATGCTCCAATCATGGCCGGGCTCGGCGTGTTGTAGCCCATGAGCCCGTTCATCACGTCCTGCAGGTTGTCGGTGTTGATCTCGCTCGCGGTGCGGGCGGACTCGACCACCTGCGGCGCGGTGGCCGCGGCCTGCTGCGCCTGGATGGCGGCGGCGCGCTGTTGGCGGATCGCGGCGACCGCGTCGTCGGGCACGATGACCTTGGGGTCGACGCCGTAGGCCTCGCCGTAGTTGTCGACGATCTGGTCGAAGTCGAGCTTGTCGAGCACCTCGGGCTTGGCGGCGGCCATCTGGCTGACGGTGCCCAGTAGTCGGTCCATGCCTTGGGTGGCGACCGCACGCTGTGCCTGGGCCAGCACGCTGATGAACTCGACGTTCAAGTCCATGCCCTCGAGCTCGGGCGGCGCCTCGGGCAGGATGTTGGCACGGGCGGCAAAGTCAAACGCCAGGTCGATGAGGGGCTGCAGCAGCTCGTTGTGCAAACGCTCGAGCACGGGGCCCAGCATGAGGAGCTTTTCCTCGTGGCGCTCGGCCACCTCGGTCGCGGTGATGCCGGAGCGGTTGTCGTTGGCCAGCATCAGGAACAGGTCAGCGTAGTAAGCACTGCGGATGCGCTCGCGCACGTCCTGGATGTCGAGCATCAGGTGTTGCAGGTTCAGGTTGACGTCGAACGCCGAGCGCACGCCCTGCTGCGTGCCCATGCTGTCGACGTAGAACACGCCGCCCGGCAGGCGCGCCTTGGTCGCTTCCTTGTACTTGGTCGGCACCTGCAGCGGGGGGTTGACCTGATAGTCGATCGCCTGGCCCTTGCGCAACTGCTGGTGCTGCAGCTGCTTGACATCGCCCAAGCACTCCATGCCGGGCGAGGTGCCGTAGACGTCGTTGCCGGTCACGACCCAGCGCGGGGCCAGCACGGGGAAGCGCTCGAACCCGGAGTCGCTCAGGAACCTGTCGTTCTGGTCCTTGCCGGGCTCGAGGTAGATCGAGGCAAAGCGCATGTTGCGCCCGTCGCGCTTGCGCACATCGCGGTTCTTGCGCGGCTCGACCAGGTGGATCACATCCACCCAGGCGTCGTAGTTGCCACGGTCAAACAGGTTGCGCACGGTGGCGCTGCAGTTGTCCTTGCCGAACTGCTCGACCATCTGCGCGACCGTGAGCTGGAACTCCCGGCACAGCGTGTCGACCTCGCCTTTGCTGTTGGTCGAGAGCGCGTACTCGCCGATCGTTAGCGGGTAGTGGTGCAGCACGTTGTCGAAATCGGGCAGCACGATTGAGGCCCCGGTGCCAAACAGGCCGAGCTCCTCGTAGATCGTGTGCAGGGAGCGGTAGGTGTTGCTTGAGGCGAAGATCGCGCGCAGCAGCGCCGCGGTGTCGTGCAGCCAAGTCCTGACCGGGCCCGACTCCATCAGGTCCTTGTCCTTGATCTCGAGCCGAAACCAGGGGCGCGCGGGACTCGTGACACCCGACATCAGGCCGGCGGCCAGGGTGCGGGCGCCGAACACGGCGGTGTTGTCCAGGATGTGGTTGGCGCGCTTGTCGCCGCGGTTGCGATCGGTGACGACAAACCGCCCAGCGCGCGGCTGCTGGTAGTCACTGATCTCGCGCCAGTGAGTGATCCAGCTGGAGCGCTCGTTCCACAGCGCATTCTTGCGCGAGAGGATGCGCTGCCGTTGGTTGAGCGGTTGATCCATCACTGACCGAGCAGAGTGGTCTTGCCGGTGGTGAGCGCGCTCGAGGCCACGCCGGAGGGGCCGGTCAAGAGCGAGCCACCCATCATCCCGCCGACGCGGTTGCGGCGCGCGTTGGCGCTCAGGTTTGCCTGGTCAGGCTGCTTGACTTCTTGCGGAGGCGGCGGGGGCGGCGGAATGTTGGGGCTCGACATGCACATGGGGCAAACTCCTGTGAGTTGGCCGCATTGTGCTGCGCGCACTTTGCAACACGGACACCCCGGGCTCAGATCCGGGCGTAGGGGTCCCAGTCCATAGCGTTGTCGGAGGCGGCCTCGCGGTCGAGGTAGCGCAGCGCCGGCACCTTGGGCGTGTCCATGCGCGCCAGGATCACGGCGCTTGCCCGGTCGGGGGATCGGCCCACGCGCTTAACGATCTCCTCGCGGGACTCGACCTTGATAGTCATGCCGGAGAGCTCCCAGCGCGGGGCGCAGAGCTCCTTCAGCAGTTCGGGGTCGGGCGGCAGCGCGATGCCGTTGTCGGCGTCGGGGTCCAGGTCCTCGCGCATCTGCCACCAGAGCTGGCTGCGCAGGTTGAAAAACCCCAGGCGCCCGGACTTGTCGCGCGCCGTCGCCTTTTCGCTCACGTTCACGCCGTAGACCGGCTGGCTCGCCTCGGCCAGGACGTCGTAAGGGCTCGCGCCGACGCCGATCACGTCTATGTGGATCGGGGCATGGTCGCGGTGCTCGCCGATCACCAGGCCCGCCACCTTGCGCCCGTTCGGCGTCTCGCTGCCCGGGTGCATGCTCAGGCGGTCAAACCAGAGCTCGGTTTGGTCGTTCTTGTGGCGGTTTGATATGACGGTCGAGTCCTTGCCACCGCGGGCCACGTCGACGCCCATCGACATGAGTTCGCCCTTGCGTGCGCGCTCCTTCCAGCGCTCCTGGGCGATCTCGACCCAGCGGGTGGGGATTACCTGCCAGGGATCGTCCTCGATGCCGGCCTGGAAGTCGCCGAGCAGCATCTGGCTGCGCAGGGGCTCGGGCAGCGCCTGCAGCTGCGCCATGTAGCCGGTTGAGACCAGGAACGGGTTGTCGGTGATGCGCGACGGGATGAACGTGCGCGACTCGGGGCGCACGATGTCCTCGGGCCGGTGCTCTAGCGGGTCGAAGTCGTAGCGCCGGTTGTTACCGGCGAACACGAAGGGCCGCGGGTCATCGTCGTCGACCCAGACGTCGTCGCCCGTGATCGGGTCGACGTACACGTAGCGCAGCGCGCCCGGCGGCGCCGGGTAGAGCGGGTGTTTCTTGTCGAGCCAGGGCGCGAAGAACGAAATCACCCAGCGGCCCTCGGCCGTGGTCGGCGGGTTAAACGTCAACAGCGTGCGCGTGCGCTGGCCAGGTCGAGTGGTCCGCACCCAGCCCTTGACAAAGCGCACCTGCTGCTCGAGAAAGTTGGCCGCCTCGTCGATTACGAGCAGGTCCTTGGGCCGGCCCTGGTACTTGGTCTCATCGCCCAGGTTCGGCATGGAGTTGAACTCGATCTGCCGATCGTCCTGGTCGCGGTACACAGGCGGGTTGCCGTTGATCAGCTGCCGGCTGCCCAGGATCTCGGCCAGGCGGTCGATGATGCCTTTGAGCTGCGGGCCCTCGCGGCGGAAGATCTGCACGCGGTGGTGCTGCGTGAGCGCCAGGCCGATGGCCAGATCGGTCTTGCCGCCACCCGCAGCGCCGCCAAAGCCGATCACGTCGGCGTCGGACTGATAGGCCATGGTCTGCGGGCCCGGCAGCGGGCGCCAGCGGTGCTCGGCCAGGTCCTCAGCGATTAGGGCAGCAAGCTCCTCGCGCTCATCTGGGGTCAGGTAGCGCTCGAGGTCGCGCGCTTGGCTGGGCGTCATGCAGCGCGCAGGTACAGCGGGGCGAGCACCAGCGCGCTGCCGGCCACGGTGGCCACGGCGTCCCAGGCATCTGGCGTGCCGCGGTTACCGACCAGGTCGATCAGCTCCTTGCCGACGGCCGCGAGCAAGCAGACGCCGGCCGCCAGCCACAGCGGGGCCAGCAGCGCGGTCAGGGCGGCGATCGCAGCACCGTAGGCCAGGTGGTTGGCCTTGTCGTGGGGCAGCATCGGCAGGCTCATGCCAGATCCCCGAACTCGTCCTGCTGCTCTTTGCGCGCGGCTGCGAGCGCCATCAGTTGCGCCACGCGCGCCGCCTTGGCCGTCTCGTCGACCGCTTGCACCGGGCCACCCTCGGCGCCCGTGAGCTCGGTGCGATCGGCATAGACCTTCTTGCGCCGGCCCTTGAGGTACAGCGCCAGCAGCGCGTCGCTGTGCTTCTTGACGGTCAGCGGTATGGGCTGGCCCTGCTCGTCAAGCACCATGCGCCATCGCTCCTCGCGGTTGCCGTTGACGTCCTCGACCTCGTAGCGCTCGTGGCGGTAGGCCAGGCGGCCCTTGTCCAGGACCGGCTCCTCGAAGCCCACCACGCCGCGCCTGAAGGCCTCCTGCTCGGCCCGATCGACGCCATCCTCCACCGCGTCATCCCAGGCATCGGCGAAGGCCTGGTCAGCCTCACGCGCCCGGTACGCGGTCGAGCGCTCGATACCGACCGCCTTGCAGGCGTGGGCGATCACCGGCAGCTCACGCAGCGCAGCCAGGAAGGCGGGTTTCCAGTCGAAGTGATGATGGGCCATGGCTCGAATTTAGCGGGCTGCTGCAATCACACGGACACGCGCAGCACCCGGCACACGGCCTGGCCCCGGCGGCGCCCGGTCGCGATGTGGGCGATGCAGGATTTGCTGACGTCGAACTTGACCGCCACCTCGGCGTAGCTCAGGCCAGCGTCCAGCAAGTCCAGGACCTGGTCGACTTCATGGTCCAGGAGTTTGGCGCGCGGATGGCTCTCGCCAATGCGCCGGCCGTTCTCGTTGAGTGCGATGGTTTTCGGCATGCCAGGCCCTTTCTGCAAAATTTTGCGCGTTCCAGCGGTGTCCGATTCTCCAGGTTTGAATACGTAATTCTTTGCGCGTTCAGGTGCATCAAACCCCCGCAACACTGCAACACTGCAACGTGTTCTTAGACACACGTTGCGTTGCGTTGCAGTTTTAGTTGCTGCGCAACACTGCAACACGGTGCAACGTTGCAGTCGTGTTGCACGTTGCATTGCTGAATGTGCAAATTGTTGCGCGTTCATGTCGCACCTTCAGCGCGCTCGATGATCAAAGCGCCACGCTCAAAACGCGCGGTCATGCCGTCAGGTAGCCTGATTTCGGTCAAAGACAGCCCGGCAAACGTCATCGGTTTTGCTGCGGGTGGGGTGGTATAGAGGGCCACAATGCGCCGGGCCAGTTCTCTGCGACTGCGCTTGCCGCCGCCTTCATCCCAATGAATGATGGTTTCGTAAACAGTCTCCAGCGCCACCGGTTCCTGCTTCATTGCTTCAATGCTCATCGTCTTCCCTTTCAACACACCGTGATGCAGCCGTCGTCGGCAATCCAGTAGGGCGCCTCGTCCCCATTGCAAAGCGCCTCAAGCGCCCGCCGAGCCCGTTGTTTGCGTGAGTCCCGCTTACCATCGGCCGGCGGCTCCATGCGTTTGACCGCCTCGGCCAGGACCGGACCCACCTCGATGCCCGCGGTCTGCGCCTGGGCCATCTCCTGGATCACCTCGTTGACGATCTTCTCGACCGGCCCCAGCTTCCTGGCCGGGCCCGCGCCCACGATCGGCATCTGGGCCTCGATCACCACGCAACTCGTGATGGGCTCGAGGTCCTCGTCAACGCCGATCTGCACCACCTCCAGGTCAAAGCCCCACTCGAGCTCGTCCTCGCCGTCCTTCTGCTTGGACAGGCGCAGCGCCCGGCCGGTGGCGCCGCGGATCACTTCGAGCTCGGCATCGGCGGCAGCGCGCAGGCCTGACCAGCCCCTGGCGCCCTTGGTCGGGTCCTTGCCGGCGTGATGCACCAGGATCACCACAGCGCCCGTGGCGCGGTGGATGCCCTTGCAGTGGGCCAGGGCCTTGCCCATGTCCTCGCCGGCGTTCTCGTTGGCCCCTGGCGTGGTCTGGGCAAAGGTGTCGACCACCACGACGTCCGCGCCACCGCTGGCCTTGATGGCCTTGGCCACGTCCAGCGCGTCGACCTTCTCGAGCAGGTTGGGCGCGGCGTGAATGACGCCGATGTTCAGATCCTCAAGCGCGACCTGGTGCTGGGTGGCGTAGGCCGCCATGCGGTTGCGAAAGCCGCCGGCGCCTTCGGCGGCGATGTAGACCACCCTGCCCTGCTTGGTCTTCTTGCCACGCCAGTCGACACCGCGGGCAATGGCGCCGGCCATGTCGAGCGCCATGAATGTCTTGCCGGAGCCCGCGGCTCCGTAGAGCACCACGAGCTCGGCCTTGGGCAGCACGTGCTTGATAATCCAGGTGGGCGGTGGCCGGTTGGTGAACTCGCTGGCGCTCAAAACCTGAAAGCGCATCGGCTCGTCAGGGGTGTGAGTTGAGCTCACATCCTCGAGCGCCTCGAACTCCTCAAGGCTGGCCGGGCCGTTCAGGTTGATCCTGGCGCCGTGCTCGTTGGCGAGTTTCACCAGGCTGCGCCCGGTCACCTGGGCGCCGTTGCCCTTGCCAAAGCTGCGCCAGCGCTCCTCGTTGTACTCGCGGGTGCTGTACTTGGGGCTGCTGGCGCTCCACTCCTCCCAGAGCTCGAAGCCCTCGCCGCGGGTCTCGCAGTGGATAGCCATGCCCACCATCAGCCAGTCGTCGTAGTGCAGGTCCGTCGGCAGCGCGGCCAGGCACTCCTCAAGCTGGGCCCGGGTCAGGCCCGCAGGATCACCCGATGAGCCTGTCTCGAGCGGCTCCTGGCTGCGCGCAAAGCGCTCGGCGTGCAGGGCCAGCACCTCCTCGGGCATCGGCGCCACGGTGTCGGTATTGCCCAGCAGCTCGGTGATGTCGAGCGTGTTGCCGGTGAAGGTGACAAAGCCGCGGGTGCTGAAGCACTCCATGCCGAAATCACCGCCGCGGATCGCTTTGCCGTTGCCAAGGTTGCCCTTAAAGAACAGCCGTATGCCCTGGCCGGAGGGCGAGAACTCGGCGTAGGTGTCACCGAGCAGCGCCTCGACCTGAGGGTGGATCTTGCCGTCGATGAGGCAGTTGTCGAAGTCGAGCGCGCAGATGCCGAACTGCTGCAAAGCGGCGAAGCCGACGCCGTCGTAGCCCCGGCGCGCGGCGGCCACCTTGGCGGCGTCAAACGTGACCAGGTTGGCAATGTCTTTAGGTCCGCCTTGTTCACCGTGACGCTTGCCGCCGTTGGCGTAGTAGGGAACTTTGCGGGGCTTGCCCCCGCCGGGGTTGTCCTCGAAGCGCCAGATCACCCAGGCGGGCAGATCACGGATGGCGGCCGGGGCCTCGACGTCTCGAAGGTGTGGGGTGATGCGATGCACGTTACTCATGCGCATCCCCCGATGTTGTTCTTGGGGTCATTGGCGACTTTCAAAAGGCGCCATGGGTGGGGGTTCCAGAAAAGTCGCCAAACCCACCCGCTGTCCACGGGCTGGAACCCCCACCCATGGCGGGACAGTTTCGGTTTGGCTGAGGGAGACTTTAGCAGACAGTACAACCGCTATACCTGGCGGCCATACTTGCGCAAGAACAGGCCGCTGAAAACGACCTCGCCGCGAGCCCGGGCGAGCTCGGTGTATTCGCAGACCCACTCGGTGCGCTCGCGGCGCACCAGGACGATGATGTTGCCGCTGGGCAGCATCAGGCGCATGCCGACGGTGAGCATCTCAATCATCGGTGAGCCCCGCCTTGTAATCCTCTGGCCGGTCGTCGCGCGCGGCGGACATCAGTGCGGCCGTGGCAAAGCCCAGCACGTAAAAGATCCAGCACAGCAGCAGGACCTGCCACCAGCTCACAGGGTGAGCTCCAGCTGGCGGGCGTCGACGATCGGAAACTCCGAGACGATCGCCTTCTCACCCAGGCAGCGCTGCGCGAAGTCGCAGGCCCGGCACGCCTCGCACAGGTCCGTGCGGTAGACCACCGGCAGCCGCCCTTTGCTGGCCCTGGCCATGAGCTTGGTCTCGCGCTCGATCGCCTGGGCCCGCTCGGCCGAGGCGTTGCGATGGCCACCCGCCATCTGGTACAGCATCCCGCGTGAGGTGCCGATGCGCTGCGCGAGCAGCTCCTGTTCCTCAACGGTGGCCGCGGCCATCCAGTTGCGCATGGGAGTGATGGTTTTCATGCGCCGGATTTTAGCAGGCGGTAAAGCTATTGCAGCAAGATGCACCGCCCTGCTACCCTGCCCGGCCTATGAAGTCGGTCTTCGACGTCCGCCGCGAGAACCTGCGCCAGCTGATGAAGACCTGGGGCGGGCCCACCAGCCTGGCCAAGAAGCTTGGCTACTCGAACGGCAGCTACGTGGCGCAGCTCGCCGGGCCCAACCCCTCGCGCGAAGTGAGCGAGAAAGTCGCCCGCGAGATCGAGCGCAAGCTGGGGCTCTCGATCGGCTACCTGGACCAGGCCCACGAGCGCAGCCCTGGCAAACTGCAGGACGGCGACATCTCGCGCTGTGTCAAAGCAGTCAGCACCGTATTACGTGACGCCGGTCTCAATCCACAACCCGACACTACTGCGAACCTCGTGCAGCTCGTGTTTGATCGACTGCAACTGACGGGGGAGATCGACGAGCGCTACATCAAGCAACTTATCCAATTGGTGAAGTCATGACAGACGAGGAAATTAAACAGCGCATTCGTTACCTGGTAGAGCACGGAGGCCTCTGGGACGACCCTCAGGACGACATCCGGCGCAAGGTGAACGTCAACCGCATGTTGACCGCCACCGCCCTGGTGCTCGTGGCCATCGACCTGGTGTTTGAGATCATGCGCCTCTAATCCTGGCCCTCCCTTGCGGGAAGAAAACCCCACCAATGCGTGGGGTTTTTTGTTTGAGCTCGTGTTTTAGCAGGTGCTACAATTTCTCATCGCCAACCCAACCAAGGACCTCTCCATGAAACACGACCCCTTCGACTTCTTTGCCCAGAACATGACCTGGGTGCAGCGCGCCTCGCGCGTGGCCTTCCTGGTCGCGATCGTCACGGTGCTGCTGCTCGACGTCCTGGTGTGGCGGCCATGAGCTGGCCCTTCCCGCCGCCCGGCGGGCCCATCCCTTGGACACCCGCTCAAAAGCGGGCCTACGAAGAACAGCAGCGCGCCAAACTTCCCCCGGCACCTTTTGGAGATCAATCATGAAATGGATTCCCCACCGCACCACCGGCGACCAGACGCCGATCGAGGTCAAGAAATTTAAGCACTGGATCGGCACCCAGGAGCACTGGTTCTGCGTTCACGAGAGCCTCGAAATGATTGGGCGCTACACCGTCAGCGACTGGGCCAGCGGTTACCGGGTCGCCGACATCGACTACATGACGCTGGCGACCTGCCGGGGCGATAGCAAGGGCGCTGCCAGGCTGACCCTGAACAAGCTGGTCGAGCGCGTCGGCGAGAGCCGCGTGCTGGAGAAACTGCTTGCCGCGCCCAAGCGCGAAAAAGTTTTGTCCAAAGCTGTAGCAGCCGCTACAATTTAAATTCATCAACCGCTAAACCTCGAAAGGAAGCACATGAGTCTCGAGCAAGCCCTGGCCGACAACACGGCCGCCATCCGCGAGCTGATCGCCGCGATCTCCAATGGCCAGGTGGCCACCCCAAAGCCTGCGCAGGCCCCCGCGCCTGCCGCTTCGACGACTACTGCCAAGGCTGGCGCTGTCTCCAAGAGGACGGCCGCCGAGTCGGCGCCCACTGCCGCATCTGCGGAGACCGCACCCCCGGCGCCGACTGCTGCGACCGCAGCCCAGGAGACCGCCGCTGAGGGAAAGCCTGCTGCGGCAGCCTCCGCACCGGTGACCCCCGCTGCGTCGACTGCCTCCTCGAGCGCGCCCGTCGAATATCCCGTGCTTCAAAAAGCGGTGTTCGCCTTGGCCGGCAAGAGCCGTGAGGCAGCCGCCGCTGTCGCCGCGAGCTTCGGCGTGAAGACGTTTAAGGAGCTGCCTGCCGACAAGTGGAGCGAGGCCCTGGGCGCCGTGCAGGAAAAGCTCGCGGAGCTGGAGAACGTTTGATGACCGCCGCCCACTCGTACTGGTCCGCCAGCAAGTTCGAGTCGCTCATGCTCTGCCCGGGCAAGATCGTGCTCGAGGACGGCGCACCGGACAACACCAACGCCTACGCCGCCGAGGGCACCGCGGCGCACCAGGTGCTCACCTGGGCGTTGCAAGAAGAGCGCCCGGCTGCCGCCTACACCGGCCGCCTGATCCACCTGAACGACGCCGGCAAGCCCTGCGAGCCTGACGCCGCGGTCTACCAGTTCGAGGTCGACGAGGAGATGGCCGAGCACGTGCAGGTGTGCATCGACTACGTCACCGATCTGCGCGGCGACGACGGTGTCGTGTTCGCTGACATCCGCGTGAACTACAGCACCTATCTCGACGTCGCCGAGGACACCGCCTGGGGCACGGCCGACGTGATCATCGCGCGCGGCGCCGAGCTGATCGTGGTCGACTTCAAGTATGGCCGCGGGGTTGAGGTCGATGCCGATGGCAACCCGCAGATGAGCCTGTACGGTCTCGGCGCGCTGCAGGCCTACCAGGGCCTGGTCGCTGACTTCGAGCGCGTGCGCATGGCCATCAGCCAGCCGCGCGTCAAGCGCGCGCCCAGCGAGTGGGACTGCAGCGTCGAGGAGCTCGAGGCCTGGGGCCGCAGCACTGCGCGCAGCGCCGTGGCCACATGCGTCAACGCCAAGATGTACGAAAAAGGGGCGGAGTGGCAGTCGACCTTCCTGCGCCCTGCCGAGAAGGCCTGCAAGTTCTGCAAGGCCAAGGCCACCTGCCCGGCCCTGCGCGACGAGGTGGCTGCCACGGTCAGCACGCTGGGCGCGACACCCGCCACGCCCGACGAGTTCGCTGAGATAGAGATGGCCACCGCTGACGCGCTCAAGCACGCCGACGAGCACTGGCTCGCTGCAGCCCTGTCCAAGGTCGACCTGATCGAGGACTGGTGCAAGTCCGTGCGCGCCGAGACCGAGCGCCGCCTGCTGGCCGGCCAGGCCGTGCCCGGCTGGAAACTCGTGCAAGGCAAGAAGGGCAACCGCGCTTGGAGCAAGCCCGCCGACGTTGAGGCGCTGTTCAAGTCGATGCGCCTCAAAGAGTCCGAGATGTACGACTTCAAGCTGATCAGCCCGGCTACCGCCGAGAAGCTGGCCAAGGCCAAAGTCATTGGCCCGCGCCAGTGGCCCAAGGTGCAGGAGCTGATCACGCAATCCGAGGGCAAAGCCCACGTGGCGCCCGACTCCGATTCACGCCCGGCCCTGGCGGTCACGCCGGTCGTTGATGACTTCACCGACGTGACCGCCGAAGACCTTGCATGAAAGACCTGACCATGAACGTAGCACGCGAAATGACCTTCGGCGAGAAAGCCGTCGGCCTGACCTTCAACCCCAGCGGAGACCCGACGGTCGAGGCGATCAAGCGCAAATGCGCCGACTTGATCGACGAGATCCACGAGCTCCGCACCAACCAGCCCAACGCCGAAATCGCACGCATGGCGTCCATCGCCATCACCGAGCTGCAAACCGCACAGATGTGGGCCGTCAAAGCCGCTACCTGGAAATTCTGATTCTCAACTCCAAACCCTGAAAGGAAATCACCATGACTACCAACCAACCTATCGGCCGCATCCTCCTCAAAGACGTGCGTTTGGCCTTCCCCAACCTGTTCGAGCCCACCACGGTCAACGGTGAAGGCAAGCCCCGCTACAGCGCCACGCTGATCATCCCGGCCGACCACCCCCAGCTGGCCGAGATCAAGGCCAAGCAGGACGCCGTCGCCAAGGACAAGTGGCGCGACAAGGCCGCCACGATCGTGCGTGGCCTGGACAAGCAGGACAAGCTCGCGCTGCACGACGGCGACACCAAGGTGAAGTACGACGGCTTCGCCGGCAACTTCTTCATCAGCGCCGCTGCCCAGGAGAACGCCGCCCCGACCGTGATCGACCGCGATCGCTCGCCGTTGTCGGCTAAGTCGGGCCGCCCGTACCCTGGCTGCTACGTGAACGCCTCGATCGAGCTCTGGGTCCAGGACAACGCCTACGGCCAGCGCATCAACGCCCAGCTGCGTGGCGTGCAGTTCCTACGCGACGGTGACTCGTTCAGCGCCGGCCGCCCGGCCGACTCCGACGAGTTCGAGGACGTGGCCGAAGGCGCCGACGCCGAGGACTTCGCGTAAACGAAAAAGGGCCCGCTGTTGAGCGGGCCCAAAACCAAGGAGACAACTGGCCCCGCGATTATAGCGGGGCTGTTTTTGGCGAGGCGGTCACCAGGCGGGGAATGCAAAGCCTCTCCCCGGCGCCACCCGCGCATGCCGTACCGGTCGCCGCCTCACCAAAAACTGAAAGCCCGACATGACCATCCTCTGGTTCGACTGCGAAACCTACAGCGAGTGCGATCTCAAAACCGCAGGCACGCACCGCTACGCCGAGCACCCCAGCACCGAGATCACCGTCGCCCAGTGGACCCTCGACGACGGCGAGCCGTTAGTCTGCGACTGCACCGGCCGGCAGTGGCCGCCGCACCTGATCGCGCTGCTCGAAGACCCGAGCATCACTGTCGTCGCCCATAATTCCATGTTCGACCGCACACTGCTGCGCCACTGCTGGGGCATCGACGTGCCCGTGGAGCGCTGGCAGGACACGATGATCAAGGCGATGTCCCACGGCCTGCCTGGTGGCCTCGACAAGATCGGCCAGATCGTTGGACTCGAGGCCGACCAGGCCAAAGACAAGCGCGGCCGGGATCTGATCCAGCTGTTCTGCAAGCCGCGTCCCAAGAACTCAACACTGCGAAGGGCCACCCGTGAAACACACCCCAAAGAATGGGCCGAGTTCCTCGAATACAGCCGACAAGACATCGTCGCTATGCGAGCGATTGATCGCCGACTTCCAACCTGGAATTACCGAAGCGGTCACCCAGAGCTTAATTTGTGGCACCTCGATCAGCGTATTAACGACCGAGGGGTGGCAGTCGATACAGACCTCGCCGTGGCTGCCATCTCCGCAGTGGCCACCGAGCAAAAGCGACTGAAGGCTGAGGTCCAGGAAGCCACCAACGGCCTGGTGCACAGCGCCAGCAAGCGCGACCAGCTGCTCGCGTTCATCTGCGCCGAGTACGGCGTCGACCTACCCGACATGAAGGCCGACACGCTGCGCCGGCGCGTGGAAGATCCCGACCTCCCCGAGGGCGTGCGCCTGCTGCTGGCGCTGCGCCTCGAATCGACCAAGACCTCGACCGCCAAGTACAAGGCCCTGGTCAACGCGACCAGCGCCGACGGCCGCCTGCGCAACACGCTGCAGTTTGCCGGCGCGCAGCGCACCGCCCGCTGGGCCGGGCGGATCTTTCAGCCGCAGAACATGCCCAGGCCTGACATGAGCCTGGTGGCCGACCACTTCCAGGTCCCGTTCAAGAAGGCCGAGGACCTGCTGCCCGAGTATCTGCACCAAGGTGTCGAGGCCCTCAAGGGCGGCTACGCCGACGTCGTGTTCGACAACGTCATCGGCCTGACCGCCAACGCGGTGCGCGGCTGCATCGTGGCGCCGCCGGGCCGCAAGCTCGTGATCGCCGACCTGTCGAACATCGAAGGCCGCGGCCTGGCGTTCCTGGCCAGCGAGCGCTGGAAGCTCAAGGCCTTCGCCGACTTCGACGCCGGCACCGGCGAGGACCTCTACAAGGTGGCCTACGGTCGCTCGTTCAACATCGACCCCAAGGAAGCCACCGGCCAGAAGCGCCAGATCGGCAAGGTGATGGAGCTTGGCCTCGGGTACGAGGGCGGCGTCGCTGCGTTTCTGACCTTCGCCGCGGTCTACCAGATGGACCTCGAGGACCTGGCCAAGGCGGTGTGGGCCACGGCCAGCCGCGAGGCGCTCGAGAACGCCATGGGCATGTGGAACTGGGCCACCAAGAAGCGCCGCACGCTCGGCCTGAGCATGGAGGTCTACGTCGCCTGCGAGGTGCTCAAAACCGCCTGGCGCGATGCGCACGCCAACACCCGCGCGCTGTGGGCCGCCGCCGGCGAGGCCGTGCGCTTGGCCATCAAAAACCCGGGCGAGACGTTCCCCATCGGCCAGCACCTGAAGGCCCGCCGTGACGGCGCCTGGCTGCGTCTGCGCCTGCCTTCGGGCCGCTACCTCTGCTACATCAACCCCGACGTCGACGACGAGGGCCAAATCACCTACTTCGGCGTGAACCAGTACACGCGCCAGTGGGGGCGCATCAAGACCTACGGCGGTAAGCTGGTGGAGAACGCGACGCAGGCCTTCGCCCGCGATGTGCTGGCCTACAACATGCCCGCGATCGAGCAGACCGGCTACAAGATCGTGCTCTCGGTGCACGATGAGCTGCTCACCGAGACGCCCGACCGCGAAGAGTTCAACGCCGACGAGCTCGGCCAAATGATGGCCACCGCACCCGAGTGGGCCAAGGGTATTCCCCTAGCTGCTGCAGGCTTTGAGACCACACGCTACCGCAAAGACTAGGTTTAGCAGGTGCTACAATTCACGAATCGCCAACCCCTGTGAAAGGACTCACATGAAGACCACCGTACTGCGCCATGTGCGCCAACTGTTCAACGTGCCCTACGTGCCGGCGAGCACCAACCGCCACAACCAGCGCCAGTGGGTGCGCAACGTGCGCCAGCTCGGCGACAAGTGGCTGCTGGCCAAGAAAGTGGAGCGCAAGGCATGAGCAGCACATTCATATCCATCGTGCCTGATAGCAGGCTTGTCGAAATCATCAAGGGCTACGCCGCAGGCCAGTCAACAGAAACGACGCGCCCCGATATGAACTCTGAATGGCACCTGCTGGCCCTGGCCAGGCTTGTGGTCGATGAAGCAAAAGCGCGGCTGCCGCTGTACGAGCTGGAGCGCAAGGCATGAACTGCTGCAACCACAACTGCACCCAGGGTCGCGATTGCCCTGCTCGCGTGGCCAAGATCGGCCGCAAGGACTACGCGAAAGAACCCTACCCGGCCAGCCCTTGGCAGCGTTACCTCAAGCACCTGGCCAGGTGGATGCTGGTCTGCATCGCCGCGCTGCTGATGCTGGCCGCCTTTGTCATGTCGCTCATGGTTAAGGGCGAGCGCCGCATTGACTGCACCTGGGCCGAGATCAGCCCCGACTTCACGCCTGCCATGCGCGAGGCATGCCGAAAGGCCCGCCGTGCGTGAACGAGACATCGAGAACTACCTGGTCAAGCGCGTGAAGGCCATGGGCGGCGAGGTGCGCAAGGTCCAATGGATCGGCCGCCGCGGTGCGCCCGATCGCCTGGTAATGCTGCCGGAAACATGGTGGAAAGACATGGTGTTCGGCATTGAGCGCGACAAGCGCACGCCGGGCCGTTCGATCTGGGTCGAGCTCAAGGCGCCGGGCGTCAAACCCGAGTTGTACCAGCTGCGCGAGCACGACCGCATGCGGGCAATGGGTCAGCGTGTCGAGGTGATCGACTCGCTGGCCGGTGTTGAGGAGTTGTTGTCATGAACGCAGAAGAGTTTTACGAAGAGTTCAAAGCTGCCTTAAATTTTCTGGGCGTCGGTTTTCACGGCAAGGACGAAGTGGAAATCTGGTTTGACGGCGGCAAGTTTTGTCTTGCTCGGGCCGGTAAAGAAATCCGGTTGTCATTGCCTATCACGGACCCAGAAACATGAAACGCACCATTCGCAAAATCAACGCCATTGCCCAGGCCCAGCTAATCAAGCTGCTGTTGGAAGGCGTCTACACCTGTGAGCAGCTGGCTAAGGAGAGCGGCTTGCACTACGTCACTGTGCTGCAGTACACGCGTGAGCTGCACCGGGCGGGTGCCGCGCACATTGCCAGCTGGGACAAAGACGCACGCGGGCGTGACCTTCTCAAGATCTACAAACTGGGCGAAGGTCGTGATGCCAGACGCAAGAAAATGACCCCCGCCCAGCGCCAAGCTCGCCACCGTGAAAAGCGCAAGGGCCAGGAACTGGCACAGGTCATGGCCGGCACCGCGCGCTACGTACAGGCTGCCAACGGCAAGCTGCGATTTGAGGCTGTTGCATGAAGTGCCTCGAGACCCGCCAGCGCAACGGCATCAAGACGCGCCGGTATCTCACCGACGACGGCCGCAGGTTCAGCACCTACGAGCTGCCGGTGTCGGTGCTGCGTGGCATTGGCATGAAGCGCGTGCACCAGGAGCTCGAGCGGTGGCAGCGCGGCGAGAACATCCGGGCGCGCCTGGTGCAGATCAAGCAACGCATTGCCGAGGGCGTGAAGCCCCTGGCGATTGCCGACGAATTTGGCGTTACCGAGACCCGCGTGCGCCAGATCCGCAAAGAGATGGGGCTTGGTCGTGCGTAGACCGTACACGCCCCGCCCTTTCGCACCGCTCGCAATGCGCCACCTGGCCGAGGTCGAGCGCTGCGCGCTGTGGGCCAAGCCCGGCATGGGCAAGACCTCGATCACGATGACGTTTCTCGAGCACCTGCACAACGTCGTCGGCGAGGACGCCCCGAGCCTGGTCCTGGCGCCGCTGCGCGTGGCGCGCGACACCTGGGCCAATGAGGCCAGCAAGTGGGAGCACCTGGCAGACGTCGAGGTCGTGCCCGTGGTGGGAGACGTCAAGCAGCGAGCCGCCGCCCTGCGCCGTGACGCCCAGGTCTTCACCACCAACTACGAGAACATCGTCTGGCTACGCGAGCACCTGAAGGACGAAGGCCGCGCCTGGCCCTTCCGCACAGTCGTGGCCGACGAGGCGACCAAGCTCAAGAGCTTCCGCCTGCGGCAGGGCGCCGTGCGCGCCCAGGCCCTGGCCGGCATCGCCCACAAGGACGTGCACCGCTGGGTAAACTTGACCGGCACGCCGGCCAGCAACGGGCTCGAGGACCTGTGGGGTCAGACCTGGTTCCTGGACGCAGGCCAGCGCCTAGGCCGCACGTTCTCGAGCTATCGCGAGCGCTGGTTCCAGCCGGTCAAGGCCGGCCAGTTCCACCAGTGGAAGCCTGCGCCCTGGGCCGCTGACGAGATCCACGCCCGCCTGGCCGACATCTGTCTGACGCTCGACCCGGCCGACTGGTTCGACCTGCATGAGCCGATCGTCAACGTGATCGAGGTCGAACTGCCGCCGACCGCGCGGATCAAGTACCGCGAGATGGAACGCGAGCTCTTCACCATGATCGGCACCACCGAGGTCGAGGCGTTCAACGCCGCAGCCAAATACGGCAAGTGCCTGCAGATGGCCGCCGGCGCCGTGTTCCTTGAGGACGGTGTCGCCTGGGTCAAGATCCACGACGAGAAGCTCGACGCCCTGGAGGAGCTTGTAGAGGCCACAGGCGACGATCCGCTGCTGGTGAGCTACCACTACACCCACGAACTCACGCGCATCGTGGAGCGCTTCCCTGACGCCCTGAACCTGGCAAACGAGCGCGACCTGGCCGCGGCCCAGGCGGGCAAGGGCAAGGTCTGGCTGGGCCACCCGGCCAGCATGGGCCATGGCGTCGACGGCCTGCAGGAGCACTGCAACACCGTCGTGTTCTTCGCCCAAGACCCCAACCTCGAGTACCACGACCAGATCCTTGAGCGCGTGGGGCCAATGCGACAATTCCAGGCAGGCAAGGATCGCCCCGTGTTCCTGCATTACCTGGTGGCCCGCGGCACGATCGACGAGCTCGAGATGACTCGTCGCCAAACCAAACGCAGCGTCCAGGATGCGCTGCTGGAGTACATGAAAGGCAAGCAATGACAAACCCCGTCAACCCGCTCGACGTCCAGGTGGCCGGTGGCCACTACAAAGGCAAAAAGATTCAGCCGGTGGAGTACATCCACGCCAACGGCCTCAACTTCCTCGAGGGCTGCATCGTTAAGCGGATTACCCGCTGGCGTGACAAACCGGCCGAGCACCGCTTCCAGGACCTGGAGAAGATCAAGCACGAGGTCGACCTGCTGATCGAGATGGAGAAGCGCCATGGTGGATGAGGCCGACCGCGCTGCTCAAGAAGTCGAGCGCGAGCTCGCCGAGGCCATGCGCATGCGCAAACCAGCAGGCCCCCGCTACACCGGGCGCTGCGCCAACTGCGACGCCATTGTCGAGCCCGGCCGACGCTGGTGCGATGCGATCTGCCGCGACGAGTGGGAAGCAGACGATGCCCGATAACATGAGCTTCGTCGCCGAGCTGCCGGCGGGCTACGACGAGCGCACGCGCCTGGCGCTGCGCGATGACAACCAGCTTATCGTCACCCACCCCGAGCACCCTCCCCTTTTGCTACAGCCGGATGGTCGATGGGTTGCAATCGGGACCGAGCCGGTGCATCCTGCACATCGTTCTAGCACCTGCTAGAACCGCATCGAGCACGATGTCCCCCTAAGTGCTCGGCACTGTAGCAAATACTACAGGGCATTTTATACATTATGCGTACAAAGGCGGGGGTTGACGGTTGAGCATCTGCTAAAGGAAACTGTCGCAAATGCCTCGTTACTCCCGCCCCTGGCAGCATTCTGACCGTCGGAAAACCGACACTCCAGCCCCGGCCGGCGGCCCGCCAGGGTACGACCCGAACTGGCGCACCCGCGGCCCGGCCGCCGAGGTCCTGGGCTTTCCCGCCCAGGCCCGCCAGCCGCAGCCCATGCTTGAGTGCAACCGCATCCCGCTCAGAGACTTGGCCGCGCTTCTTGAGAAGTACGGTGAGAAAGGTGTCTGCCGGCAGCTGAACATCCACCGCACCACGGTGCGCCGCTGGCTCGCTGGCCAGGTGCAGATTCCGGGCCACCAGCTGCAGGTCATCCGCATGCTGCTCGGCCACCTGCCCGGGACCGAGGGCAAATGGGCTGGTTGGTCGTTCTTCAAAGGTGAGCTCGTGGCACCCAACGGCCAAGCCTTCGGGGCTGGCGATGTCATGGCGATCGGCCTGGAACGCCAGCGGGTCAAGGCGCTCGAGCAGGAACTGCACACCCTCAAGATCCGCCTAGCGATTGCCGAGGAGGCCGAACGGCGCCACGCGGGCGCCGCCAACCAAGACTTGGCCGTGCGCGCTTAGCCCGCGGCGTCCCAGTACACGGTCTGGGTGGTGCCGGCCGAGTTGTCGTGCTTCTTGATCGCCACCGTGAAGGTGGTGGCGCCGATCGCCGTCACCGAGATGAACTCGCCCGAGACGCTCGAGGTGCAGCGCACGGAGGTCGGTGTCTTTGGGTGACCGTGGGTGATCGTGCCGCCGTCGGCCACCGAGGCCGTGACGCCGCGGGTCACCTGGTCGATCACCGTGGTGGTCCCAGAGTCGGACAGGTTGGTGCTGTTGCCGGCGAAGACGTTGTCCTCGAGGCGGGCGCTCACCACGCCGGAGGCCACCACCAGGCCGGTCGCCTCGTTGCTGATGCGGTTGCCGGCCACCACCGTGCCGGTGTTGGACGAGCCGCCTGAGACGACGATGCCGTACTGCGTGGTGGTGCCGTCCTGGTCGTTGTCGTCGACCTCGTTGCCCGCCACCCAGGTGTTGGTCACGGCGCCAGTGCCGGCGTCGGTCACGCTGATGCCGTTCTTCAGGTTCTTGCGGCTCACGTTGTTGACCACCCGGGTGCGGTCGACCACGTCGCTGGCCGTGCCGGTGTAGACAATGACGCCGTTGGAGTTGCCCTCCACCGTGTTGGCCTCGACCAGCGTGCGCGTGGCGCCGATCGTGACGTAGACCCCCTCCCCGCCGTTGTTCAAGCACACGTTGCCCGTGACCTGGGTGTCGTCGGCGTAGGACACCTTGACGCCGTCGATGGCGGCCAGGGTCACGCGGTTGCTTGCGACGATCGGCGCGCGCACGTTGTTGCCCGAGCTGCCGGCCACGTAGACGCCGTGCTCGAGCAGGCGGTTACGCACCCAGCCGCCCGAGGTGTAGGCGGTATAGGCCGAGGCGTCGACGTCGTCCATGCGGAACGAGGTGGCATCGACCACCGTGATGCGCGAGGTCTTGTTCAACATCTGCGTCATGCCGCCCACCAGGCGCACGACCACGTAGTCGCCGGTGGCAAAGCCGTGGGCGCTCGAGGTCGTGACCACCGCCGGGTTGGCCGCGGTGATCGCGGAAATCGCCACCGAGGCTACGCCCGTGATGCGGTTGTTGCGCACGCAGACGTCGTCCGCGTCGGTCTGCACGTTGATGCCCCAGCCGATGGGCGAGACGATCTCGTTGTCCTCGGCCAGGCAGTTGGCGCTGGCATTGAACTGGATCGCCGACTGGAAGCCCGTGACGTGGCAGCGCAGCACGCGGCAGCGGTGGCTGCCGGCGGTGGCCGCCACGAAGCGCGCGGTGGCCGGGGTGTAGGCCGCGCCTAAGTTGCCCGACTCGGCGCGCAGGCCCTCGATCGTGACGTCGGTTTTGCCGGTCAGCTGGAAGAGGTTGAAGTTGTAGCCGTTGGCCGTGGTGAGCTTGCCACCGCCGAACCAGCGCTGACCGGTGCGCGGGGTGATGCTGGCCGTGACGCGGTAGGTCTTGGCCGGGTTTAGGAACACCTGGCCCCAGTCGCCGGCCGCGGTCGCGGCAGCGTTGATGGCCGCGGTGTCGTCAGTTGAGTTGTCGCCTTTGGCGCCGAAGGATTCAGGCGTCAGGAAGCCGCCGAACATGGATGCGGGTACACGGGTGGTCATGCCCTCCCTTTCACGCGCTCGAAGGTTCGCAGTCCGCCCAGGCCGAGCATGCCAGTGAGCAGGACCATCAAAGTCTCGTTGTCGATGGTCGGCAGCGGGGGCACCGTGCCCCCAAACACCGCCACCACCCAGGGCAGCAACGGCTGCACGATGAACTGATAGGCCAGACCACACACGCAGGTCCAACCCACCGCTGGGCGCCAGCCGCCGCGGTACATGTCGGTGCCCGCCTCCACCTTGTTGACCTCGAGCTGCGCGAGTGCGAGCTTGAGATCGGCATCCAGCACCGCGAGCTCGCCACGCTGGGCCATCTCCATAGCCTTGAGCTTGGCGTCGGCCGCGGCCTGGGGGTCGGGGATGACCTTGTCGAAAATCTGCGTGAGCGCAGGGATAAGCAGTTGCCACATGGTCACACCTCCATCAAAGCGGCAATGCGTCGGGCCCAGCCTCGCCCGAACGCCGGCCAGGTGGGCAGCGCCGCCATGAACGTGAGCCGCTGCGCAAGCAGCCGGCGCAGCAGCGCCTCGGGGTTGCGCGCCTGCACGGCCGCAAGCGTGCGCGGACCAATGAGGCCGTCGACCTCGACATCGACCGCGCGCTGCAGCCAGCGCACCGCCTGGCGCACGCCGCTGTTGACCGCGGCGTCAAACACGGCGTAACGCACGGCCGCGGGCAGCTCGTCGGCGCGCACCTCGTTCCAGTAGCGCTCGCGGTAGATTCGCTTGGCGAGATCAAGCGGCAGGTCGCGCATGTCGCCGCGGTAGCCCACCTCGCGCGCCACCGCCTCGGTGATGCCGTAGCGGGTGGCGCCACCAGGGTCGTCGGCGTGGTTGACGAAGCCGCCCTCGTGCTTCAAGAGCTCGTCAAAGGCCTGGTCGAAGTTCATTCGTAGAGCCCCATGCGCCGCTCGTGCTCGGCCTGCTGGCGCTTGTCTTCTTTGTGGCGGTAGTACCAGTTCACCAGAAAGCCCGCGATCGCAATCAGGATACCGATCAGCACCGCGAACTCGTTGGAGACCAGCCACCCAAGGACGCTGGTGCTTGCACCGCCGTAGGTGGCTTTGCTGCCGGCGGCAGCCATCGTGGCGTCATAGGTGGCTTGTTGCTCTGGTGTCATGCTGCGCGCTTTCATACGAATGGCCACATGGTAGAAGGCGGCCCGCAGCACACGGACACCAGACAAAGAAAAGCCCGCACAAGGCGGGCCAGGATCTCAAGCGCTGGGCGAGGATCAGTTCAGGCGATTCTGCGGGTCATAGGCCAGACGCACGACGGCCGAGCCGCTGGTGTAGCCGCCGGTCTTGACGCCGGCGCGGTAGTACATCACCTCGGGCTCGTAGCCCACCTCTTCGGTGGCGGCCGTGAACGAGTCGACGTCGGCCCAGGTCGAGCCGTCGACAGAGCGCTGCACCACGACGGTGGCGGAGAACGTGCCACTCAGCGAGAAGTTGAACGAGCCGATCAGGCGCACGGGGTCGCTGAAGATGTTTTGGGCTTCGATGGTTTTGGTGACTGCGGTAGAGCTCATGATGAAATCCTTTCAAAAACTTCACACAATGTAGGACATATTAATGTTGATTTGAGTGCCGGCTATTACGTCCCCAGCCATGTTAGAAACAGCTCCTGCCGCAAACTTATAGATTTCAATTCTTGATGCAGCCGGCAGTCCTCGACCAACAATAGGGGCTGTTGCAGTTGCTGCCAGATCAGTTGCGAGTATTGCAGCAGCCGTTCTTCCAGGTTGTGAATCGCTTATCGGGAAAGGAAGTCCTTCTAGATATAAAGCGCCAACTGGTGAAGAAACACTGCTGACCAAGAAAATGCCCGTCACTGTTACCAACCGCCCGACTCTTGTGTAAGAGCCCTTTTCAAAGGAGGCGTTAAGTGTGATTGTTCCACTTGTCCCACAGGTCAATGTCCCGGTCCAAGTTCCTTCCTCGTACCAGTTCAACAACTCGCCGCTCATGCCTGATGCGTTGGCGTTCGAGGAGAAGTCGATACCTCTGCCCGCAGTACCGACTACTAGGTTGCCGTCGCTAAGCCGCAAATTTCCTTTGATAGCAGCAATAACTGCCTGACCAACCACCGTCAACTTGTTAAACACCGGGTTGCGACCAAAAACGCCGCCGATTTTTCCGAGCACGCTCATGTTGCTTGTCCTTTTATGTCAGTTGCTTTTTGATTTGCTGAACTTCAAAAGATAGTTCGTTTATCGCGTTGACCAGCACCGCAATCATGGCGTCCTGGTTGTACTTAAGGTGCTCCGGGTCATCAGCGTTTATGATGACTGGCTTGCCACCCTCCAGGGCTAGGATGTCCTGGGCTTTGAAGCCGTAGCGCACAGGGCCCACGGCCTTCATGTCCTGGCGGCTGTTCACCATTTGGTAGGCGGTTGGCTTAAGCGCGTTGACAAAAGCCAGACCGTGCGGGACCGGCGCAAAATTGATTTTGTCCCGCTCATCGGAAGTGACAGTCCAAGCAACTTTTATGTAAGCCGCTGTGTGGCTGTTGTTGCCAATGACGATTTCATTTGAACCCGTAGTGATGTTCCGAACAGCGTCAGTGCCAGCATTGCCGCCAATTGCAACAATGTTCGCACCACTCGTGACGTTGCCACCTGCGTTATAGCCAACAGCCGTTGAAAGGCCACCGCCGTTGGTCGCATTGCTCAAAGCCAACGAACCAAACGCTGTCTGCTGAGAATTGACGGTTGAATACAACGCCCGATAACCAACGGCTGTGCAGTCTGGGTTGGTAGTCAGCGCAGCAAGGGCATCTGCGCCGATGCCAACATTTCGCGCCGCTGCTCCGGCTGCCGTGGTCAGCGCGCCGTCACCAATTGCAACATTGTATTGACCCGTTTGCAGCGAGTAGCCCGCAAACCGACCGATGCCAATGTTTGACCCAACGGTGGTTTGTGCAAGCGCCGCGTAACCTACTGCAATGTTGTAGTCGCCGGTCTGGTTGTTTTCCAAGGCGTTGTAACCAACAGCAACAGTGCCAACAGCCGTCGTTTGAGCCTTGGCAGCATTGTCTCCAACTGCGGTGTTGAAGTTGCCAGTGGCTAACTGAAGCGAACTATGACCCACGCCAGTGTTGCTGAAGCCGCTCGTCATCGTCGGCATGCAGTTTTGACCAATCGCGGTATTGAAGTACCCGGTCGTCAGTTCTTTCAGCGCGTAGCCACCAACAGCCGTGTTGTACTGCGCGCCAGCGACGGCTTTGTTTAACGTGTATGCGCCGATCGCCGTGTTGATGGCGTTGACGTTCGCGGGCTGGTCATATGTGGCGAGGGCATACGGGCCGACCGCCACACAGTAGGCCGGGGTGGTTAGCGACTTGAGCGCATCAGTACCGATACCGATGTTTCCAAAACCTGCCGTACAAGCATTTAGCGCGTTTTCACCGATGGCTATGTTGTCCACCCCGGTGCCTGCGCCTGCGGGGGCCATGCTGACAATGACGTTGGCGCCAAAGCCATAGTTGCGCAGCCCGCGTGTGTTGTTGAAGTCGACCGAACTTACTGTTTCGCGCAGTTTGCTCTGCACAGTGCGATCAACAGCACCCGTGCCTGCCTGCAAAAACCGGATGTCGCTCGAGTCCCCGCCGACGTTGACCAGGCCCTCGCCGTAGCGCGCCAGAATCTCGGTGCCGTTTGCCGGCGCACTGGTAAACACCAGCACGCCGTTGACCAACGAATAGTCAGCGCCCGGCACCTGAGTCACGCCGCTGATCGCGACATCCAAGTTGGCAAGCGTGACCGGGTCTGCCGTCAGCGTGAACTGCGTCGTGGTGCCGTCGCCGGTGAACGTGTCGTATTTCATGGTGGCGTAAGCCACCGCGGTCGCCAACTCGGAGACGGCGAAGTTCTGCAGATTGTTGCCGGTCGAGTCCCAACCGATCAGCTCGTTGGCGCTGGGCGCCGGCAGGCCGACGTTGGCACCAGTCGTGACGCTCACCTGGATTGCGCGCCCCACCTGCTCGCGCAGTTGCTGGATCTGCATCGTCAGGCGGTCGAGCTCGTTCTCGAGCGCGAGCGGCGAGAAGTTGCCGCCGCTTGGCAGGTCCAGCGGTTGGTCGTAGGGCAGATTGCCAATGATCGTGAGCTTGCTGCCCACCGGCAGCGCGCTGCCGCTCAAGGGATAGGTGACGGTGCCGCCCGGGCTCGTGTCCTGGTTAGCGTTGACCGCGACGCTGTAGTCGGTGCCCAGCACCAGCGCGGTTTCCACGCCCAGGTTGTTGGCAATCGTGACGGCGATGTCACTTGCGGCAAACACCTTGAACGTGAACGGCCAGCTGGTCTGGGCGCCCGTGCCAAGGAGTGGCCCGGCCTTGCGCGGGGTGGAAGGGGTCGTCATTAGGCAGAGCTCCTACGGATTACCGGGGATGGTAGGCGTGGGAGCTTCGCTCACGGACACATCAGCGCTGCTTGCTCTCGGGGCTGGCCGTGCCGGTGATGACACCGCGCGCCAGGTCAACAGGGCTGGTGGGCTCAATGTCGCCGCCCGCGATGCCGGCGAGATACCCGATCGGGCGCTGCAGACCGTAGATCGGCAGGCCGGTGATCAGCGTCGCAGCCGCCGCAACATCGCGCGCCGCCTTCTGCACGTTGCCGTCGTCGACGATCGCCTTGTACACGCTCGAGGGCGCGCTGACGCTGGACTCGATCAGCGACACCGCGGGCGACAGGCTGAACTTGTCGTCGGCCGGGTTGTCGTTGAATCGATTCACGACCAGCTGCGCGGCCTGGCCCACCAGCGGGATCTGCGCGGCCAGGCCCTTCAGCGTGCCCAGGCCGAACACCGCGAGCAGCCAGTCGTCAATCCAGCCGTCTTTGTCTTCGTCCTCGGGCCCGCCCTTAAATGCCTGGGCAATCGCCTCGGCCACCCAGATCGGCACCAGCAGGCCGGCGAGCGCCACGTACAGGATTCTGCCGGCGCCCTTCTTGATGCCCATCTCGCCGGCGATCTGCTTGACCGCCGTGGCGTTGGTGTTGGCCATCATGTTGAAGTAGGACACAAACTGAGTGAACAGTCGCGCGTAGCCCGGGCCCGACTCGAACCGGCTGATGTCCTCGGGCAGGGTCGAGCCCTGCGTCTGGCGGATCACGCCGTCCGCAAAGCGCACCGCCTCTTTGGCGTCCTGGCCCTGCTCGATCGCCTGGTTGTAGGCGGCGGTCCAGATAATCGGGCTCATGGTGTTGTCGACCGCAGCCTGCAAAAAGTAGGCGTGCCGGTTGGTCCAGGCCTGGCCCCGCTGCAGCAGGGTCGGGTTGACCAGGATCTCCTCGACGGCGTCGTTCATGGCGCCGACCTCGTTGAGCATCCGGTCCTTCATGTAGGGCGAGGCCTCGGCCACCTCGGTCTTCATGGCCTTGGGGTCGGCGATGAACTGCGCGGTGGCGCTCATCATTAGCCCCGGCTTGACCTTGACGCCGGCCAGGCTGAAGCCCGTGATCTGCTGGAACGTGTTCGACAGGTTCGCGAACATCAGCGCCATACCGGCGCGCGAGCGGGCTGCGGTCAGGAACCGCGACAGCTTGCGATCGCCCACCACCGGGGTCTCGACCACTTGCTTGGCGGCGCGGTTGAGCCAGGGGATCAGCATGCCCTCGTAGGCGCCCGGGTCGATGCGGTCGAGCGCATAGGAGACGCGCTTGTTGGTCAGCAGCCGGCGCACGTCGGTGACTGCGCCTTGCAGGTGCGAGAACAGCAGCACCTTGTCCATGTGCTGGCCAAGCGCGCGCAGGTCCAGGAGCAGCGGCTGGTTGTACTCGACGCGGCTCTTGGTGAACCCGCTGGGCGCGGCCGGGAAAGCGTAGGCCATCGACTCGTTCTCGCCCTCGGCGAGCTCGCGCAGCTTCGCGTCCTTGACCAGGCGTGAGTCGGTCTGCGCCGGCACGTAGCCGCCGCGGTAGGTGCCGAAGGGTGTCACCACCTCGTTGGCCGTGACCTCGGCAAAGTAGCGCCCGAACACTTTGCGGTGCGTTTCCTGGGCGAGCGGCTTCATCTCCTCGAGCAAGTCCCAGACGCCCTGGGCAAAGTCGTAGTGCGCCTGGTTGATCTTGCCCTCGCCGATCATGCGGGTGATGAACGCATCCCATCGGCTCGTGTCGAGCGTGCCGTCGGCGTTCTCGCTCGCCCAGCCCCGGCCCAGCAGGAGCTTGCGTTTGTTGGAGTCGTTGCCTATGTGCAGGATCGCGTGCAGCAGCTCGGCCGTGCCCGAGTCGCGGGCGTTGCCGAAGGTGTAGCCGAGCTCGGGCGCCTCGATCGGGCCCGGCGGCAGCTGCGGCGCGATGGCCTGCAGCATCTCGGTGAACTTCTTGCGGTAGGCCACCCGGTCGGTGCGGTAGCGGTCGGCGGCGTCTTTGACCGGCTGGAACACCAGGCGCAGGAACGGGCCGCCAAACGCGCCGTCCAGGCGCTCGGCCCACTGCTCGACCCGGCTCAGGATCGACTTGGCAAACTGCAGCTTGAGGCCCCGCTCTTGCTTGTCGGTGATGGCGCCCCGCTCGCCCGGGATCTCGGCGGGGATGCCGATCGTGTCCATGCGCGCCATGAGCTCGTCGGCGGCGTCCTCGATGTCCATCAAGTTGCCGTCGACTTCCATCTGGCGCGAGCGCTTGGCCAGCACCCACATGGCGCGCAGCTCGTCGGCCAGGCCCCGCAGCTCCTCCATTGTCATCTCGGGCAGGGGCTTGGCGTTGAGCATCGCGGTGTCGACGCTGGGCTTGAGCGCTGCGTACATGGCCGGGTCGTTGCGGCTCACGGTTTCCATGTAGGCAATCGCGCTCTTCTCCAGGCGCGGCGCCACGTCGTAGGCGGCCAGGATGGCGCGCATCGCATTCACCACGTCCGGGTCACGGCCGCGCTCGACGGTCTTCTCGTCGTTGCCCTGGGTCACGCGCTTGAAGAACTCAAGGATCTTGCGCACCTCGACCTGGGCGTCCTGCAGCGCCTTGGCGGCGTAGTTGTTGAGGAGCTGGTCGCGCTTGGCCTGCACGGCCTCCTCGGTCTTGCCCTCGGCGGTGAGCTGCTGCCAGCGCTTGCCGGCGCGGGCCTCGGCGGCGCGGTGCTGCCAAGCGGCGTTTTTCAGATCCTTGAGCCGGCGGCGCGCGGCCAGGTTGAGCGCGAACTGCTTGGCTGCCTCGACCACGGTGTTGACCGTAATCGGCCGGCCCCGCACGTCGGTGCGCCCGGTGTCCTGGCGCTGGTTCATCATCTCGGCCTGGGACTTGAGCTCGGTCGCCAGTGCACGCGCGCGGGCCTCGTTGTGCACGGCCTCGTTGGCGGCGGCCTCGCGCGCCTCGGGCGTGGCCAAGTCGCCGTGGCGCTCGAGCATGCGCTGGTCGGTCATGCCCTCGACCACGGAGGCGATCGGCTCGGCGTCCAGGATCGCGCGCACCAGCTGGTCGCCGGTCTCGTAGCCGAACATGTCGGCCACCATGTCGGGGTGCAGGCCCTCCTTGCCGGTCATCCCGCGCAGGCGCGTGAGGTCGGGGCGGCCGAGCATGGTCTCGGGGTACATCTCGGCCAGCGCCGCGGTCGACAGCCGGAAACCCTTCTCGGCCTTGATCAGGTCGCCGGTCTCGGGGTCGATGGTCTCGCCCTTCTTGAGCCAAGTCATGGCCCGGTAAACGGGCTGCTGCTCGACCTCGGCGCGCACCTCGGCCTCGACCCCCTTGCGCAGGGTCTTGGCCTGCTTCTCGAGCTCCTTGAGCGTTTTGCCGCGGGCCCGCACCACCCACTTCAGGTCGCGCAGCGAGCGCGCCTGCAGCGCCTCGATCGCCTCGTTGGTGGCCTCGAAGTCGGGCAGCATGCCGGCGGCCTCCTCGGCCTGGGCAATCTGCTCGTCGGTGGCCATCATCCGACCGAACACCTGGCGCACCTCGTCGTTGACCTTGAGGTTGCGCGCACGCATGAACTCGGTGAGCGACTTGTAGACGTTCACCAGCCAGGAGCGGAAGCGCCGGAACAGCGGCTGCAGCTCGGGGCTGGGGGCCTTGCCCTCGAACAGGTACTGCTCGAAGGACTCAGCCCAGCGCTCGTGGTACGGGCGCTTCTGGTCGAGGGTGTAGCTGTTCCAGGTCGCGAGATCCGGCACGCCGAACCACTTCAGCGTGGCGGCCATGTCGTCTTTGATCTGCTGCGGGGTGTTGGGCTGGCTTGCGAGGTCGGCCAGCACTTCGAGGAAGAAGTGCCCGGATTCGTGCAGGAACGTGGAAAGGTCGGCGTTTTCGTTCAGCGTAACGAGCAGCTGCTCGGGACTGAACGTGCCGCGGGGCCCCTGCGCCAGGGGCTCCTGGTTCAGGACTCCGGTGTCGGTTCCTGCGTCGGCTGCGGGTTCTGCTGCGGCAGCAATTCCTTCGCCCGCTGCAGGTCCTCCAGCTCCTCGTCGTGTTGCTCTTGTGCGCTCTGCGGCCTGTAGTTCATTGTCGATCTCCTGGATGGCCTGGGCGATGTCGGCGTCGGCGACACCGGTCTTCCGGGCAAGGTCCGCGGCGGCGTTGGCATAGTCTGGCGCTTCGTCGTCTGCGTAGCCTTCGGCGCCCTCTTCCTCCGCTTTCGCGGCGTCATACAGGCGTTTCTCAGGATACCACAAGAGCGCCTGCAGGTCCGACATGGTGAGCGCCGGGTATTCCCGCTGCAGCTCGGTCAGCGCACGGGAAAACACCTTGCGGATATTGCCGCGCTCGGGCGGGCCCGAGGGTGCTTCCTTCTGGCCGTCGAGGTACTTGGTCAGCGCGTTGCCGGCCTTGCGCATCTCGTCGCCGAGCGAGATCCGCACCTGGCCCTTCTTGGGCTCGCCCAGCACCTCGACCAATGTCGCCTGGGTGACATCGTTGTCGGCCAGGCCGATGCGCGCCATCTGGTCGCGCGCGGCCTTGGTCATGCTCGCCTTCTGGATTGCAAGCGCCACCGCGTCGGGGTCGCCGACGGTGAGCTTGCGCTTGATGATCGCCTCGAAAGCCTTCTTCTGGTCCTTGTCGAGCGACTGGATCAGGGCCTTGAGCTGGGTGCGCTTGGCCTTGACCTGGGCGGGGTTGAACTCGATCAGCGTGCCGGTCCAGCGCCCCCAGGTGCGCATCAGCCAGCGGTCCATGGTGAGCTGCTCGAAGTGGCCGTACAGGTTCGAGAAGAACCCGTTACCGATCTTCGGGCCCAGGATGGCCGAGCCGTAGACCTCGGTCGTCAGGTTCTCGCCGGTGACCTTGAGGCCCGAGAACTGCTGGATCTCCTTGACGGTGGCGCGCGTGGTCATGAAGCGCTCGAGCGCCTCGAACCCGTGCTGCGCCAGCATCTCGTTGTAGAGGCGCAGGCCCTCGTCGATCGCGGCCTTGGCGGTGCCCTCGCCGATGTTGGTCGGCATCTGGCCGGTCGCCTTGTAGCCCGCGTAGGCGCGCTCGGCCAGCTCGAAGTTCTTGCCGACCTTCATGCCGTTGGAGGTGACGGCCAGCGCCCACACAAAGGCGAACTTGGCCTGCGGGTCGGTGTTGATCTCGGGGTGAATCAGCGACACCAGGCGCAGCGCTTTGGTGACCTTCTCGTTGTACCAGCCCACCGCGTTGGGGTTGGTGCGCAGCGCCGTGATGGCATCGGCCACCGTAACGCGCACCAGGTAGTCCTCAACGCCCTGGGTGAACTCGTCGAGCTTGACCTTGGCGGCTTTGGCCGCGGCCAACACTCGCTCCTGGATCGCGAGCTTGAAGTCGCGGTTGTTGGGGAAGGTCTGGCCGCCGGCGAACTGGAACGCCGACTCGACGTTCGACACCTCGTCGACCGTGGTCGGCACGGCCTTGCCTTTGGGCTGTTCGCCGCGCTGCTCGAGGATGCCGGGCGCCTGGGTCGGGCGCTCGTTGAACACCGATTTGACCTGCTCAGGGCGGAACGCCACGACCTCCCAGGCCTGGCCGTCGCCACGCTGGGCGACGATGCCGTCGTAGCCTTCACTGATCAGCTGGTCGGTAATCGCCTGGTTTTCCTCGGCGCTGCGGCGGGTACGGCCGAAGCGCTCAATAAACGCCTCCTCGCTGATCGGGTTTTGGATCGAGGCGTAGAGCGGGTAGATCTGCCCCTGTTCGCCCCGGGCGTAACCCTCGGCGCGGCGGGGCACGCCGGTCATGTAGATGCCGGTGCCGAGCAGGCCCGTGGTCGGGCGCATCTCGGTGACGCCCTCCGCCGGGATCGTCTCGCCGGCCATGCCGCGGTAGAGCTGCATGGGCGTGCCGTCGGCGTTTACGATCTTTGATTCGCCGAACCAGGTGCGGAACTCGGGCGTGCTGACGTCGGCGTTCAGCACCTGCCCGCCCGGCCCTTTCGCGGCCACCTTGAGCCGGTAGCGCTCGAAGAGCTCCTGCGGCGTCAGCCCCACGCGCGCGGCCATAGTGCTGAAGAAGTTGGCCTGCAGCGTGGCGTAAGCCTCGTTCACGTCGGGCGTGAACCGTCCGGTGGCGTTGAGCTGCTCGAGGATCGCGGTCTTGACCTGCTCGCTGCTCTGCTGCCAGGCCTGGGTGTCGGCGGCTTGCTGCAGCACGCGGTCGGCTTCCTGGCGCAGGAACTGCTCGGTGAGCTGGGCCTCGACGCGCGAGGGCGCGTTGGGGCGCATGCGAGCGTTGTCGTTCAGGATCTGCTCGAGCTCGGTGCCGGGCGCCACGGTGAGCACGTCGGCCATCGGCACGGCGACGGTGCTGTTGGTCTCGAGGGCGCCCGGGATCTGCTCGCGCACCGACTCGGGCAGCTGGGCCAGCAGGTTGGGCGCCAGCTGGTTCAGCACCTCGGCGTCGACGTAGATCTCTTTCTTGGCGCCGTCGTTCGCGTCGACCACGCGCTGCACATGGGCGCGGAACTGCTCGGGGCTGCGCTGGCGCAGCATCGAGGTGGCGGCCAATTGCATCTGCTGCTGCAGCAGGTCTTGGTCGAACTGCAGGCTGCGGTCGCTTGCGGTCTCGATGATCTTGTTGATGCCCTTGATCGTGGAGGTCTGCACGCCCACGCCGACCAGGGTGGCGATGAACGTCTGGTAGGCCGCCTCGGGGCGCTCCTGGATGAACTCGGCCAGGGTCTTGTCCGGGTTCAGGTTCATCCACTCGTTGAAATCTTGCGTCAGCGTCGTGAGCTGCTCGGTCCAGCCCTCGCTGAGGGTTTGCCGGCCGAGCAGTTTTAGCAAACTGGTATTGGCGGCCAGGTCCCCGAACAGCTTGGCGGCGGGAATGCGCTCGAACACGTACTCGAACGTGCCCTGCGGGATCGCGTAGACCGCGGCCTGCAGCTGGTTGCGGCCCTGCTCGCGCGCCTCGTTGAACGCGGCCGAGCCCACGCCCGCCGAGAGGATGCCGGCCACCGTCGAGGCGGCCTGGTTGGCGGTGGCGTAGAGCCCGCGGTAGAGGCCAATCGGCAAGATCGCGAGGTTGGTGCCGGCCGACTGGAGCCCTGAGCGCACGGCCTGGCCGGTGCTCGATTCGGGCTGGAACCCGTACTCGTCCATGATGCCCTGCAAGCGCCGAGCCGTGCCGCGGGCGGCCTGCGCCCCGCTCTGCCAGCCGATCAGGTCATTGACGGTGCCGGCAACGTCAAAGGCCATCTTGCCGACGCCCACCGTGGCGCCGAGCGCCACGGACTTGGCGGCGCCTGCCAGGTCCGAAGGCAGACCGCCTTTGCCGTCTGCGCCCATGACGTAGCGCACGCCGCGGCCGACCGAGCGCTCAAGGTTCTTGAGCGTGTCGAGGTCGTCGATCGAGGTGGTCGTAAACGTCGGGTCGACGAGCTGCCGGTAGAGGACCGGCGACTCTTGGGCCAGCTGGATCAGGTCGATGGCGCGGGCGCGCTCTTTGAGGCGCAGGGTTTCGAGGTTGCGCTCGACCACCGGCAGCGGCACGCCCGAGGTTTGCGACAGGCGCACGCGCTCGGCGGCCAGGTCCGGGTCATCCTTGAGTGCCGACTCGATGACAGTGCGGGCGCGGTTTTGTTGCAGGTTCTGCTGCTCACGCGCCAACGACAGGTAGGGGTTGTCCTGCACGTCAGCCGCTTGCGGTGCGCGCTCCTGCGCCAGGCGCAAGTAGTCGGTCATTTAGCGTTGCCTTTCGGAGCTGGCATGGGGGCGCGTTCGACGATCCGGCTGATTTCAGCGCCCGAAAGCCCCATGGCTTTGAGCTCGTCTTCGAGCTTGTTCATTTTGACTTTGAGCTGCTTGTCTTTGGGCGAGTTGGGGGTTTCAGCCAGACGCTGCGTCACCAGACTTTCAAACTCCTGCACTTTGGCCGCCGTGGCAGGCGCTGGCGCGCGTGCGGGCGCTACGGCAGGCGCCGGTGCCCTTGCAGGCGCTGGGGCCGACGCTGCTGCTGCTGCTGCTGCTGCTGCTGGCGCAGGGGCAGCAACCGGCGCCGGTGCGGTCGGCCGGTTGCGCTGGGCCGTCAGGTACATCTCAACAATGGTTTGCTCGGTCGGCGCCTGGCCGGTGGCCTGCAGCGCCTGAATGATCTGGCGGCGATCGGTGGCCGGCACCGAGGACACCTTGTAGTTCTTGCCGTTGACCCGGACGTAGGCGTTGCGCATCTCGTCGGGCGTGACGAGCGCCAGAGGCTTTTGCGGGTCGCGGCCCCACTCGTCGACGTACACCTTGTCCATCACCACGCGGTCGACGATCGCCTGCTTCTCGTCGGCGGTCAGATCCTTGCCGCCCTTGGCGCTTGATGCCAGGCGCACCTGGCGGTCGATCTCAAGCGTCAGTCGCGATGCGGTGTCGGGGTCTTTTTTCTTGTCGATGCCCAGGCTGATCAGCGCGTTGTTGATGCGTCCCTCGTCGGTCAGCATGCTGTCCTGCTTGACGCTGCCAGGCTTGGCGGCGGCGCTCTGGATGTCGAGCAGCTGCTCCATCTGGGCGGGCGCGATCTTCTCGGTGTACGCGCGCAGGTCGACCTTCTCCCCGCGGGCGAGTTTTTCGCGCACGTCGATGTAGGTGCGCATGTCGGTCTTGACCGGGGTGCCGGCGGCCAGGCGCTCGGCGCGCGTGCGCTGCGACTCTTGCAGCTGGGCGCGCTCGCGCCCCGACATTTGCGAGAGGACCGCCTCGGGGATTTTTTGCCCCTGGGCAAACAGTTGCCAGGCCTGGTCGGAGGCGCGGGCCTCGACCTCTTGCTCGGCCTGCTTGACCAGGGCGTGGTTGTTGCGGATCTGGTTGAGCGCCTTTTCGCGGCGCTGCGGGTCGGTGATTTTGGCGGCGTCGGCCAGCTGCTCGGCGAGCGGCTTGGTGGCCACGCCCGCGGCAAACTGAGTTGCGAACTGGTTGTCCATCTCGCCTTTGAGCACCTGCTCAACGCGCGCCTGGTTCTGGAACCCGACCTCGGCCTTGTTGGCGTCGTAGTAGGCCTGCGCGGCTTCGGCGTTGACCTCGGCGAGCTTGGTTATTTGCGCCAGGTGCATGGCGGATAAGTTCTTGCCGGCCTCGGCCTGCACTTGCTCGGTGGTCCAGCCCTTGCGCGCGCCGAGCACGGCGGCCTTGTCGCGGATCTGCTGCGCGGTGCTCGCGACGTTGCCCGAGGTCACACCGAACTGGATCGTGGTCGCGACGTCCGCGGCGTAGGTTTCGTCGGCGTGGCGCTCTTTCTCGGCGTTGACAAAGGTGCCGACCGAGTTGATCGCTTGCAGCTGCTTGGAGCTCAGGCTCCTCGAGGCCAGCGCCTTGGCGCGCGGGTCCAGGTCCTTGCCGTAGGTTTCGGCGGCGGTCTTCCACCACTCGTCGGCGGCGGTTGCGTACTGGTCGACGTTTTGCCCGCGGTACTTTTGCCGGGCCTGGCCGTCCCATTTTAGCCACTCGCTGGTGATTTTGGCCTCGGCGTCAAACGCCCGGGCCTGCGCATCGCGCAGGTCGATCCGGTCGACGGCCTCGGCCGCCTGCATGAGGCCTTGCCCCAGCGCACGAGCGCCCGAGCTGACGTCGGGCGTGTTTTGGAAGACGGGCTGCAGCGGTTGCTCGCGGACCTGGCGGTCGCCGTAAACGGGAACTTGCGGCATGACTTACGGCCCTTTCCGGGTGTAGGTGTACCACTTGTCGGCCACCTGGCCGCCGCCGGCCAGCAGGGAGCCTGCCGCGCCGTACATGGAGTTCAAGGCATCGGCGCGGCCCTGCGCCAGCATGTTCTGGCCACGGGCACGCAGGTTGTAGGCTTCGCGCCGGGCGTTGTCGCGCGTGGTAGCGACGTCCGACTGGGTGAAAAAGTCGGTCTGGTCTTGCAGGTCGGCGGCCGTGCCGTAAGTCAGATCCAGGCCTTTGCTGGCCAGGTTGACGCGCTGCGCGGATTTGAGCGCGGCGCCCTTGCGCTGCACCGCCAGGGCCTCCTGCTCGCCGCGGCGCACGGCGTCTTCGGCCGCCAGCTCGGCCATCTGCGCGTTGTTGCGCGCGACCTGTTTGGCGGCGTCGGCCTGGTTGATCGCGCTGATGGTGCTGATGCCGGTGCCGGCGGCGGAAAGCCCGAGGGCGATCATTTGCGCGGTGGTCATGCCGGCGGCCGCAGTGCCCGCTGCGGCGGCCGCGGTGCCGGCAGCAGCCGCCGTACCGGCAGCGGCAGCGGTGCCCGCGGCAGCGGCGGTGCCTGCAGCGGCAGCGGTGCCTGCAGCGGCGCCACTACCGGCAAGCCAAGTGCCGATCGCGGCGATTGTGGTCGGTTCACACATGGTCAGGCTCGCAGTTCAAACGGGTGGAAGGGCTCACCCAGCGCGCCGTAGGGCACGGCTTCGTGCAGCGTGAACCCCAGACGGCGCAGCCAGCGCACGCTGGTGGTGTTCTTCGCGTGCACAAAATTCACCAGGTGCGGGAACGCCTTTAGCATTCTGGCAATGTACTCGGGGGTCTTGCGGACAAGGACACGCTGATAACGGTCGAGCACCGGCGTGCCGAGCATCCACGGCGAGCCCACGCCGGTCAGCAGATTGACCGGGGCGACGCCCAAGATCGCGGCGAGCTCACCGTCGACAAACCCGCTCCAGCACAGCACCGAACGGTCGACGCTCGCCTGGATGCCGGCCTCGATGTCGGGCCGGCCGTAGGCCTGGCACTCGGCCAGGTCGGCGGCGCGGAGGTGGGCAAAGAGGTGCGCGGCGTCGCCCGGCGCGGTGGGTCGGATCGTGACCTCAGCCACCGCTCTGGATCTCGAGCGTCATCGAGAGCACCGTGAGCGGCAGCGGCAAATCTTGCCGCACGCAAATCGCGGCGTCCTGGTTCCAGCTCGGGTCGATCGAGAGTGTGAGCTCGCCGTCGCGCAGCGCGGGCGGTGAGCCGTAGGGGTCGGTGATGGCGCGCGCCGGGTATTCGCGCAGGCGATCGAACGTGGGGCCGGCCTTGATCACGCTCGACTGGGACACGCGCAGGTGCACCTTGTTCACGTTCTTGACGGTGCCCTGCCCCGCGGCCTGGGCGCCTTCCATCGCGAGCGGCAGCGTGCGCAGATCGGCCGTGATCGGCAGTCCGATGTGCACCAGGCTGGCGGCCGTGCCGAGCACAACCTGGCCACCGGTCACCACCTGGCGCGCCTCGACTGCGCCGTCGGCCAGGATGTCGACGGTCTTGCCCTCGAGGTGCGTGAGCCCGCTGATCGTGGTGGCGGGCGCGCCGCTGTAGGTGAGGCCGGAGTCGACGAAGAACGCATCTTCCTGGTCGACGAACACGCGCGAACGCAGGCGCTCGATGTAGCGCAGCTGGCTCGCGCCGATCGTGCGGCGCACCACGGCGTAGAGCACGTCCTCGTTGTTCTCGGGCACGACGCACACCGACTCGAACGTGCCCTCGGTGTCGTGCGCGTGCCAGCCGTAGACCTGCTGGTCGGGCACGTAGGTCAAGCCGAGCAGCACGCCGTCGTTGCGCACGGCCCAGGCGATCGAGTCGGGCGCGCGGCCGTAGGCCAGGTCGCGCACGCTGAACCCGTTGAACCGGTGCGGTGCCATGATCGAGGCGTCGACCGTGCGGTAGGCGTTGGCTTCCCAGCTGTAGGAGAGCTCACGCACGCGCGAGCCCTGCGCCTGCACGTAGAGGATCGAGCCCGTGGTCACGACCGGCTGCACGTTGCTGGCGCCGGCGTAGCCCTGGGGCTTGATCGTGACCGAGGTGGGCGTGATGGCCGGGGCGTTGTCGGAGTAGATGCGGAACTCCCCGCCCGCGGTGAACGCGATCAGGTCGGACAGTGCGACCAGGTGGCGGATCTGGTTGTACTGGCTCGAGGCAATGCGCAGCTCCATGCCGTCGGCGTCGCGCGAAGGGATCGAGCTCGTCAGGTTCGACTCGGTGCCGGTGCGCGTGGCCCACAGCACCTGGGGCTTGGTGTTGGTGCCTGCGAACCAGCGGCGCTGCTCGTGGTAGGTAGTGGCGGCCGGGTAGTCGCCGGCGCCGGCGTTGAGCGCAATGATGTCCTCGGGTGGGGACGCGCTGGTGTCGGGCAGCACGTTGTCGTCGATGATCGAGAGCGCCGGGATCGAGGCGGTGCCGGTCGTGGCGTTGTCGGTCGAGTCGGTGACCGACTCGTAGGTGAACGTGTTGGCGCCGGTCACGGTGATGACCCAGGCGCCATTGAGGCTGGCCACGCCGGTCGCCTCGATCAGTACCAGGTCTTGATTCGAGAATCCGTGCGCGCTCGAGGTCGTGACGGTGACGGTCTTGATGCCCCCGCCCGGGCGGTCGATGGTGCTGATGGTCTTGGTGACGGCGCCGGTGTTGGGCCGGGCCTGGCCGATGTAGCCGTAAATGCCGCCGCGGAGCTTGTAGATGTTGTAGCGGGTGGCCGCGCCCACGGCCGACCAGGTGATGGTGTTGTAGTTGCCGGCCAGCGTCAGGTTGTTGGAGACGGCCTGCGGGGTCGAGGGCAGCGACTCGGTGACGCCGTCGGCGCCCACGGTCGTGACCACGTACTTCTGCGTGGTCAGGTTCTGGTTTTGCGCGACGGTCGCGGTGACCGTGATCGTGGGTGCGTTGGTGGGCGCGGCAAAGGACAGCGTGGTCAGCGTCCAGGTCGTGGCGCCCAGGCGCTTGAGCTCGCGCGTGGCGTAGCTCGGGTGGGTAATCGTGATCACGTCCGCCGACTGGGTGTAGTGCAGGTCGAACAGGTCCGCCCCGGCAAACGGGGTCGGGATCTGGTACTCGCCGCTTACCGGCAGCGCGTACCACTTGCCGGCGGCGAGATCCGTGGCAAACGTGCCCGAGGTGTGCGCGGTGGTGCAGTAATACTTGGTGCCCGACTGCAGCACCAGGGCGCCGACCGCGTAGGCCGTGGCCGTGACCCAGCCGGCGGGCGTGGGCGAAAGCAGTGTGGCGCCGTTAATGTGGAAGCGGATGTACTGGTGCCCAAACTCGAGCACGGCGGTCTGGCTGGCGCTGAACGTGAACGGAATCAGGCGCACGACCTGGGTCGAGTTGCCCGCGGCGCGGATGAACTCAAAGCCCGGCCGGCGCGTGGCGGGCCCGTGGGGCAGCGTGATGAAGTTGCGCGCCAGGGCGAGGCCCGTCTGGTACTTGGTCAGGTCCAGGCGCCCGGCGAGCTCGGGCGTGATCTCGCCGCCGGCAAACGAGCGGAGCAGGAACTTCGTGCTCATGCCCGCACCGACAGGATGGTGGACTGCGGCAGGTTGTCGGCGCTCGAGGCGTTGGCCGAGCTCGTAGCCGACACGTCGGCCAGGCGCATCGCGCGCTCGCGCATGGCATCGCCGACGCGGGTGCCCTCGTTGCCCTTAATGATGGGGCCGGCGATGTAGCTCGCGAGCAGGTAGGACAGCGCACTCGTGAACGAGGCCGGGAACTTGGTCGAGTCGGTGACGTCCTGGTTGTAGACCAGCACCGCGTCGGGCTCGTTGGTCAGGATCACCTCGCCCTCGATGTCAAAGGGCGCGCTGTCGCGGTCGTCGGTGTGAGGCTCGACCACCAGGTCCTGGGTGAACACCGTGATGGCGATCGAGGGCCGCAGGATGCGCAGTGCGCGCTGGCAGTCGGCGGGCTTGGCGTAGGCGTAGGCCCAGATGGTGCTCGGGTTGGTGACCTGCGCCAGCGCCTGGCGTTTGAGCGCAAAGGCCCAGTTGCCGGGCTCGAGCATCTCGGTGCGCGCCAGGTCGTAGAACGTCGCGCAGTGGCCGGCCTCGACCGAGCCGTCGGGCGGGCTGATCGAGGCGACGCGCGCCTCTGAGCCGATGTGGCTCAAAGCCATGTTGCAGATTTGGACGACAGAGGCCATGGGGTTCTCCAGATGCGGGCAGTGTAGGCGGCGCGTTCTTGACCACGGACACGCAACAAAAAAGGGCACCCGTGGTGCGGGTGCCCTTTCGGTGCCGTCAGCGACCGCCGATCAGGCCAGGTCGGCCTTCTCGCTGTGGGCCTGGATGAAGGTTTTAACTTCCTCCTTGCCCGCCTGCGACAGTGCGCGCGGGGTCTCGCGCGAAACCTTGGCCGGCTTGACGACGGCCTTGGCTTCGGGCGCGATCGCTTTTGCGAACCACGAGCCCTTGTGGCCGTCGGCCACCTCCACCACGTCGCCCACGCGGACGCGGGCACCGTTGTGGAACGCAGGTTTAATGGCAATCACTTTCATGCGCTCACCTCATCAAGCCTGGAACGGCGCGTCGTAGCTCTTCCACTTCGACACGTCGTGCGTCAGGAAGGCGTTGATCTTGCCGGCCGTCACGGTGGTGGTGCCGACCACGGCCTGCACGCCCAGGTAACGCTCGTAGGCCTGGCCTTCCATCGGCAGCGCCACGACCACCGGGAAAGCCCCGGCGCTCAGGGCGGCGTCGTTGGCGGCGGCGTCGTCGGTCACGAAGTCGCGCGACTTGAAGTGCACGGTCTGGCTGCCGTCGGTGGCGATGGTGCCGCTGGCATCGGACACCAGCTGGAAGGCGATCGTGCCGGCGCTGCCGCCGGTGATGATCTCCGTGTCCACGTTGATGACCAGATACATGGGCTCGCCATTGCCGATGTCGCGGGCGACCGACAGGTCGATCACGTCACCGATGTTGGCCGTGCCGGCGGAGGCAGCGACGCTCACTGCGTCGGCAAATTCATTACGCTCGTCGAGAATCATGATGGTTTCCTTTCAGTGTTCAGAGGCGGCGGCTTAGACGACGCGGGACTCGGTGTTGACCAGCGCGTCGGTGCGGCGCACGGGGATGTCGTCGAACGTCATCACGCGCTCGCCGGCCACGGTTTCAAAGGTCAGGTTGGTGGAGACCTTCTCCAGGATGCCCAGGCGCAGCTTCTCGCGCAGGCGGCGGTTCATGTAGAACGCGGCACGGCCCTTGCCCAGCTCGGGGATGCGCTCCGACGCCTGAATCATCCAGTTGATGATGTCCTTGGTGTTGGCGATCGTGTTCAGGCTCGAGATGTCGATGTTGGCGATACGCACGAAGTAGCGCCAGTCGCGGATCGTCAGGCCGCAGTCCCAGCGGTAGTGGGTGCGGTAGGCTTCCATGCGACCACCGTTGCCGTCGACGTTCTCGACGGTCACCTGGCCCTTGTCGGTCATCTGCAAACCGGCGAGCGAGCCCTTGGGGTAGATGCCGTGGCCGGTCTGGTTGCCCCAGACGCACAGCCAGATCGAGGTCAGGTCGCTGTCGTTGCCGCCGGCGTCGATGATGTTGTCGCCGTTCTCGGCCGACAGCGAGTTGTAGCGCGGAGCCAGACCGGTGAAGGCCTCGGGCTCGGTGCCCTCGTTGCCGTAGAACAGCGTCGAGGCCATCTCCTGGCCCATGCCCTCGATGTGGGCAGCGTCTTCCGACAGGCGGAAGGCGGCGGTATTGCCGTTCAGATCGGCCAGGGCCTTGTCGACTTCGGCGTAGGCTTCGAGCATACCGGCCGAGTCAGTCACCTGCACGGTGGTCGACTTGGTGGGCTGCACGCCGCCGTAGAGCTTGCGCCAGGTGGGGGCCGGCAGGCCGGTGCGAACCGTGGTGCGGTGGCCGGTGGGCAGGTTGCCCTCGACCATGGACAGGTCGTCGAGCACGGGGTTGGTGGCGTTCAGGATCTCGACGATCGAGGCGATCTTGCCATCGGGGTCGAGGCGTTTGGCGACGTCCAGGAGCGTCGGGTTGTTTGCGGCGAGAGTAGCCATGGTGAATTACCTTTCAGTTCATGTTGGGAAACAGTTTTTTGGCCGGGTCGGTGTTGGCGTTGCTTTTCGGCGCGCCGCCCACGAATCGGTCTTCACTGATCGCTTTGCCGACTTTGACCGCCAGCTTCACGACTTCGGGGTGGTTGCCCAGCCCGGTGCTGTTCAACAGCGCCTTCAACTCGGGTGAGCCAAAGGTGTCGATCGCCTTGCGGGCGACGCCGAGGTTTTCTTCGAGCTTGTCACCGCCAATGTCCTTGTCGGTTTTGACCTGCTCGGTCCAAGTCTCAACGAGCTGGGCGTGCGCTTCTGCCTGACGGGTCGCCATCTTGGCGCCAATGTCAGCCAGCTTTTGCGCCGCGGCCTGGTCGAGCTTGAGCTCCTTGGCGATCGCGGTGAACTCGGTGGCGGCTGCCTGGTCGAGTTCCACCCCATCGGGCATTTTCAGTTCGTAAGACTCGGGCACCACGGGTTCCGTGGGTTTCGGGTCCTGCGTGCCGGCAGCAGCGTCGGCCGAGGCCGGTGCCGCTGTGCCCGCTGCGGGTGCAGCAGTATTGTCAGTGTTGGTCGGTTCCCCGGCGTCGTTGGAAGGTGTGCCGGCTCCCGCGTCTACATCACTCATCTTTGGTCTTTCCGTACTCTTTGAGCACTTTCATAAACCCCTCGGGCGTTGCTTCGATGAACTCCGCGGTGAGGAACAGGCCCATGTGTCGTTTGCCCTCGTTGAACGCCATAACGCTGCCGCTATGGTTGAAAGAGCTGCGATACACGCCCGCCTCGTCCAGGAGTCGCATGGCGATGCGGCGCCCTTGGGGGTGACCGAGCAACCACCGCAGGTCCTCCAGTTCTTTGCGCCTGATCTCGCGCGCCCCCGCCTCTTCGGCTTCGGCATCGCGTTCTTGACGTCGCAGGTCTGTCGGGTCGTTGGTAGTTGCCACGCGCGCATCGTAGAGCGCGGCGTTTAGCTCACGGATACGCTCAGGCGCTGTACGGAGCGATTTCTTTGACCGTCAGCAACAACGACGGCGAGACGGGCTTGCCGGCCTCGGCGGGGTGGTAGCTGATGCT
>ERZ869925.184-NODE-184-length-42389-cov-39.049794_pt1 | contig 42389 bp, 63 predicted proteins | sample MGYA00579311_ERZ869925 | MGnify/ENA primary metagenome ERZ869925 (study PRJEB32216, sample SAMN09231817) | wastewater metagenome | place: USA: Maryland | collected 2016-07-30 | study: EMG produced TPA metagenomics assembly of the PRJNA472060 data set (Reclaimed...
GCGTGTTGTTCGTAGCAACTTTAGGTTTCCTAGTAACAAGCTGGATTATGTAGCACAGCGACTCAACCTCGGTAAGAAACACGAACACGAAGGTCATGAACTTTGGGTTAAATGTATGAACGGAGATAAAGATGCTTGGAAACGGATGGAGAAGTATAATGTTCAAGATGTGGTACTATTGGAAAGCCTTTACAGCGCTCTTCTTCCTTGGATTAAGTCTCATCCTAACCACAATCTCTTTGTGGATGGACAGGCTTGCCCTAATTGCGGTTCTACGAGTTTACAAAAACGAGGTAGCGCAATCTCTAGTACCGGAACTTATCAGAGATACCAATGTCGCTCTTGTGGAACATGGTCTCAAAGCACAAAAGCAATCAAATCGTCAGTAGAGGTGAAACAATGCAATTAAAAGACTATATAGACCGCATAAACGAGTCCGTAAGCCCCGATCGTAAGCAGGTTGGGGGCGACCATTACCAAGTCGCTGAGATCCAGCCTTGGGACATTTTCATGGCTTACAAGCTAGATCCTTGGACAGCCAATGTCATTAAGTACTCACTTCGGTTCCCATATAAGAACGGTGTGCAAGACCTTGAAAAGGCTAAGCATTACATAGAATTTCTTATTGCGAACTATGATGCTATTGACAAAACTTACTATTCGTGATACACTTAAAGGTTCCACATGGCATTAACCCTCATAGAAATAAAAGACCGACTCAAGCAGATCGATGAAGTAGATCTGTTGGAGTTGCTCGACATTAGTAGTGAAGACTTGGTAGAGAGATTCACTGATTTAATTGAAGACAAAGCTGATCAACTGGAGAAAGAAGTAGAATGACACAAGAAAAATATACAATGACGCCGTACAACACTTTTATTGCTAAATCTCGTTATAGTCGATATTTAGATAACAAAGGTCGCCGTGAACACTGGAACGAAACAGTTGCTCGTTACTTTGATTTCATGGAACAGCATTTAAAGAAAAAACAGAACTACAATCTTTCTAAGGAATTACGAGCTGAACTAGAACAAGCTGTCGTAAATCTCGAAGTTGTGCCATCTATGCGGGCTATTATGACGGCAGGACCGGCACTAGAGCGTCAGAATGTAGCTGCATTTAATTGCTCGTATTTACCAATCGACGATCCTAAAGCATTCGACGAGGCAATGTATATTCTCCTATGCGGAACCGGTGTAGGATTTTCTGTGGAGCAACAATATGTTAATAAATTACCTGAAGTACCTGAGCAGTTGTTCAATAGTCAAACTACTATTGTTGTGTCGGATTCTAAAGAAGGATGGGCTAAATCACTTCGACAGCTCATCGCTCTTTTATACTCTGGCGAAATTCCAAGAATCGATGTATCAAAAGTGCGACCAGCAGGCGCAAGACTCAAAACCTTCGGAGGTAGGGCGTCTGGTCCAAAGCCGTTGGAAGAACTATTCAGCTTTGCCATCGCAAAATTTAAAGGAGCCGTCGGTCGTCGTCTTAACTCCATTGAATGTCATGATATTCTCTGTAAAATCGGGGAAGTTGTTGTCGTGGGCGGAGTACGCCGTAGTGCCATGATTTCTTTGTCGGATCTTTCTGACGACAAGATGGCACACGCAAAAGCCGGTGCTTGGTGGGAAGGTCAAGGACAACGAGCATTAGCAAATAATTCTGCTACTTATTCTGAAACACCCAGCATCGGTCAATTCATGCGTGAATGGACTAGCATTTACGAATCACACTCAGGCGAGAGAGGAATTTTTAATCGTGAAGCATCTCAGAAACAAGCAGCGAAGAATGGACGCCGAGACCCCTCCTATGCTTTCGGGACTAATCCTTGCAGTGAAATTATCCTTCGTCCTTATCAGTTTTGTAATCTATCTAGCTGTATTATTCGTAGCTATGATACTTTGGATTCCATCGCTAATAAAATCCGCTTGGCAACAATCTTGGGAACTTTTCAGGCATCTTTAACTGATTTTCCATACTTGCGTAAAATTTGGGAAAAGAACACTAAAGAAGAGGCATTGCTTGGTGTTTCGATGACTGGTATTCTCGATAATACTTTGTTGAATAATCCTGATGATGTAGAACTTCCTAAACGATTGGAGAAACTTCGTGATATTGCTATTGCTACTAATTCCGAATTTGCTGCTGCTTTGGGTATTAATCAAAGCGTCGCTATTACCGCAATTAAACCTGAAGGAACAGTATCGCAATTATGCTCTACTGCTAGTGGTATTCATCCTCAACATAGTAAGCACTACATTCGTCGTGTTAGAGCTGATAATAAAGATCCTTTAACACAATTTATGATTCAAGCTGGTTTTGTTGCAGAGCCTTGCTATTTAAAGCCTGAGTCTACAACAGTGTTCAGTTTCCCTGTTAAGGTAGCTGACGGTGCGTTGCTTCGTGAGGACTTGACTGCGGTAGAGCATTTGCGTCTTTGGTTAATCTACCAGCGTCACTATTGTGAGCATAAACCGTCTGTGACTATCTCTGTTCGTGAAAACGAATGGATGGAAGTAGGCGCTTGGGTTTTCAAGCATTTCGACGAAGTGACTGGTGTGTCGTTCTTGCCGATGGATGGCGGAACTTACAAACAAGCTCCGTATGAAGAATGTGACGAGGAAACCTACAACAAACTTAAAGCACAAGTTCCTGAAGCAGTAGATTGGGAAAACTTTAAGGAATATGACGACAATGTCGAAGGAGCGCAGACACTAAGTTGCACTGCTGGAGGCTGCGAAATCTAATGGTTTCTGATGCTCGTAAAGAGTATATGCGGAAGTATCGTATTGCTAATAAAGAAAAGATAGCATTACGAGATAAGGGACGAACTCGTAAGAAAAGACATAGCCACAAAAGTAAAGCTATTGAATACTTAGGTGGTAAATGTTTTGACTGCGGGCTTGTCTCGATCCATCCGGAGGTGTATGATTTTCATCATATAGATCCATCCATCAAAGAAAAGGATCCGGGCAGTTTAATGCACTGTAGTTGGACAAGGCTTGAAGAAGAGCTAAAGAAGTGTGTCCTGTTATGTGCAAACTGCCATCGAATCAGACACGCAAGGGAGAAGTAAAATGATGATAAACCTACACCTGATTACTGGTTTTAGTGTAGGATTTGAGTATGTTCCTAGTTTCGATGACGAGTCTCATTTCGTCATTGATCTAGGAATTATTAGAATCCTTTTCAGTACTCCTCACGACGACTGAGGCGGCTGGTTCACCTAAGACCCAAAATTGCATTCATTACTCCTTAGACCCCGCTTCGGCGGGGATTTTTTTAGCTAAACGGACGAGTGCCGTTACGGTCAATAATTAGAGCTTGTCTACGAGGCTCTTCAGAAGGGCTGTTAGGAACGCTTATATGAGTCCAAGAGCCGAATTCTTCGATGATCTGATGGTAGGGTATATCCGCATCGATACACGCCTGTACGACCTGTTTAGGGGTCATTCCGTGGACTTTAAAGTCAGCAGCGCAGCCTAGCGGATGCTGGCTACGATTGCTAGATCCAATAGCTAAATTAACCTCTGGCGACCGGTAAGCTGAAGTCACGATAATTGGCTTACCGACCAAGGCTCTGACTTGCTCTAGTAGATTAGCAACTCTAGTCAGATTAGCAATCGCAGTAGCGTTAGGTGTGTTGTCTAGTCCACGACGCTCGGCGGTCTGCGAAGCTGTCATTTCAGCAAGAGTGAAGTTAGGACTTAGACGCATTCTTAGACCTCATATCCATGATCTTTTCTAATGTTCTACCACCAAAGTAGAAGGACATAATCAACATACCCCAGTCGCCTAGTAACTTTACATAGCTTTCGTTAGCGTTATAGTTAAATGCTGACATAAACGCAAAGATGAAGTAACCAGCCAAAATAGCGATTAGCGTCATCGGACGGATGTTCTTAGACAACCAGCTATCAGAACTCATGTCTGCTTGCTGACGCTTAGTAAGCTCCTGTGCTTCGATGCTGTCGGCATTGAGTTCAGCCAAGCGACCTTCCTGTTGCATCTTCAAAAGCTCTACTTGAGCCTTTGCTTTAGCTTCAGGGTCTGGGATTAGCTTATCAATTAATTTGTTACCGATTTCAAATAAAGCTGTGATTGGGAACATTATTGACTCTCAAATAGTTCAAATTGTAAGTTAGGCTCCATCGGAGCTGGTTGTTCTTCAAACTGCTCCATCGTAGCTTCCTTAACACCGCCGTAGATATAGCGAGGAGCGATACTGCTAAAGGTATCTTGAATCTTCTTAAAGTTAGTAGGATTATTGATCTTAAAGTCCATAGTTCTAGCAACTTTAGATAGCTTCTCCAGACCATCAGGATCTGCTAAAATATCCATCATTACCTTATCAGTTGCTTCTTTAAGCTGTGCAGTATTGACACGGGTAGCCAAGCGAACAATTTTTTGCGGAATACTGGCTATACGATCACGGAATGTAGAGGTAATAAATGGAGCATCTAATCCCGGTAATCCTAACTCAGTCAGCTTCTTATTAACTAAGTCAAGCTCGGCTCTCATCAATACAGCGCTGATGTCATCGACATTGGCTCGGTTAACCGCATCAGATAGTTTAATAAAGTCTCTAATCGAAGCTTGATAGCCTTTACCGAATACTTGGTTGATAACCTTAGCATTCTTAGGATCAGCTAAGAAGTTTAAGCCGCCATCAGGAAACTCTCTAGCCTTGTTAACGATCTCTGCACGGATAGAGTTATATACAGCTCTAGAACTGGCTGGATCGAGATCTTTAAGATCCTTAGTAATCTTCTTAAAGAAGTTAGGATCAGTAAATAGCTTATTAGCGATCTCTGTGTAGTTAGGAACAGCCACGCCTTTGTCGTCCTTAACACTGATAACAAAGTTGTCCGCAATACGCTTATCTGCTGCCTTCTTCAGTTCATCAATGTTTGATCTAGCGACCCGCAAAGTAGCATCATCAATCAATGCAGTATTTAGCATTGTTCGCATCTCTGGCAGCTGATCTAAAACAGCATCCTTTTGACGGATGTAGTTGCGTAGTGCCCGATAGTCTAGTACATCATTCTTAATGACTTTGTTATAGGCATCAGCGATGATTGCATTGTTTGCAACCTGTACACCTTCAGGACCGACAGCGTTTAAGAACTGGTTCAAAGATGAACTATTCTTAATGATTACAGGGGCTACCTGCTCAGCATAGCGCTTAGCGTCAATATCCTTGATGCCTTGGGCTGAGAAAGGAATACCAATCTTCTCGTAGAATAGACGGTCAGTGTCAATCAATCGCTGATTAAAGTCACCGGGAATAGCCTGACGAGCTTCATTTACAAAGTTCTCTAGCTGGTTAATACGACGAGCTTCGTCAAGCGTTAATCGCTCACGCTGGAACTCATTGATAGCACGCTTTAGAGAGTCGACATTCTCGAAGGACAACGGTCTAAATACATCAGTAATAACTTTTTCTTCTTTACCGGCTGCATTAACAATTGTACTTTCTACTTTCTCTGGAGCTAATTTAGAAATAATCTGACGATCAATCGGAGTATTACGACCGAAGATGTCTCGTAAGTTATTCTGTTCAACAAAGCGATAGATGCTCTCTACCTGAGCTTCAGGCAATTGAGCATTGGCTTTGGTAGCATCGTTAATAATAGATTGATAGACAGGCTTAATATCTGCAGCTACAGTCTTACGACGAGCTTCAACTAAATTCTCAATAGCCTTACCAATTGTTTCTTGACGCTCTGTCGGTAAAAACTTAGAACTAAGGTTTTCAATCTGATCATCGATAGCATCTAAACGCTTCTGTGCAGGACGAAGGTTAATACCTTGTGGCTGCACTGCAGCATAGCGAGGACCAAACAGTAGTGCAGCTCTTTCGTCAATAGCTTCCGCTGTGTTTTGTAATTCAGTTTCTAATCTTTGACGGAACTGAGGATTTTCTTTTGCTAATTTCTGTACCTGTGATTTAACAAGAGCATTGTCAGACATTGCAATCATTAAAGGAACTTTCTCCTTATTAATAATGTCTCCAATACGATTAAATTCAGTAACGATGTCTTCAATCTTCTGATCTACAGGTAAATCTGCGGCAACTTTCTCTAGGAATCTCTTTGCTGCGCCAGAAGCATAGGCTTCGTTAGCCGATGCAGGATCAGTCTTAACAAGTTTATATTTGTCATAGATCTGCTTAGCGACATTAGTAACGCCTTTAATACTCTGCTCTACAGCCGCTGCAGAAGGAATACCAGCAAGTGCTGTACTAATCGTACCGATGGCTCGACCAGTTTCACCAGTGCCGCCAAGTCGTTTCTCAACCTGTTCGCCCACAATACCACCTGTCTCTGCAGTTGCTCCCAGACCAAACAGCGAAGTAGCACGGGCTGTAACATTGGTAGCAGCTTGAGTAGCCCAATCAGATAGTTTAGAAGTAGCTTTAACGGCTGGACCGACACCTAAGTATCCGATAGGGTCAGATAACATTCTCGCACCGCCACCGACGATATCAGAGCCTACACCGGGGGCTTTCATACCAGTTTCTGCACCAGTGATCTCTGAAGCCGCTTTCTGCAGACGCTGGACATTACGACCAAAGCGTTCACCGATACCGCCTTTCTCTCCTTTGCCAGTTACCAAGCCTTTAACTGGCTCAATAAGGAAAGTATCAAGAATAGCCTGTCCGAGAACAGCCGTATCTGTCAATCCTAGTTTAGCCTGATTAGCAATGTAGTCAAAAGTACTAATTGCTCTGGTTGCTTCTACATCAGGATTTACTTCAAAAGGATCAACAATAGTTCTACCGCCGGGACTATCTAATGGGTCAATAATGCTCATTTGGACTTTCCGTATTTTTGATTGTAAAACGCTGTAAGTTCAGCATCCGAAACATTTGGATTACGCTGTCTTGCTAAAGTAAGCCACTCTGCTAATGGAGGAGCTTGTCGTTTACCAGCGCCAGCAGGCTGTGTAGTCTTCAGTGGAGGACCTACTAAAGTATCGACAATCTTTGGCTCAAATTTAGATGTAGACAGAACATCCCTAGCTTGCTGTTGTCCCGCAGTATAGGATGCTTCAACTTGACGACGCAAAACTTCAACACCTTTTAAGACATCATCAATTTTAGCATTACTCGGAGCACCAGTAATAAACTTAGCTACACCGTCGACAATGTCAGCAGCGATACCGCCAGAACCTAGAATGTTTCGTAACTCATTCTGTCCAATCTGACTATCTCCAACTAACTTAACCAAAGCTCGTTGGAACTGTGGAAGTTGACTAGAATTACCAGCTTTAATCATCTCACCGTAGTTTTGAATTGTCCGAACAGTGCTAAGATTCTCTTTAGATTTACCTAGATAATCATTAACAATAGACTGAGCAGTACGCAGATCAGGGATCTTTGCTTCGCCTTCTCTAATCGGAGCACCTGCAGCAGCGATTTCTTTCTTAGGTTTAGCTTTCCACTCAGCAAACTCATTAGCGGCAGCAGCACGACCTTCTATAGTGTCAGGATATTTAGCATACAATGATTGTAAATAATCACGATCTGCCTCTTCTTCCGGCTTTTCAATTCTCTGAGTCTCTCGTAATGCACGAACAGTTCTAGCGCCGGTTAAACGAAGATTAGCGGCACGCTGAACTGCATCCGCAGCAATCTCAGGGGCAAACGGAGATACTTGTTGAGCAAATGCTTCTAAGCCTTCAGGGGAGCTTAAATCAGCCTGTGACGCAACTTGCCTAATTTTAGTGGCTCTCTGCATCTGTTCATCGCCACCTAGTAACTGTGTAGCTGCACGACCGAGACCCGCTCCGCTTTGATACAGAGCCATTGTTGCTCGTTGCATAGGGTCTAACTGAGCAAAGCGATATGCCTGATTAGCGTCAAACGCTGTTCGTTGTTGCTGAAGAGCGGTAGGATCTACACCAAATAAACTATTTACGATTTCTGCCATGTTAAATCCTATTAATCAAATGTGTAAAGACCGGTAGAGGTACGACCCGGAATACCGAACTGTCTTCCAAACGCACCAAAGTTATAACCGCCTTGGCTTCCGCTAAACAGACCTCCCATTCCTCCGCCGCCTCCAAACAAGCTGCCGATGCCGCTTCCAGCCCCGCTCAAGAAAGAACCTAAAGGACTGTACGAGTCTGCTTGACGCTGTGCAGCGATGGCGGATTCCATACCAGCGCCATATAATCCACCAGCTCTTGCACCAGCACCAGCCTGCGCTGAAGCTAATTCCTGACTTAATAGGAATGGCTGCTGTCCCATGCTTTCGACGGTACGAGCAAGACCTAGTTGTGTCTCAAGTGGTAAGAACGATTGAGATTGAATTGCAGGAATCTGACGACCTAGCTCTGTTGCCCCAGTTAACAAACCAGCACCAAATCGTGCTTGTTCCATTCCAGCTTGTTGTCCAGCTGCTGCTAGTTGTAAATCTTGTTGCGCTAATGCGTTGAAGTAGGCTTGTAACTCAGGAGAGGTTGGAGCGCCTCCTGTTCCTGTCTGTACGCCTAAACCACCACGACCACTAGCAAATAAGCGACCACGAACATTTGCCAACTGTGCTTCTCTGCTGGGTGCTAACAGAGCTTGCTGTTGACTAACGAAACGCTGTGCTGCTGCTTCTGGAGACTCAGCTAAATAACCTTGACCGAGATTGAACAACGATGATACACCAGTGCTTAACTGAGGAATCAATTGCTGTTGAATCTGTGTCGGGTCATACTGACCAGCGCCAGTAAGCAAACGATTACGGATTGCCTGTAACTCAGGAGTTAATTCGTAACCCGCTTCCGTTACTTGACCGAGATCATTTACAGTGAATCGAGATGAACCAAAACCTGTAGTGATTCCTACAGGTCTAAATTGAGCCATCTGCGATGCTCGCAACGCAGCATCTCTTTGTGCTGCTGCTGCTGCAGATGCTGCACTAGAAGCCTGTCTCCCGCTTAATACTCCACCGATGCCGCCTACGACACCGCTTACAATTCCACCAACTGAACCACCCATTTTAGTCGCTCCAATAATAAATGTAGACTATGTTACCTTTTAAACTAACTTCCTTTGAAAACAGTTTAAAACCTAACGCTGCAATAAACTTCAAATAACCAGTGGTCTCATACTCTTTGCAGCAATATAGTGGACCACCATGCAACTCAGTAAATGTATTCCAATCTTTCTTTAATGCTTTAAACACTGTAGGACTCCAGTTATGCACATCACAGTGCATGAATGGGAGACCTTGGAACTCTTCAATATAGAACTTATAATCCGGTCTAATGATGACTGGAATCTTAACCATTAGGTCTTCATGATAAATGCCAACGCATAGTACGGAGGTAAGTTCTGGTTTGTGCCGCTAGAGCCTTCTGTGCTGATAGAAGTTGTAACCGAGATACCCGTAAATGCAGATTGTGTTTGATTCGGTGACGCACCGCCTAAATTAGCAAGACCAGCTCCGCTGGAAGGTGTTCCTGATATTGGATGAGAAGTTGTTGCGTGTAAATGTCCCGGATCGGAAACATTTGATGTTGCTGTATGCGTATGGCTTACATTAATAGCATCTTTAGTACCGCCAGTTAATGTGCTAGTTCCTGTAATTGTTGTATTAGCAACGCCAACATTATCGCTATGGGCACCAATAACAAACCTATTACGAAGATCTGGTGTACCGTTTGAACCATTACATAATGCCCATCCAGTAGGAATAGCAGCAATTGTGCCCGACCACATAATAATACCGCCAACAGGGAAAGCTGCAGCAGCAGCAGCGTTTGCAAATGCTGTTGTGGCTAGTTGAGTTGTGTTGGTACTGGCTGGCGCAGTGGGAGCTGTAGGAGTTCCTGTTAGTGCGGGACTATTAAGATCTGCTTTAGATGAAATTGCAGAAGCAATCGCAGTAAACTCAGTATCAATCTCAGCACCTTTAATAATCTTACCAGCATTACCAGACGGTAAGCTATCTTTAGCGGTAAAATTAGTAGCCTTGGTGTAATTTGCCATGTTATATCCTTAAACTAAAGTCTTTCCTGTTTTAATTCCAATATCAATTTTCTGTATCGACAGCGGATTACCATTAATGTCTGCTTCAATGCCGATTTGCATAACCGTGCCTTGACCTCCAGCATTGATGTTAAAACGATCTAACACAATACCAGAAGTATATTCTGCAATATTGTATTCACCGATGTTATATTCATATACGACTGCTGTGTCTAAACGATAAGTTGTTGCTTGGTAGCCTTCGGTATAGTCAAAACCCCACTTTACTGAAACTGACTGATTTGTACCCCCAATCAGTACCCAGCCAATCTTTTTTAAAATCTTTAATGAAGTTGCAGCATCAAAGTCAAAGTAATTGGTAAAATACTGCATACGATAGACTGATCCGTTGTCAGAATGACCAAAATACTTACCTATGTAGCCGGGTTTGCCAATTAACAAGTTTCTATCCTGCGTTACTGCAAAAGCCTTGGGTTCTAAACTATCCCAAATCGTAACCCGCATTGATCCGTCTTGCAGCGCAGCACGAGTATCAAAGCAGTATACAAAGCGTGTTGTCGGTAGCGTTAAGAGATAGATTGCATCTCTTTCATAATAAATACTCTTGATCTTGGTCAAATCTGTTTCAGACGCTACAGCTGACATCAACTCGTCACGAACATTCTTAGAAATGTCTCGCATTGGAAGCGATTTCTCTTGAATGACTCGTTGTAAGCTACGCACACCAGCATCAGATAAGAATAAAACATCCGTGCCAATGCTCTGTACAGAGTCACGAGCGATACAACCAACATTGCTTAACACTTCAACCAAAGTTAATGATGCTGTGTCTAAAGGATTAGCATAGATAGCTGTGTTTCTACGACCAAAGAATATAATATATCCGTTGTGCGCCGCAGCAGCTACTACAGGGTCTCCGTTAGGGAGAACTTCTTGTAGGTTTAAATAACCAGCAGAACCGTTCCTAAAGTCTGTACCAGCTAGTAAGTCGCTGAAATAGACAGTCTGCGTATCTCCACTAATGCCGCCACACCAAATCCTGCCGTAAGCGGATAAGACCCAGCTTGGCATGAATGTAGAGGTTGTGTGATTGGACGGCAATTTAGCGTCGTCGCCAACTCGCTGAAACCCAAAAGTGCCACTATCATGATCATCAAAGCCACCACCGGAAATCGGCAGCTCGTGCCATACCAGCATAGGATGACCGGCTTGTGCTAGATATACATGAGGTTGAAAATCACTCACATCTCCGTAAGACAATGCCGCACCTTGCCAGTTGTTCGCAGTAATCGTATAAGTAGCATCACCGCTGTTAGTTGCATTACGCACTGTCTTGGTAACCATTGTCGTTGAACCAACGAACAGTTTATTGTTACCAGCACTAAGTACTTCTGTACCACCGCCAGTAACTACTTCAAATACAAACTCGACAGGATTGGCAGCGCCTAAATCTGTATTGACTGTCGTGTTAACAGGAGTCCATCCTCGTCTTGCTCCAATACGACCGTAGCGGTCAATGACACAATTCTGGGCTTTTAATGCAAAGCCAGAAGACAGAGTAATGCTTGACTCTTGTGTGTTTAATCCGAAGAAGCCGGGAGCAGCAATCGATGCTGTCTGTAGTTGACTAGCCATTTAGACCCAGTTCCATTGCGTTTCTTCAATGTAGCGATTCGACTCTAACGAGATCGCATCGGATAAACTTTGGCGATACAACGAATAAGTCTCACCAGATTGCACCCCATTATCTTCGCCTCGTTCAGCTTGCGCTCTAGCCAATGCACCTAAAATGACTGGCTCGTATGGAACTAACAGAATATCAGCGTTATTAACTAATGGCTCTTGTGGTTTTATGATGTTAAAACGAAGATTATAAGCACCATTAGGAATAGGGAAAAGATCCACCTGAGTATCGCCGTCGCTGTTTGTTCCATTGAAATTGTAATATTTAGGGCTTCCCTTTTGTGCTGTAGTCAACAAGAACTGCTGATCCATCCACACAGTAGGAGCATTCATTAAAAAGAAGTTATCTGTGTCATTTAAGACATCGATAACACGAAAGCGTTGTCCTGAGCCAACAAGGACATAGTTGAATACATCGGCGGTTGTCGTTGCTGATAGCGTCTCAGTCAAGGCGTTCCAGTTGTAGGAATCCTCAACCATCCGCTTAGAGTCATTGACAAACCGGGCAATGAGCTTTACATAAGCGTTGTCCGAGACAGAACTAGCCTCTGGCTCACGCAAGCGGACTAGGACATCATTCACCAAGGAAATATAATTATACGAAGCCATGCGTTATCCTATCATATTTTGACTATTTTGTCAAGTAAAATCTTACTAAGAGCAGTCCCACTTCTTTAAAGCCAGTGCTTTACGAGTAGGTCTGCCTTTGCTGTCCTTCATAGGACCGGGAACACCTTCCATCCTTGCACAGAAGCTCTTACGCCTTTTAGCTGCTTTAGGGGACTTTTGAGCCTCTTTAGCTGAAACTGGAGGTTTGAGGTTAGCGCCCTCAGTTCGCTTGAAATAAGCCCTTCCTTTGGCGTTTAAACCGCCTTCTGGGTTTTGATATACCTTCTTAACCATTATACATTCGCTTTGAGGTTAATTTCTAGACAGGTATACTCAGTTTCAAGACCATTTTCTCTAGCATACTTATCCCATTGACGCACTGCAGCTTGGCACTGTTCAATCTTGTCGAAAGTGTCATTAATCTTTAGGAAGTAACATCCGCCGTTAGCACAGAAAAACAACACTCCAACAAAGAAACTCATTTTTTACCTTTCTTAGCCGTTTTAGCGGCTTCTTTGAAGTCTTTAGCCGATGGTGCACCTTTAGTGCCGGGCTTACGCATCTTCTCGCCTGATCCTGCGGCGATCCTACGGCGTTTAGCGGCGATGTTGGCGTACAAGCCGGGTTTAGTAGCCACGCTTAGCACCCATCTTCTTAGCTGGCTTAGATACCATCTTAGCACCAGTCTTCTGAGCGTATTGCTTAGCTTCCTTCTTACCCTTAGCAGTGTAGGGGAACTTCTTGTCTTTTACCATTGGCATATTACTTTCCTTTCTTCTTAGGTTTAGCGACTCCAGCCTGTCTTAAAGCAATTGCTACTCTCTGCTTAGGAGGATAGCCTTCTTTAGCCAGTTTAGAGATGTTTTTACTGATTGTCTTCTGGGACTTACCTTTAGCGAGTGGCATAGTTATTCCTTATAGAAAGTTTTGTACGGTACTGCGTTGTTCTAGTTCCATGCTTACAGTAATAGACATTGCAGACCCTGTCTCAGACTGTACTCGGATCTCATCTCCTTCGTCTAACACTACATATGCACCACCATTAAACTGTATATATTTTTTAGCATCAAGATTATAACCGTCAATAATTACAATCTCAGTGTTTTCGCTGGAATCATACCACCAAAGACTAACTGATTTATTGCTACCAGTATGATTACTAATATGTGCTAAAGTCCACTTAGCAATGTTTCTAGTGGGAACAGTAAAGACAGTTGTCTTAACATTAGGAGTTAGGTTTTTACCTACGGAATGTGGTCTACTCATTTCTTAAATACCAGTTCAGCCAACCAAGTAATAAAACCACCAAAGACAGAGGCAGCTCCCATAATAGCCCAAAGAGAGCCTTTGGATCTTTCAGCCATTGCTACTAGCTTTTTGATGTCTGCTTCCATGACATCTACTTTTTTTTCCATTGTCTCAAATTGGGCTACTAATTTTCCGTATTTGTATGGATCCAAAAAGTCATCACTCATCCTAACCTCCGCTTTCGAGGCTTGGTTGTAGTATTTGCTACTTTTTTAGCAGCTTTCCTAGGCTTTTTAACAGGATCTTTTTCTTTAGGGGAAAACCCTAATTTGTCCATGATCCATACAATAGTGAAGTTCATTGCACAGTTTCCTCTTTCTTCTCAAGGCTTGCTTTTAGTAGATTGACAAAAGCATCTTTGCCTACTTTTAGCTGGTCTAAATTAAACTGTGTAGAGGCAATCTTGCGATCTAAGTCTAAGCAATGATTGACAAGTAACTTCTGCTCATCAGTCATGCTTTCAAAATCATGCTCTACACCATCTATTGTAATGGGTTGTGTTTTTTTCTCGCCCATATCATTCTCCTTGGTTGGTTAAACTACATTATTATTTTGTTGCTGTGCTTGATAAGCAGCAATGACTTCAGGTGTCCATGCAGTAGCACAAATAGCCTGAACATTGGCTGGTTGAGAACTTACATCATCTGCTGGAGCAAATGAACTGCGATGGTATTTCTTAGAGATTTCTACACCATCTTCTTTAATGGTTGTTGTTTCTCTGACTAATACAATACCATTCTCGGTTACTGTAATTTGGTCTACCGCTACTTCTTTTGTTAAAGACATTTTGTTTCTCCTATTAAAAATCCGACTAGACTAATCTGGTCTAATTAAGTTGTTTGATAACAGCCTGCAATAATAAAAGACATACCAGCTTTAGCATAAGTTGAAAACGCTAAATTATCTAATGGGGACGCAGAAGCAGCGCTCGCTCCATTAAAGTATGCTCTTGTTGAATTAACTGCTACATACATTCCTATGCTACTTAAATTTGCATTAAGTCCAAGCGCATAAGAAACAGAAAGAGAAGCATAATACTCGCTTGTTCTTGCTGTAAAAGGCAATCCTCTTAATACTAAAGATGCTCCTCCACCACTTCCAAGCGTTGTTAAAGTAATATAGCACTGTACATAAACCATGTTTCCTATTTTTGTATAATTAGCAGAAGAAACTGTTGTTACCCTACCAGTTCCAGGTGTATCACTATCAATAACAGGTGTCCAAGTCCCTTCCTCATAATCATCTAGTGTATTAGCGTCAGACGATGCGGATTGGGTTGCTGGGAATGTAATGCCATTAGATACTTGAATAACACCACCAGAAGCATTATTTGTTGTTGTTCCAACTAACAAATTACCACCAGAGGTAATACGCATCCGTTCTGTGTCAGATGTTTCAAAAATCATTACACCAGCTTCTTTGTTTGTTAGATAAGCATCGTTTCCATTTGCTAAAAGACGAAATCCATTGCTACCAGTTCCAGTAGTTGAATTCTGTAAAAACAACTCAACTCCACCTGCTTTATAAAGAGTTAGTGCAGCAGCAGCAGTAGCCGTTGTTGTAGTGCCGATTTGAACATTACCGCTAGAGTCGATACGCATTGACTCAACACCACCTTCTGCAAAAGCAATAGTGTCGGCTGCTGGAAAGAAGATACCTGTGTTGGTATCGCCTGATGTGGTAATAGCTGGTGCGGATACTGTGCCAGCTTGAACTGTGGTAACACCAGTAGCTTCTAGTGTTGTGAACTTACCAGTAGATGCTGTAGTAGCTCCTACGGTAGTACCATTGATTGAACCACCAGTGACTGTGACATTACTAGAATCTTGCGTAGCAATGCTTCCAAGTCCTAAGCTGGTTCTTGCAGTAGATCCAGACTCAGTAACAAAATTAGTACCGTTACCAACAATAAAGTTATTATCCGAAGGAGTTAATCCAGCAATGTCTGCTAATTGAGCATCATAGGCTTGAACATCTACACCAATCTCTACACCAAGATTATCTCGTGCTGTAGCAGTATTATTTAAATCAGAAAGATTGTTGGTAGCAAGTAAAGCACCAGATAGTGAAGCATAGGCATTTAACCAAGCAGAACCACTCCAGACTTTCATCTCATTAGTGGTTGTATTAAAATACAAAGCACCTATTAATAAAGTATTACCATCGTTGTCTAGAGTCGGAGCAGAAGACTTAGCTCCTAAGTAACGATCATCGAATGAGTCGTAGGAAGCTGCAGCATTAGATGCTGAGGTTGCAGCAGCAGAGGCTGAGTTACTTGCGTTAGTTGCGGAGGTAGACGCTGAAGATGCTGAGTTGCTGGCATTGGTAGCCGATGTAGCAGCAGCACTGGCAGAGTTACTTGCGTTGGTAGCTGAAGTAGCTGCATTGCTTGCAGAGGTAGACGCAGCAGAAGCTGACGAAGCAGCATTGCTTGCGGAAGTCGATGCAGCAGACGCAGAAGCAGCAGCGTTAGTCTCTGCAGTCTCTGCATTAGTCTCAGCAGTTTGAGCTGCAGTAGCGGAGTTAGCTGCATTAGTCGCTGAAGTTGCTGCTGCGGAAGCACTGTTACTTGCATTCGTTGCAGATGTTGCTGAAGCGGACGCAGAGTTAGATGCATTAGTAGCTTGAGTTGTAGCAGTTGACGCTGAAGCTGCAGCGTTAGTTGCTGAAGTAGACGCAGCAGATGCACTGTTGGCTGCATTCGTTGCAGATGTAGAAGCGTTGCTGGCTGAGGTTGAAGCAGCCGACGCAGATGATGCAGCGTTAGACTCAGATGTTGAAGCAGCAGAAGCCGAATTAGCAGCATTCGTTGCAGCAGTCTCAGCGTTAGCTTCTGCAGTTTCTGCGTTGGTCTCGGCTAATTCTGCGTTAGTCTCAGCAGTTTCAGCGTTTGTTTCTGCAAGTTGTGCAGCAGCTTGAGCTGCCTCTGCAGCAGCCTGTGCAGCCTGTGCTGCTTCTTTAGCTTGTACCGCCAGTAATACTTCACTAGCTGCGTCTTGAGTAGCATCACCGGAGCCACCGGGTCCACGATAAATAGCCAAGATCTATCTCCTTATTTGTTTAAATACACTCAGCGAATGCACTTAAACAAAACTCCCCAGCATACGCTGGAGAGTCTTGAAGCCGATATTAGGCGTTAACAGCCAATACAAATCCAGTTTCTGGACGGAGCGTTTTTACGCCAAACAGCGTATCAGCGGTGTACAGAGTGGATAAATATTCCTGTTTATATTGCGTTTGCGAACGAACACCGAGTTGCTCAGCTAGAACCATCGTGTCACGATGAGCTAGGATTGCACCTTTGATCTCGTCACCAACTGAATTCTCATCAGCGGTTTCGAGGGTTGGGCAGTTGCTGGTTACATAGATGTCGATACCATAGAGCGTACCGATTTGACCGTTCTGAACACCACGACCATCAACGAAGTCAGAGCTGTTATAACGATCAACACCCATGATAGCTGCACGGAGTGATGGAGGAATCGCAAAGAAACGACCATCCATTGGGGTGTCAGCGTCGTCCATACGCTTGATCAAAGCACGGAAGCCAGCGTCGGTGAATACATCGGCAGTTACAACGGTGTCAACAGCGTAAGCGGTCAAACCAGTTGAAGCGTCGATGTAGAAGCTGTTGCTATGAACAAAGCTGGAAGTGCCGTTACCAAAGGTCTTAGCCAATTGGAACAACTCGTCATCAACTTTCTTAGCCAAAGCGTAACCAGCGTCATCCGTGTAGAAACGACGGAGTGAAGCCAAAGCCTGAACTTCGACGATGTCCTCGATGAAGCGTGAGTACTCGAAGTGCTTGTCGATCGAGACTAATACTTCGGTCTCGGTGTCAGCTTGAATGGTAACGGTGGTGTTTGCAGCCTTAGCGGTTGCAGTGCCACGAGTTGGCTTAGGGATATGAAGAGTGTCACCCTTCTTACCACGCATAGACATCTTGTTAACCAAGTTAGCCAATACGAGGTTCTTTTTGTATGCAGCTACAACTTCGTCACTCCAAATCTCTGGAATAAACTTGTCTGCATTGACTTTATTTACGATGGAACCTGATCCACCTGGATATGCTGCTGTTGCCATTTTATAAATCTCCTAAATTAATAAGTTTAACGGACTCGCCCTTCAGCGTATGCGGCTAGGATTTCGTCCTGTAATGCCATATAACGATCTGGGTCTGTCATTTTCAATTTGATAAGGTCAGCTCTTCGATAAATCTTTCGACTGCTTTCTCCTGTACCGCCTGTATCTACTGCTGCAGCTTTCAAGGCAGTTTCTTGAGCTTTAGCTTGTGTTGCTGCTGCTTGTACTTGTTTCTCATTCGATTGAACTGCTTTGATTGCCTTGTAGGTACTCAATAGTTCATCTGCAGAGTTAAAGTCAAATTCAGCGTCAGCTTTGGTAAACAAGTCTACACGAATTGGGCTTGCTTTGACCCACTCATGGAAGTCTGCGTTTTGCGCTATCTCCATGAAGTCCGGATGCTTAGACTGCAGTTTCTGTGCAGTTTGCATTCTCTTTAGTTCGAGAGCTGCTTGTTTAGCTTCAAGTACTGCTGGATGCTGGTCTACAGTTTTTAAGACGGCTTGCTTCGGGTCAGCGAAGAAATCTTCTTCTGGAACTGTTTCAGCTGGCTTGCTATTTTGCTTCGAGTCGAGTTGTTGCTTAAGTAACTGATCAGCTAGACTACGAACCTCATGTACTTCTTGTGCTTGTCGTCCAATGAGCTTTTCAGCCTCTTGGTGCATCTTAACGATGTCTTCGATTGACTTGCCTTTGTACTTGTCAGGAATCACTTCCTGCTTTGGTTCTTCTGCTGGAGGCTCTTGAGGCTGAAGTGTCTCTTGAGGTTGTTCCGCTGGTTGGTCTATCTGCTCAAAGTTTTCTTCTTGCAGTTCGTCTTGTTCAATAAAATTTGCAGCCATATATTGCTCCTGTCACAAAGTGATTGTAGGATTTATAAAATAACAAAGGTCCGAATGGAGTATCTTCGTCACGAATTGAGCTTACGCTCACGAAGGCGTTTCTCTTCACGCTGTCTAGCCCACCTTGCTGTTGCTTGGGGATGGTCTCCCGATACAGGGTCAAGACTAATACGAGGTGCAGAGATCTGCCGGTGTGCGTCTTTACCGCACAACTCACAAGGGATACTGGCTACCTCATAACTAACCAGCCGTTCTTGTAAGTGATCCTCTTCACAGAGGAATTCATAGAGCCTACGCATATAACATCTCCTCGTTAAACTTGTTACTTTTTGTCAAATTATCTTTTCGGGTGATAACTTGTAAGTTCCAAGGAACATGGAGACCACATACTGTTTTTCCTTTTAAAGGAACAATATGATCTACTGCGTGTACTATGCCGCTATTTTGTGTCAGCATAGTGGCTAAAGCATATTTCTTTTTTATTTCTTCTAACTGCTGAACAGAAAGCCACTTTGGTGTTGCACTTAGTTTTCTAGCTCTCCGTCTAGCTGTTAGTTCTCTTCGTTTTTCAACTTCAAACTTAGCAATTTTCTTATAATATTGCCGTGAATACTTTGCTTCTTTATCTCTGTTTTTGCTATGATATTTAGCATTTCCTTTATTTTTACATTCTTTACACGACGGATGTAAACCATCTTTTCGTGTTTTGTTTTTACTAAATAAAGAAATGTTCTTTTCTAATTTACAGCAAGAACATATTTTGCTACTCATCCTGAGCTCCTCCCGGAGAGTCTTTTAGTAGCGTTTCGTAAGCCTGTTCTGAACTTTCCTTTAGAGTTAGCACCCATTGGAGGATGTCTAATTGTCCTTTACGAAAGAACAGATCTAATTCATTCTGGATTGGAGCGACTTTATTGACGGCATCGAATATTCCTTGCACATCTTCGTTAAATTGCTTCCAACCTTCGGTTGACATCATGTGCCAACGGTTCTCATAGTATTTTTCGAGCGCTTTGTCCACAGTTTTCTCCTTTGTTGGGAACTGTGTTGTGAAATTACAACACTGTGGCTGATATTACCACAGTTTTGCTAAATTGTCAAGCACTTTTTGATTGTTTTTGCAACATTTGTAGCGATGCAATACGCTCGTTACTCTTAATATCCTCTTCTTTTAGGGCTAATTCAGCAATTTTTGCCCTACGCTCGAACTCGCCATCGGTATTTTGACCACGAATGTTTTGAGACAAACCAGAAATGACCTTAGCTTGGGTCTCTGCTGGCATTAACTGAGCAGAAATGACATCTTTCTGAGCCGCAGCGTTGTTTCTCGTGGCTTCGGACTGAATCTTAGTGATTTCAGCCTGTGCCGCAGCGGTTTGGAGCTGAATTTGAGCCTGTTGTAGGGCTTGTTGCTCTGGATTAGGCTGCATCATCTGGTCTAACTGCTGGATCATCTCAGCACGATTTGGTAAGCTGGAGCTAGCAATAATGCCTTTCAGAATCATCGGCAATACTGGAGTGTCAGGACCGAGGGTTTGGAGCAAGGCGATGAGCTGCTGTTGCTCGTATTCACGGGCAATGATACCAAGCGTAGCCATTGGGATAAACTTGTAATCCACGGCAGGATAACGCTCAGGGTCAAACTGCATGAAACGCCATGCTGCCTTCTGTACCAACGGTACGAGAAAATCCTCTTGGAAGTTCGTAAGCGTCCGCTTGTACTTTTTAATGATACCAGCGATCGACATCGAGAACTGAGCAGCGCCGTCACGGGTAAACTGGGTTGGCTGACCAGAAGCGTCAACCGTGCCAGTAGCTTGTAGCAGCATACGCTCAAAGTTCTGACTGATTGCCAAGTTACCGGGATCGGTAGTGCCGAACTTAAACGGAAACAGAATCTCTGCTGGATTACCGTTGGTAAGCAGGGCTTTGCCGGGTTTAACTTCAAACTTCGCACCACGGGGTAGACGAGTAGCGTCCATTGCAATCATCGGTGCAGTGGTGAGGGCTAGGCTGTCTAGGTGACTACGCAACTGGGCATCGATACCCTTTTGCATATTGTAGGCTTTCTCGACAGTGCCACGACCCCAGAAACGGTTTGGTACGGTATCGTCCTGATATGCTACGACAGGACGGTCCTTCATCATGTAAGGAGTTTTCTCGGCTTTAAGGAGGGTTGAGCCGTTAGCAATAACAACGATCGCCTCGACGAGGTCGCTATACTTATCCGCAGTACTATCCTCCGGAAAAAGATCGACAACTTCTTCACCTTCTTCATTCTCCAATTGTTCAATGTATTCACGAGGAACGAGACCGTAGTACTTCATGAGAAGCACTTTGTCGTCCTTAAACTGTACATCCTCTTGCGTTGGCTCTAAGTCGTCATCTTGACCGTAGGGCTGAATGTCTACTTTTTTGTAGATGCCACGCTCCATGCCGGAGACAACTTGATGGATGGAAACATAGGACTCAATTGCCACACCCATCGCATCGTCCACGCTAACAGCGTTAGGATCGATGAGGAAGTTCTTAGGATTGATTGGGTTGAGCTTAACGCAAGTGTATTCCTTTTCCATCACGCCGTAGGCAGCAGTGCCGTCAGGCATAGGCATGGTCTGAGGATACATCTCAGTCTTCTTTGTAACGGTCAACTCGCCGATACCAGTACCGTAGATTTCAGCTAACAACTCAATTTGAGTGATAGCCTTCTTGATGTTTTCTTTTTCTAAATCTTCTTTTAGTTGGAGCTTGAGGGCTTCCACATCGATAGGAGACTGATCGGCAAGGTCATCACGAATATCGAACCATTCACCATTTCCGAATATAGCTTCGCAAATTTCTGCGTGTCTTGTTTCCACAGCCTGCTGAGTCGCTGGGGAGATAATACGGCTTCGCTCAGATTCTCTAGTACGGTCTTCTGCAGCCCACTTACCTCGGAATATCCGGTCATATTCTTTCCAATCCTCTAAATAATTAGTATCTCGATGATCACGCCAACGATCGCAGTGACCTACAACAAATTCGACAATCTCTTTATCGGATTCAGTCGGTTGATAGAACTCGTTTTGTCCAAGTTCGTCGTTTTGAAATTCTGCCATGATTTTCCTTAGTAACCAGAAATTACATCCAAAGTCTCGTATCCATCATCTTCATAATCCTGCTGATAATTGGATACCGCTAACTGATCTACATACGCCAATGCGTCGACTAAGTCGTCATGTACATTAGCGGTAGGGAAGAGGAGTAACTGATCTACTAACTCTCTCCAGTCTTCTTCCTTGTTTAGGGTGATTCTGCCATGCTCGAATCGTCCCTGTAACGCCCACGCAATCCGTTCCGTCTTTTTTCTGTTGCCGTGCGTCAAATCTGTGATGTGAAAGTAAACATTGTACTTCCGCATCAAATCGTTTAGGTAGGGTGCTACAGCGTTCTTTAGCGCTCCACGCTCAATCCCTACTCCGATAGGCTGATACTCCTGTACCGCCCTTAAAATCTTTCCAGCGGTCTCTTTGATGTCCCAACGACCGTGGATAATCTTTTCTACAAACCAATCGCCATTGTCTTCTATTTTGACAATCGCTATTGCGGATTCGTCTAAGCGTTTCTTTGAAGCGCCCGCATTTTTAGCAACATCCTCAAATCCAGCGAGGTCGATCGCAATAACATAGTCGCCGAACTGTGGGTCTTCGCCATATTTGACCCACTCTTCCTTAAAGATTTCCTGACCCGCATTATCGAAAGAAGCCTCGTATTCTTGTTTAAACGCAAACGACGAAAGCGTCTTCCTAGCTGCGTCCACCTCTTTTGGGTCAATCGTCTCATTGTCTTTTGTTGTAAAATGCCATGCTTTCCATTCAGGGTCTTCACCTTCTACGCCTAGTTTGTACATCTCGTAGAACCAGTTACGACCGGAGGGAGTCGAGATGAACATCGCTTCACCTTTACGGTCCGAGAGCGATGCTCGGATAATCTTCTCCCAAGTGTCTTGCTTAATAAACGCACACTCGTCAAGGACTGCGTAATACAGACTGAGACCACGAAGGGTATCACTGTTATCTGCACCACGGACATGAATCTTACGACCGTTAATTAGCGTGATGTCAAGATTGTTAATGTGTGCCGACTTAATCACCGGCTTACCAATCTCTAGGAGACTGTCCCAGATAATCTGTCTGGACTGCCCTAGCGTTGGTGACACATACAGCACTGCCGACCCCTCCGGTGCTTCTAATGCCTTGATGATCAGCATCATCGTTGCTAGACGACTCTTACCGCAGCGACGACCAGCAGCGATCACCTTGAAGCGAGTCTTGTCTTTGAAGACCTCGGTTTGCCATTTTAATAACTTAAAGTTAAGTTCTGCCATGTTTCCTTAAATAGTCCGCTGCTTTTTCTAGCAGTTGTGGATCGTCTTGAAACTTACCTAAACCTAAATTACAGTTACCACAAAGTAAATCTCTTATTTTGCCTGTTGCGTGATCATGGTCTACGGCTAATCGTTTACCAGTTACGCATTCTTTACTACAAATAGCACATTTATAATTCTGTGCTTTTGCTTTTTCGGTCCACACATCAAGACCGATATTAAAAATTCGTTTTAGATTATTGGCTCGTTCTTTTGCTCTCGTACCTTCATAATCTGTTTCTAAGTCTTTTTGTCGTTTATCTTTTGCGTCTTGAGACTCACACGACTTACATCTAAATCTTAAACCGTCTTTATGTCTACGGTGTTTGCTAAAAGCAGTTAACGGTAAAACTTCTTGACACTTAGTACATTTCTTCATTTTATCCCTTTCAGAGGAGTTGGAACAGGTGTTTGACCACATGCACCTGCGACATGCTGAAAGCTCTTACGAGTCGGTCCCTTCATCTTTACATTGTATATCAGTATATTCAATACTGTCAACAATTTCAGCTTGTTCGATCTTTGGGTCGCCCAAGGATGTTATGTTAATGCTAATCTGCGGTGTTTGACCGCTATTCTTAGCGGCATCAAACATCGACAGCGGTAAGACACGATCGACACACATCTTTAATGCAGCGATTTGATCCTTATCGTTAGGGTCTAATGCTTTGTGGATCAAAGTCTCAATAATCTTATCTCCGGAGGTTCCTAGCAAGCGAGCTTTGAACTCATTGATTCTTGCTGCGTCTCCGGCTGGTCTACCGACCTTGCCTCTATTACCTTTTTTCTTAGCCTCGATGTCCTTTTTTAAAGGTCTTCCCAGCTTTTTGCGTTGGAGCTTGGGACGCTCTTTAACTTCTACGACAGAGGTCGTTACGACAGGGGTATTACTATTAGACATTGTCTTTTTCCTTACGGGAGACATTCTATATAGGCTTAGAGCTCTATATGGGATTAGTTATATTATCATTGTTATACAGGCATAGAGACCTGTAATCATGCTAAAGAGTGCTATAGCACCAAATCAGATGTCTACAGACTGTATCGAAGTTTCCCTAACACTTCGTCACCAGCTTCTACATAGGTAGAACTATAGCATATTTTTTTACATTTGTCAAGTACTTTCTTACTTTTTTTTCTTTAGAGACCCTTAACTCTAGCGACCCTACGGTGCGCAGATTCCACGCTAGAGGCTATCTACTCTGTCCCCCTTTTCTGCCTACTCTGTCCCTATTTAATTCTTCTTTTATTATCAAGGACTTACATTGCAGTGCAATATAGTCTATTTTTACTATTTTGTGTGCTTTAGAGGCTCCGACATTTACAGTGACACCTGGATAGCCCTCCCCCCGATAGAGAAAAACTATGGAAATCAAGGACTTCATAGGTTTTGACTATGACAGCAGTTGTAAAGGCTGTGTGTGAGTAGTGATGAAGTACCCTATAGAGATAACTACTCAGCACTACTCAAGGACAATTCAGGGCTAGAACAATCAGAGAAAACTTAGGGTTTATCCTGATGTTTACTTATACCAGATCATTACAATCAATAGTGCCAATATCGGCATATTTATAAAGGGTTATGACTATGAAATTCATACAAGATGGTATCTGGAATGTGATCCTATGGATCTGTGTTTTTTATGTCGTATTTCAAGCAGTACGAGTAGTTATACATTCAATCTAATCAACTATTAAAAGGGTTTAATCATGAATTTGAATCAGAGATGGAATGAATACCGGAATTCTTATCGTTATGATCACGCTAAGGATTTGATTAAGAATGTAATTAAGAATCAATCTAAACCGAATACGAATCTCTATCACAGAGATATGCACAGATCAGCATATGATATTCAGACTATAAAGCGATTAAGGGCTAGATTTGCAGTAATCCTTAATCATGCCATAAAGGATAATGATTATTCATCGGCATTAGATTGGCTTAATGATCGTGAATTTAGGCTTATTCGTCAATCTATGAGTGATCCCTGTGATTTATTTCATGCCAAATTTAATGAATACTTTAGTACCTGTGAAGACTGCGGGAAAATTGAGCATGAAGAAAATATGGAATCAGCATACGATGGGGATACTAGGGTTTGCTTATCTTGTTTTGAATACTATTACTATCATGAAAGGTCGTGTCAATATGTTCATCAAGATGATGAAAACTATTCTAACGATGATAATGATTCCATCATTGGCGAGTACCATTCATCTAGTGATCAACTCGGCAAAATCCCTAGTGAATTTGATAAACGCAAATCACAAGTATTTTTGGGATTGGAATTAGAAATGGAAGTAACTTCAGATTATCGCAAATCAGAGAGGGCAGAGCATATTTTAGAGAATCTGAAAATCTGTCAAGATCATAAAGGCAATTATCATAACTATTGTTTATTAGAGAATGATGGATCGCTTAATGATGGTTTTGAAATGGTAACAGGATATACCGGTTTAGATGTGCATGAAAAGCAATTAGCATTCTTCAAAAAGCCTATTCGTGGTCTAAGATCGCATGATACTAGCACTTGCGGATTGCATATTCATATTGATAAACGAAATATGACCTTAAACCATGCTACTAAACTAATTCTATTTATGCATGATTCTGGTAATCAGAAACTAATCAAAACAATAGCCCGAAGGACTGCTAATAGGTACGCTAAGATGGTCAATAAAAAAGCAGATTATGCATGGCTTAAATCCGCTAAAAGGTCTAATGATCCATTGTGCAATTTGAACGATGATCGCTATGAATCCCTAAACTTTCAGAATGAAAGGACTGTGGAATTTAGGTTATTTAAGGGTACGCTTAAATTTGAATCCATCATGGCTTGTTTGGAATTTACTTATGCGACATGGTTTTTTTGCAAAGATCATGGCTATAAGGATTTGAACACAGACAATTTCATTAAGTTTATTTGTCGTGATGAAAACAAATCGGATACTAAGTATTTAAGGGCATATCTAAAACAGCATTTATTTGATATTCCCGAAGTACCTAAGCAGAATCCTAGAATCGAAAACAAATCATTAGTAACAGACGAAATTTAATCAACTCAATCTATAAAGGAATTTATTATGTGTTTATTAGTTACTCAATCAGCAATTAGCCCAAAACTTTCCCATGAATGGCTTAAGGATTTTTATTCGTACAATGCAGACGGCATAGGGGTTATGCGATCAAGGGAAAATCAACTAATTGTAGAAAAGATTTTACCTGTAGATGCAGACGATTTTATAAATTTTTATGAAAAGCATATATTTGGATATGATTGTGCATTTCATTTAAGAATGAAAACTCATGGTCATATTGATCTTATCAACTGCCACCCATACGAAATATTAAATAAAGCAGATCATGGTATTGATTTATGGCTTATGCACAATGGCATATTACATACTGACAATAAAGCAGACATTACCAAATCTGACACATGGCATTACATTAAGGATTATTTATATCCAATGCTGTATAAAAACCCTGATTTTGCATTTACTAATGCCTTTAATGACATCATTTCAGATCACATTGGGACATCTAATAAATTTGTGTTAATGGATAACTTAGGACGATCAACTGTAATCAATCAAGATCAAGGCGTTTATTGGGGTGGATTGTGGTTATCTAATACTTATGCTTGGTCCGCTAGTGCAACTGCCACAAGTACCCCTGAAAATGATCTCAAGATTTGGGAATCTCAGGTATTAGAAAATCCTGATAAACCGAAATTGAATTACAAGGCTTATTCGTACAACTATTCATACCCTTATCAAACTTATTATTCTGAAAATTCCCTAGATAATCAAAATGATTATATTGATCGTGAATTAGATACAACTGTGAATGATTTTTTTGAATTGGGTTACGATAAAGCGGGATCGCTTTCTTATACTCAGGCAAAACGATTTATTGCTAGATTTGGTCTATTAAGTTTTCAAGATATTGCTGTGATGGTTTTAGATAATCAGATTGATGAAAACACATTCATTAGGTCTATCTCTGATTTTGCCTATGCCAAATCAATATTTGAATGGTTATCTAATGAAGAATCTAAGATCAAGCGAGAATCTGATAATGCGGTCTATTCTTACTAGGACGATTGAATTTTTCATGCGAATAAAGTTACTCATATTTCTACTACTGCTTTATTAGCCCTATAAACCCTTAAACCCTTTAGCCCTGATTGCTGTATGGATCAGGGGTTTTTTATTGCCTGTAAGCCCTGTATTCAAGCCATAAAGCCCTTAATGGATCACATATAGCCCAATAAAGCCCTTAAAACGGGCTATAAGGCATTATTTGACCCTTTATAAGGGGTAGATAGCCTAAACTTAAAAAACTGCTCAAAAGCCCTAAAAATGCCCTTAAAATCGAATTAGGGTTTACCCTATGTTTTCAACTGTAAATTTTACCTATATTTTATATTATGAAATGTAGCGTATATTACACAAAAATTCTTATGTAACCTCAATGGTGGATAAGTCGATCCGAGAAATTGCTATGTAACCTCAATGGTAACCAATTCGACCCGACAGTTCTATGTAACCTTAATGGTGGATTAGGGTTTATCCTAATGTTGACAATTAAAATTTATGTAATACTGACATCGTTGTAACTAACACGAAAGGAAATAGCATGACTAGAAGTGAACTGCAATACGAGATTTGGAAGGACTTGGGTTACCTCAATGGTAAGACATCACCACAGTACCAGCAACACTTGTGGAGATTGTCTGACAAAGAGATATTTGATTTATGGCTTAACATTCACAACGCTAGAGAGGCTTACAAACATGAAAACTAAATTATTGGCTTTGGTAACCACAATGGTGTTATCGACCTATGCTTATGCTTGTCGTAGTGTTATTATTGATACACCGAATGGGTCGATGGTTTGCTTTATCTGCTCAGATGGTAAATATATTAACTGCGATAAACTTTAGGAGATATGATGCACTGCACAGTATGCGATAAGTTGTTGAATGACTATGAGGCTACTCGAAAGACCCTTGACGGGAAGTATCTCGATATGTGTCAAGAATGCTATGTAGGTCTAGAGATTCTAATTCCTACGATTGATCGTAAAGACCTCTTGCACGAGACTGAGATGCCAAGCCCTGAAGAGACCTATGATTACTATGAAGACTCTATCGACTTAAGCGACTTCAATGGAGATACCTATGAAGATCGTTAAAGCACTAAAGACCTTTATAGATAATATAGTTATATTATTTAGATTATTATTTAAACTCTAAAGCTCTAGAGATCTAAAGAACAATGCAGAATCTATATAGATGAGGGTAGCATAGATTTATAATTTTGTCAATAGCAATATGTTGTTTTTATGTCGTTGTATTTATTGTTGATTTGATGTATTGTCGTATCAATAGGAGGAGATTTGATTATGAAGGTAATTATGTCTAGAGATGAATGGTTTCCGTATTACGACATACAGAAGCATGAGCTTTACAAAGATGTTAGTCCTTATGATGTCGTTGTCGAGTTATCGGAAGAAAACTACATTGTTTATAAGGGTTTATTGACACAAATGGAACATTTACAAGGTAAACTTGAGAAGTTATGGAACAAGGAAAGGATTAAATAATGATGTCGCATAACGAAGAAGCAAGATACCATTTCATATTGATGGATATGGTCGATTTAATCGGGGATTATGGCTATGATCGAGTCATGGCTGATCTGGATGTCGCTATCGCTGATAAGGTCAATCGATTGGTCGCTAGAGCAATTAACGAGGATGTCGAAGAATGAACGCATACGAATTAGCAGATGAATTAAAAAGATGTATTGATGATGGTTCTACAGACTTGGTTTGTGTTTGTGATGCAGTCAATATGCTTCGCCAACAAGCAGACCGCATAGCGGAATTGGAGAAAGGTGAAGAAGTTGCTGGTAGGTTCTACTGGGAAAGTGTTGTAGATGGTCATGTAATGGCTGTCCCAAGCGAAGGAACACCACATTACAACAAAGATGATTTTCCACTCTACACAACACCACAAACAAAGCCATTAAGTGATGGATGCGGTAATTGCCATGCTTGTTTAGTTGGTGTAATGGAAAACAATATGCCCGTTACATCACAAAGAATGATTGTGTGTTCTGACTGCGGTAATAAGCGATGCCCAAAAGCATCAAACCACCGCCATAAATGCACAGGAAGTAATGAAGTTGGTCAGTATGGAAGCATTTATACCGCACCAAGAGAGTTAAGTGATGAGGAAATATTAAATGTTGCCTTTTGTTGCGAAGTAAATACAGTTGCTATTGAAAATGATTGGGATGGAACTGTTATTGATTTTGCTAGAGCAATACTAAAGAAAGCGAGTGAGAAATGAAACGATGGGATGCGGTAATAGTTTATTGGATTGACTCTAGCGGTGGATCACGATGGACTGATATTCAAAACATAATCGATTATGATGCAGTTGCGTATTGTTGGACTGTTGGGTTTTTTGTGGGGTATAACGATGAATGTATTAAGATTGTGTCAAATGCTTCAGATAATGATACAGTCGATCATTATATGTATATACCAAAAGTAGCGATTAAAAAGATTCAGGTTCTTAAAGAGGCTAACGAATGAACGCATACGAATTAGCAGATGATGTTAAGAATATTAGCAACACCATTGAAGCATTGGAGTGGGTTCAAAAGGCTAGTCCGTTACTTCGCCAACAAGCAGACCGGATAGCTGAGTTGGAAAATGAACTTAAGCATTACAAAAATAAAGCCGAATATCTTGATAAGCGAGAGTTGGAATTGTTAGCTGAAGTCAAAGAACTTCATAAGATTGCTCAGGTGATGGCGATGCAAGAGTCCGACGCTAGGAAGTCTTTGAACTTCAGTAAAGCCCGAATAGTTAAGTATGAGCAAGTTCTACAATCCATCGCTAACGATTACCACGAACTTAGCGATCACAAGATCGAGGTTCAGATTCGTAATCACAAGAAGTGGGCTAGGGAGGCATTAGAGTGAAACTACGCTATGAGGTCAGAGACGAGCATAACGAGATTGTGCGTTGTTTTGCTAGTCGTCAAGAAGCATTGGCACATTGTAAGTTAGACCCTAGTTTCTGGATGAAAACAAATAAGATTGCTAAACGGAATCTATTTCGTGAAGCATTAGAAAAGGTCGGTGAATGTCTATTTTAAGGTTCATAACGATTATCGGTGTGTTCGCTTTCGGGGTATTCGTAGGCTATACCGCTAATCGAGTTGAGTTTGAGCATAACGATTGTGATGACTTTAGCGGGAAGTATCAACGCTATGAGGCTTGGCTTAGTATTAAGAATGGGGTTTATCGTTGTTTTTGGATTGAGAAGGAGTATCCTTGGCGGGTTCGGGTTCAGGGTGTTATCGATGTAAAGTAACATTAGCGTTACTTTATAACCTATAAGGATACATTTATGTTACATTTTACAACCTAGGAGTTATATATGACTAAGTATTACGACATTAGCAATAACCTTGATACCTTAGAGTATCGTTTAGAATCGTTTATGAATGTGCTAGAGGCTTTGGCGGCATCGGATCAGGATGATCTCAGTAGCGGGACTATGTGGTTCATCCACGACACTGTAAAGACTTACAAGGAAGAAGTAGGGCGAATCTCTGCCGAGGCGATGATGGCTCATCGTGATCAATCAGAACTAGGATATAGAAAAGATGCTAATGGAAAGAAAAAGTAAGTTTATCAAGCACATATCATGCGAGAAGTGTGGCTCTAGCGATGGTAATGGCTTGTACGACGATGGACATACGCATTGTTTTGTTTGCAATGCCAGTGTCTCTGGTGATGGAACTGTAACCTATGAAACCAAACCGATGAATAAAGATTTAGAGTTTTATCAACGATCTGCCGTTAGCGCAATACCGGAACGAGGTATCTCGTCGGCTGTCTGCGTCAAGTACGGAGTAAAGCAAGAGAGCAATAAACACCACTATCCTTACTATGATGAGAACAATAGCTTAGTGGCTGTAAAGACTCGATTGGTGGCTAATAAGAATTTCCTAATCGCAGGAGACTTCAATGGTGCTACGCTGTTCGGTCAAAATCTGTTCTCTAAAGGCGGTCGCTATCTCACCATCTGCGAAGGCGAATTAGATGCTCTATCGGCTTTTCAGATGATGGGGGCTAAGTACCCTGTTGTCTCGGTTCGCAATGGCGCACAGGCGGCTCTAAAGGACTGCAAGGCACAGTACGAATACATTGATTCCTTTGAGAACATTGTCCTTGCCTTTGACATGGACGAGGTAGGTCAGAAGGCGGCTCAAGCGGTGGCTGAGTTGTTTGGCGGTAAAGTTAAGATTATGAAGATGCGGACAGGCTTAAAAGACGCATCGGATTATCTACAACGCAAGGCTGATTCTGCATTCATTGAAGATTGGTGGAAGGCTGACCCTTATGTACCTGACGGTATCATCCAAGGCTCAACTCTGTGGGATGTGGTGTCTCAACCTATTGATAAGGCTGAGATTGACTATCCTTATGATGGTATCAACAAACTTACCTACGGCATTCGTAAGGGCGAGTTAGTCATGATTACTGCCGGATCAGGCTTGGGTAAGTCTCAGTTCTTGCGTGAGATTGTCTGGCATATCCTATCTAAGACTGAGGACAACATCGGCATGATGTTCTTGGAAGAAGGAGTGCGTAAGACTGCACGATCATTGATGTCATTAGCGGCTAACAAGCCAATTCATTTACCGGATATAGATGTAACAGAAGAGGAATTAAAAGATGCTTTTACTAGAACATTGGGCACAAACAGGCTTTATCTTTTTGATCATTTCGGTAGTAGTACTCTCGATAATATCGTTAATCGTGTCCGTTATATGGCTAAAGGATTGGGTTGCGGCTATGTCTTCCTTGATCATATTAGTATCATTGTTAGCGGCGGTGATGTTGGTGATGAACGCAAAGCTCTGGATGCTATTATGACTCGCTTGCGGATGCTGGTTCAGGAGACCGGTATCAGCCTGATCTGCGTTAGCCATCTTAAACGACCTGACGCTAAAGGACACGAGGAAGGCGCAGTAACTTCCTTGGCTCAGCTTCGTGGCTCAGGATCGATAGCCCAACTGTCGGATATTGTGATTGGCTTAGAACGCAACGGACAAGCCACTGACCCTGTTGAGAGAAACACTACTCATGTTAGGGTCTTAAAGAATCGCTTTAGTGGCTACACAGGCGGTGCGGGAGAATTACTTTACAATCCATCAACCGGAAGAATGTTAGAAATAAAGGAAACCATATGAAAGACGATTTACTCGAAAGAGCTTTAAAGTACGCCAAGACTGACGATTACCATGTAACACGGAAGATTATTACCGATTTATGTAATGAAATCGAACGGTTGAAAGAGCTTAATAAAGATGTCTTTAGTAGGATTCAGGATAATAAAGAAATCTTTAATAACTCTGAACGCTATCTTTGGCTTCGTAATTCGGCTTGGGATGTTCCTCAATCATCCTATGCCCCGATGGTGGTTCTGTGTGATAGTAAAATGACCACATGGGAATGGCTGGATGGGACTGCTTTAGATTTAACTCTTGACAAGTGGAGAAATGATTGTTAGCCTTTAAGTGGATTGCAACCTATCTTTGCCTAGCCGGTATCGCTTTGACTAGTTTCAACTACTATCCGATTAACATTGTTCTCAGTGCGATTGGTAGTGCGATGTGGGCTTGGGCGGGATGGAAGCAACGGGACAATCCTCTTTTGATTGTTGAGTTAGTAGCAGTATTCTTTTACTTATCGGGAATGATTTCGTGGATAATGTAACAAAAAGAGTATTTGAGCTAGCACAAGGATGTATCGAAGAGCTGTATAAACAAAAGGAGTATATACAGTATTTAGAAGAATATATTGAGGAGTTAGAAAATGGTGTGGAAGTGCCCACCACTGAACCTGTTCAACTGGAACAACCTATGGAAATGGAGGAAGCAAATGAATCAGGACGACCAAGAGCAGTTAGAGCAAGACTTACGGAAGCAACTGAGGATCGTACAAGACGAGTTAATCAAGACTCAGACGGAGTTGATGATGGCATTGGCGGAACTGGAAGCGATGCGCCATCAACTGATTAGTGCGGAGAGAGGAAGACACTAATGGCACACCCTGATCAACTCTTTGGCGATACTACATATGCTCAGCATGGCGACGATCTTGTCATTCGGGCTATCTTTCATAGTCTTGGTATTGCTTGTCCGTCCTATTTAGACCTAGGGGCACATCATCCTGAGAATATTAGCAACACTAAACTGTTTTATGATACTGGCTCTCGTGGCATTAATGTCGAAGCAAACCCAAACTTACATAAGTTATTCCTAGAGTCGAGACCACAAGATATTAACCTTAATGTTGGTGTGGGTATTAAGTCAGGATTCCAAGATTTCTACATGATTGACGGCGAATCAGGGCGAAATAGCTTCATTAAAGAGGTTGCTGAGGGATTTGTTCTCGATTATCCGGAGTTTGCTATTACTGAGGTTCGCCAGATTCCTGTGTTTACCGTAGAGCAAATCCTGCACCACAGGGCTATTCCTGACTTCCTGTCGATTGATATCGAAGGCATGGACTTTGAGGTATTGCAAAGCATCGACTTCCGGCGCTATCCGTTTAAGGTAGTCTGTGTTGAGGTTCAGCCGTATAGCGAAGAAGACATCCGTACCTTGATGCACAATGTAGGGTATTATTCTATAATTAAATGCGGTTCTAATTTAATATTTGTTGACAAAAACCTAGCACATAAAGTAAGATAACTGTATGCGACTATTATTGGACATCGAAACTACGCTAGACCATAGCAAGATTTGGTGCGTCGTTACAAAAGATTTAGACACTCAAGAGGTAAGAACATGGAAAGAAGCAAAAGACTTGTCGGAGTACATAAAGGCAGCGAGTTTGATAGTGGCTCACAATGGGATCGCATTCGATTTCTACTTACTGAACAAGTTATGGAAATGTCAGATTACATTGAAGAGAGTCAGAGATACACTCGTGCTAAGCCGCTTACTAAATCCAAGTCTCGAAGGCGGTCACAGTCTAGCAAATCTAGGGAAACTGCTGGGCATTCAGAAGAGTGAGTTTAACGATTTTGATTTACAGACGCAGTCGTTGGATGAGATGGTGCAGTATTGCAAACAAGATGTGGAAGTGCTTCACCGGATTTACAACTACCTTGAAGCTGAATTAAAGCGACAAGAATTTTCACCACAATCACAGGAGTTAGAACATGAGGTTCAAGCAATCATTGCAGTCCAAGAAAGAAACGGTTTCAAGTTCGATGAACAATCTGCTATGCGACTACTGGCTGAACTTAAAGCTAAGTTGGACGCTATTACGGTTGAAATGCAAGGGATTTTTCCTCCCCGCATCACTTCTGGTCGCACCCACAAAAAAACCGGCAAACCCCTCAAAGACATCATCGAGCCGTTCAACCCCGGCAGCCGCCAGCAAATCGCAGAAAGGCTCATTGAGAAGGGTTGGAAGCCGGAAAAGTTCACCGAAAAAGGCAGCGTCATCGTCGACGAAACCACGCTCGAAGGTCTCGACTTCCCCGAAGCGAAAGCAATCGCAGAATACTTGATGTTGCAAAAGCGTATTGCACAGATTGAAAGTTGGATTGAACACATCCAAGCAGACGGTCGTGTGCATGGTAAAGTGATCACCAACGGGGCAATATCCGGAAGAGCCACACATCATAGTCCCAACATGGCACAAGTTCCTAACTTAGATGCGTTGTATGGAAAAGAATGCCGAGCATTGTGGACGGTGGATCAAGGCAATGTTCTTGTTGGTGTAGACTTAGCACAATTAGAGTTGCGGTGTTTAGCGCATTATATGAACGATGATGATTACACAAAAACATTGTTAGAAGGTGATATTCATGAAAAAAATAGGTTGGCTGCTGGGCTTAACACCAGAGCTGAAGCGAAGCGCTTTGGTTTTGCATTTTTGTACGGTGCAGGAGCGTCAAAGATTGGCACGATACTTGGTTGTTCGCCGCAAGAAGGGGCAAGAGTTATTAATCGGTATCTCAAAGCATTACCAAAGCTCGAAAAACTTCGTCAAAAAGTTGAAAAGCACGCTTCGACGGGGCAAATACCGGGTCTCGATGGTCGCCGACTTAACATTAGGTCAACCCATTCAGCGCTTAACACCCTTCTCCAAGGCGCTGGAGCAATTATCTCAAAACAGTGGATCAGAGAAGCGACCAAGGAACTGCGTCGTCGCAAAATACATTATAGACTTATCGCATGGGTCCACGATGAGATACAGATTGAGACAGCGGAAGCCGACGGTGAAATCGTTGGACAAATCTGTGTCGAAGCGGCAAGGACTGCGGGGAATATTTTGAACACTAAATGCCCTATGGATGCTGAGTATCACATAGGAAGGAACTGGAGCGAAAGTCACTGATGAAATATCCTAATCCTTACTTCAATGTAAAATCCTGCAAAACTTGTAAGAACGACTTCACACCAACGGCTCCGTCACAACTATATTGCGGAACTAAATGCAGAGGTAAGAATTCTTATTACAAAAGAAATTACAATATTACTGAAAACGAATATTTACAATTAAAACTTGAACACAATAATCGTTGTGCTATTTGTAATTCTGAAGGATTTTTTATCGGTAAAAATAATCACACCGAAAAATTAGTTGTCGATCATGATCATGACACAGGAGCAGTGCGGGGTATTTTATGCCACAATTGTAACCGGGCGTTGGGTTTATTCAAAGACAATGTATCTTTTTTACAAACTGCAATAAAATATCTTGACAAATCGAAAAAGGCATAATATTATGACAAACATGAATATCGAAGATAAAGAAGTTGAAGGTCAGGTCATCATTACTTTGTACACCGATCGCACATTTTCTATCGGAACCTCTGTTGATTTAGAGACAACTGTTGAGTGCTTGCTTGCAGCGGCAGACGGCATTGTCGAAGAAACGATGGATGGAATCGATGAAATGAAGGCTTTCTCTGGAAAGCATCACTAAGTAGTATTTATTAACGCAGTAATTTTACAGGAGTTAAAATGAGTAATCTCGAAAAACCCATTAAGATGGAAGCAGAAATTCAATGGGCATTCTTAAATAAGAAGTCAGAAATGTCTGATCGCTATCAAGTGGATTTGACCAATCTGTCCGAGAAAGCTGTTGCTGCCCTAGAAGAAGTAGGCATTAAAGCCCTTAATCGTGAAGACAAGCCTGAGAAAGGCTGGTACATCACCGTTAAAAGCATTAATGAAATTAAAGCTTTTGATTCAGCCGGTAAGCAAATCACCGACTTGATCGCTAACGGATCTAAAGCAACCGCTTATATTAAACCCTATGAGTGGAAGTTTCAGTCTCGTAAGGGAATTTCACCTTCTTTACACCGCTTAGTTGTCACAGACCTCAAGGTCTATAATGGCAGTTCTGCGGAGTTGGAAGAGGATGATATTCCTCTATGAAAGCCCTAGTCGACGCTGATATTCTTGTATATCGATTCGGCTTTGCATCGGAAGGAGATCCGGCAGAGTTTGCTTTAGCACGGCTGTCGGAGTTCCTTGATAATTTATCTATGCAAGAAGGCATCGACGAAGTTTGGGGCTATCTCACAGGTAAAGGCAACTTCAGAAATGAGATTGCCGTTACTGCTCCGTACAAGGGCACACGAGTCGCTGAAAAGCCTTATCACTTTCAGTTACTTCGTGAGTACATGGAAAGAGCTTGGGGATTTGAAGTAGTAGATGGAATGGAAGCGGATGACGCAATCGGTATTGAAGCCTACCGCAACGAACCAGAAGAGACAATCATTGTCAGTATCGACAAAGACCTTAACATGATTCGTGGTCATCACTACAACTTTGTTAAAGAAGAGAAATACTTCGTTACCGAAGAAGAAGCTATCCGTAACTTCTACCTTCAGATCCTTACTGGAGATAAGGTTGATAACATTAAAGGTTTACAAGGAATCGGTCCAGTAAAGTCTAAGAAGTTATTAACAGACTGTACTACTGAATTAGAGATGTACGAAGCTGTGTTGAAAGCGTACGATGGCGATGAAGCCAGAGTGCTTGAAAATGCTCGATTACTTTGGATTTTAAGAGAGGAGAAGCAAGTATGGCATCCGCCAGTAAAGTGAAGTTACAGGATTGTCCTGTTATTAAGATTACTTGGATTGACGCTCAAGCCGATGCTGGCTGGGATGAACCCAAGGTTGATATTGCACATTGTGTCACTGTCGGCTTTCTCGTTGGCGAGACCGAAGATGCAATCTGTGTTGCCGGAACTGTATCGGATCACGAATGTAATAACCGCATCAGTATTCCGAAATCATGGATTTTGACACAACAGTTAGAGGAAACAAAAGATGAAGCCGCAGTCAGCAAAAGCAAAGGGAAGAAACCTACAAAAGTGGGTCGTGGAACAGCTGCAAAAAAGATTCCCGCAACTACGCCCCGGAGACCTCGTAAGCACATCAATGGGAGCCGGCGGGGAAGATGTCAAGCTAAGTCCAGCGGCAAGAGACGCAATACCGTATCAGTTTGAGTGTAAGAGTCTTGCCAAAGTAGCAGTTTATAATTATTATGAACAAGCAAAGACACACGGCAGCCATGAACCAGTTGCTGTTGTCAAGCAAAATGGCAAGAAGCCTTTAGTTGTTGTTGATGCAGAGAAGTTTTTTGATTTGATAGCGAGGAAAGAATGAAAGTCTTAGAGATGAAGGAGCGTAAAGATGGCGGTGCTGATCTTCAGCTTGATATGACTGAAGAAGAGCGTTGCTTCTTTATTGAGTTTGGTTTTAATGCAATGTTGCGTAAATCGTTGGACGAATTTAATGCACAGTTTGTGCCAAAGAAAGGAACACGAAATGCTAGTACTAAGAGTAAGTCTAAGTGATGACTATGACTCTGTCGAACGAACGATAGAGTTTGCTGAAGATAATCAATGGCTAGATATTATCCTAGCTTGTGCTGATGTTGTGTCAGCGAAGTACGGATACGATGTATCGCAGAAGATTAAGTTTATTACCGATGTAACATCGTTTGCTGATCGGGCGCATGACCATGCTATTCCTAAAGCTGCTTGGGAAGCATTCCTAGGTCAGGATATGCCACAGGAAGAGTTTAACTTCGACGACTTTGACAATGAACTTGATGAGATGAGGAAGTAATGGCTACTAAACTAATTAAGATTGTAGATTGGCAAGTAATCGGCGACAACACCAACTTTACTGTTCTTGGGCGTGATGACAAGAACAATATCTATTATTGGAAAGAAAGTAAATGGAATCTCCTATGAAAATCCTATTGCTCGATATTGAGTCTAGTCCTAACACAGCTCATGTGTGGGGTCTTTGGCAACAGAATGTCAGCATCAATCAGTTGATGGAGTCTTCTTATGTCTTATGCTATGCAGCTAAATGGCTAGGCGAAAAAGAAGTGAAGTTCGATTCTGTTCACCAATCTAAACCTAAAACAATGCTGAAAGGAATTCATGGGCTTCTCAACGATGCAGACGCTGTGGTTCACTATAATGGTACTAAGTTTGATATTCCTACTCTTAACAAGGAATTCTTACTACATAGTTTTAATCCACCATCGCCTTATAAACAGATTGACCTATTGCGTGTTGTTCGTAGCAACTTTAGGTTTCCTAGTAACAAGCTGGATTATGTAGCTCAGCGACTCAACCTCGGTAAGAAACATGCTCACGAGGGACATGAGCTTTGGGTTAAGTGTATGAACGGAGATAAAGATGCGTGGAAGCGGATGGAAAAGTATAATGTTCAGGATGTTATTTTACTTGAGAGCCTTTACGGGGCTTTGCGTCCTTGGATTAAGTCTCATCCTAATCATAATCTCTTTTCTGATGACCATGTTTGCCCTAATTGTGGCTCATCTAGCCTACAAAGGCGGGGGACTGCAATCTCGGCTACCGGAACCTATCAGCGTTATCAGTGCCGCAGTTGCGGAACTTGGTCGCAGTCTACAAAATCTATCAAATCGTCTGTAGAGGTGAAGCAATGCAGTTAAAAGACTACATAGACCGCATAAACGAGTCTGTAAGCCCCGATCAGAAGCAGGTTGGGGGTGACCATTACCAAGTCGCAGAAATACAGCCTTGGGACATTTTCATGGCTTACAAGCTAGATCCTTGGACAGCTAATGTGATTAAGTACTCACTTCGCTTTCCGTACAAGAACGGCAAGGAAGATCTTGAAAAGGCTCGGCATTACATAGAATTTCTTATTGCGAACTACGAAACTATTGACAAAACCTATTATTCATGATACACTTAAACAAGAATCGTAGGATTAACTTCTACGCTATTCGAGATCAACAAGCCGCCAATCCTGCCTATCAAAAAGGTATGCAGTTAATCAAAGAAGGCGATTGGGAATACGGCTTTTATCTCCACGAATTGCGTTCGTTACCGCATCTGAGACTCCCACAAGGGGTCAAGACTGATTTCGACAAAACACCCCTGTGGGTTCCGGGGATGGATTGTCGAGGTAAGAATGCCATTATCTGGAGTGAAGCAGGATGGGGCGACATTATGCAGTTCAGTCGCTTTATTCCTCTGCTACCGAAAGCGGGCATCAAAGATGTGAAACTGATCTTTCCATCTCCAGTTGTCCGCTTACTCAAAAGATTACCCTTTCATAGCGGTTTATACCGTGTAGGGGAGTCTTTCCCCAACGCAGTACGCATTAAAGTGATGTCGTTACCGTATTTCTTAATGGAGCATAATGTCATTCCGGCAGAGCCTGTTGAGAAGATCTACGGTAGCGAGGGCATCTTTCGCAATCCTGAAATTGTTAAGCCAGTTCGGGAGAAACCTTTATTGGGTTATTGTTATACTACCAAGAACAATAGCTGGAATGAAGAAGGCAAAAGAATGCCACAAGAGATTATGTTAAGATTTATTCGTGAGCATCCTGAGTTTGATTGGGTGTCGTTACAGCAAGAAGAAGGTTTTATTACTTCTGAATACTGGCACGATACCGCTGATCTGATTCAGACGCTCGACGGCGTAATCTCTGTTGATTCAGCGATAGCGCACTGTGCTGGTTCGGTAGGAGTTCCTGTAGTAAACTTAATTGGTAAAGAAAGACTAGCTTGCTGGAGATGGTATCCTAAGGGTGAAACAACTTACTGGTATGATAGTATGAAGACCGTTTGGTTTGATACATGGGAAGAAGGGCTTGACAAAGCAGTACAATATTTTCAACAACCAAAGAAGGTAAAGAAGGATGGCACTAACAATACACGACCTAAAAGACAGACTAAAGCAAATAAATGAAGTTGACTTGTTAGAGCTACTTGATATATCATCTGAGGATCTCGTTGAGAGATTTATAGATTTAATTGAAGACAACTTTGACAAATTGGAGAAAGAAGTAGAATGACTTATAACACACCTTTCAGTACTGTAGGATACATAACATATAAAAGAACTTACGCAAGGAGATTAAACGAAGCAGATCCAAAATCAAAAACAGAAGAATTTACAGATACAGTTGAGAGGGTTATTAAAGCAGCTAACGAGCAGTTAGGCTGTAACTTTACGACCGACGAGCAAGAGCGTCTTCGTAAATATCTAATGGAGTTGAAAGGCACTGTTGCTGGACGATTCTTATGGCAAATGGGGACAGACACAGTTGGTCGCTTAGGGCTGGCTAGTTTACAGAACTGTGCATTCACCGTTATCGATCAACCCGTCCGTCCGTTCACTTGGGCGATGGACTTGCTAATGCTTGGCTCTGGCGTTGGCTATAACATTCAAAGGCAATATGTTGATAAACTTCCTCCGGTTAATCCTAGCTTTTCCGCTCCTACTCGTGTTAATACTGCTGACGCTGATTTTATTGTGCCTGACTCCCGTGAAGGATGGGTCAAGTTACTCGGAAAGACGCTCAAGGCGGCGTTTCTAGCGGATACTAAACCAACCTTCTCTTACAGCACAATTTTGGTTCGTGGTCGTGGCGCTCCTATTAAGGGCTTTGGCGGCACTGCTTCTGGTCCAGAGGATCTGTGCGACGGTATTGAGAAGATCAGTAACATTCTTGAGAAACGAGCAGGTAAGAAATTGCGTCCAATTGACTGCCTTGACATCATGAACATCATCGGTTCTATTGTCGTGGCTGGTAATGTACGCCGTTCTGCTCAAATTGCGATTGGAGACCCTGACGATGTCGAGTATCTATTGGCTAAGCGCTGGGACATGGGGAATATTCCTTCTTGGCGAGCTATGTCTAATAATTCTGTTGTTTGCCATGATATTAAAGACCTACACGAATACTTCTGGGACGGATACGAAGGCAAAGGCGAGCCTTATGGACTTATCAATCTTAAACTCTCCCGTAAGATTGGTCGACTTGGTGAGACTGACTATCCTGATCCTGATGTTATGGGTTATAATCCATGCGCTGAGCAGTCTTTGGCTGCTTATGAAACTTGTTGTTTAGCAGAGGTATATCTGCCGAACATCGAGAGCAAAGAGCAGTTATTGGATGTATGCCAATTGCTGTACCGAATCAACAAGCATAGCCTTGCATTACCTTGCCATCTTAAAGAGACGGAAGACATTGTTCACAAGAATATGCGGATGGGTATTGGTGTTACTGGAGTGCTACAGGCAACAGAAGAGCAGCGTAGCTGGCTCAGCGATACCTATCGTCGTCTTCGTGAGTTTGACTTCAAGTACAGCCACGCACATGGCTTTCCTGAGTCGGTGAAGCTCACCACGGTGAAACCAAGTGGGACTTTGTCGCTGTTGCCGGGAGTTACTTCAGGCTGTCATCCAGCGTACTCACAATACATGATTCGTCGTATTCGCATCGCTGCAGATCATCCTTTGGTGCAAGTATGTCGTGAGCATGGCTATCCTGTCGAGTATCAGCGTAACTTCGATGGCTCTGAAGATCACAGCACGATGGTGGTGTCATTCCCATTTGCTTATCCTGCAGGGACGAAGATTGCTGCGGAGATGACCGCTATTGATCAGTTGGAAGTAGTGAAGTGGCTACAGGCTAACTGGTCGGACAACAGCGTGTCCTGTACCGTGTATTATCGTAAGGAAGAACTTCCTGAGATCAAGAAGTACTTAGCCAAGAATTACAAGAACAATCACAAGTCCTTGTCGTTCTTATTACACAACGAACACGGATTCCACCAAGCGCCTTTGGAGGAGATTACTAAAGAAGCGTATGATGCTTTGGTAGCTTCGACACAGCTGATTACTCATGTTGATGAAGCGTCTTTTGATGGTGGCGACGAGTGTGCCAGCGGAGCTTGTCCAGTAAAATGATAATTGACCTACACCTGATTACTGGTTTTAGTGTAGGATTTGAGTATGTTCCTGATTTCGATGACGAGGCTCATTTCGTCATTGATCTAGGAATTATTAGAATCCTTTTCAGTACTCCTCACGA
>ERZ869925.185-NODE-185-length-42366-cov-138.480135_pt1 | contig 42366 bp, 52 predicted proteins | sample MGYA00579311_ERZ869925 | MGnify/ENA primary metagenome ERZ869925 (study PRJEB32216, sample SAMN09231817) | wastewater metagenome | place: USA: Maryland | collected 2016-07-30 | study: EMG produced TPA metagenomics assembly of the PRJNA472060 data set (Reclaimed...
TTCGGTGATGCTGAGGTGTTCGGTGATGCTGAGGTGTTCGGTGATGCTGAGGTGTTCGGTGATGCTGAGGTGTCCGGTAATGCTTGGGTGTTCGGTGATGCTCGGGTGTTCGGTGATGCTGAGGTGTTCGGTGATGCTGAGGTGTCCGGTAATGCTTGGGTGTTCGGTGATGCTCGGGTGTTCGGTGATGCTCGGGTGTTCGGTGATGCAAAAGTAAAACTTACCAGTGATTACTTAGTAGTCGGTCCTGTTGGTGACTCTAATAGGTTTGTGACGGCTACAAAATCAAACGGAAAGGTCGTTGCTGGTTGTTTCTTGGGTACTGTAGCCGAGTTTAAGGTGGCAGTAAAGGCTAAATATCCTAAAGGTGCCCTGTACTACGCCGTAATAGAACTAATTAAAATGTATTTATCTACAAAATGAAAAAAATAATACCAATATTAATTTTATGTTTACTACTAGCGGGATGTGAAATAGATACTACAAATATCCCTAACGAACCATCTAAGTCTAAGGCCTACATGGCAGTTGAAGACGAGGGATATACTGACATAGTTGAAGGTTCAAGTATTTGGTTAGGATGCTCAGATGACGATTCTGTTTTTGAGAGTAAAGAAATAACCGCGAAAAATTCAAACGGCAAGCAAGTTACCCTAAAGGTTTGCTGTGGTCTTATTTTTAAGGGGTGTACCGTTAGACACTAATGAAAGACTTCGACATCCAAGATAACATCGACAAGGTTATAGCCACCGGCGTCATGACCATCATTGTTCTTAGTTTGGTCTTTGTCCTACCCTTAGTGATAGCAATTACTTACTTAGTTTTTAAATAATATGATATTTAAAATTTGGTTACTAACAGCAATACTTCAGTTGGCGGGTTTTGGTCCAGCAGTCGTTCTCTGGCATTGGTTTGGACAGCATGTTTTAGTCACGATATTATTAATAATTTTTATTGACTGATGAAAAAATACGATGTAGTGGGACTGACAGAAATACTCTGGAGTCCTGTAAACTCTAACCAAAAAGTAGATACTTCAACTGGTCAAAAACTGGTTGAGTATATTGGTCAAGGTTACGAAGTTTATCAATTAGTACCGATGTCAAATGAACAAATTGGAATGATTAAGTACATCCTAAGAAGGGAAGTTAAGCAATGAATCCTTTAACAGTTAACACCATCCACTACAGACTAATAAACGGCGAGTGGGTAATTACTCAGAAGTTAGAGCCAATAATAAGATGACTAAAGTAAAAGTATTTGCCGAAAAATTTGTACATACTATTGAAAGAAGAATCAATGAGTGGGTAGAGGAACAGATGTCGATAGCCGATCAAGGAAACGAAGATTTTGAAATTAAGGACGTTAAATATTTTTATACAGATAAGCTCAATGGTTATAGTGTTGTTTTAGTCATTTATAAAATTAGTAAATATTAAAATTATGAAACTAGAAAAACCAATAAACAACAACTACTGTGCTACTGTAGTTAAAATTAAAAACCTTGTTCCTCTTCCAAACTGTGACAATGTCGTGGCTACAACAATCTTCGGCTTCCAAGCTATAGTCAGCAAGGCTACTCAGATAGGCCAGATCGGGATTGTCTTTCCAGCAGAGACCCAGTTATCAGAAGACTACTGCTATAACAACAACCTTTATCGACACAACGACAAAAACAAAGTACACGCCGAGAAGGGATATCTAGAAGACAATCGACGCGTTAGATCGGTTAAGTTTAGAGGTCACAGGTCAGAAGCCCTTTTTATGCCCTTAGAGAGTCTCGATTTTACTAAGATTAAGATTGCCGATCTCCAAGAGGGTGATGATTTCGACCAGTTAAAGGGAATCGAGATCTGTAAGAAATTTGAACTACCTAAGAGAGCCCAGCATAACCAACAACAAGCGGTCCGCAAGTCTCGTGTGGAGAAGAAGTTCCTGCCTGAGCATTACGACACTGACAATTACTTCAAGTGTCATGAGACCATACCAGCAAATCAAGAGATTATCGTTACCCAGAAACTTCACGGTACTTCTATCCGTGTTGCCAATACTGTAGTCGATCGTAAGCTAAATATTTTAGAGAAGTTTCTTCTCAAGCTTGGACTAAAGATCCAAACTAAAGAATTTGACTACGTTTACGGCTCCAGAAGAGTTATCAAAGATATCAACAACCCAGACCAGATCCACTTCTATGAGAAGGACATCTGGACAGAGACCGGCAAGAAGCTCCAGGGACTCCTCCCTCAAGGTTTTATAGTCTACGCTGTTTATGGAGTCACCTTTCACGGAGAACCGGTCTATCCAGAGTTTATGGCTAGGAATAAATATCAAGCTTTAGATTTCTTAAAGAAGATGGGTGAGAGAGTTGAGGACTATGTAATAAGAAGAGTAGACTCTGAGGCCCCTAAGTTGGGCTTAAGACGAAGAATTAGAACTCATGACATAGTTGTCAAAGAAGAAAAGAAGAAGACGCTAAAGGTCCGCAAACTATCGATAAAACAAAAGACCTTCACTTTCTTTTTGAATAGTCACTCAGCTTCTTATTTTATAGAAGGTTTGATAGATCTTAAATGGAGAATAGTTTCTACTGTTGTATACGACAAAAAGACAGTAATTTCTTCTTGGGGACATAATTTTTCTCGTAAATATTTAGTTGTCGTTGCTGAAAAAAAGGTACTAATAAAACGTCCATGAAACAAAATATCTATATTACTCACGGAGCTGTTAGTCATCCTTTAAACAAACCTTGCGAAGAATGTAAGGAAATTGAAGCAAAGTTTGAGGAAGATATGAAAAATGGAAAACTAGAAAAGATACTTGGTAAAAAACTCTTTAAGGAATTCAAAGACAACCTATGAAGTACTTCCTCATCAGCATCATTTTTATTGGAGTAGGGTTTGTCTCCATATTATTCGACATGTGGCTAGAAAAACATGATAACTAAAAAGAAACGAGGCACCTACAAGTATGCTAAGGAGATGCAGAACAATAGAAGGAGGAGAGTAGCCAAGAAAATAGACTTGGCCAAGATCAAAGAAGATTCTCAATTATTAAATATAAAAAAATTATGAAGCTAGTGATGACAAAGGGGTTGCCCGCCTCTGGAAAGACAACTTGGGCAAAAACATTAGTAACCAAAAAAGGCTACAAGAGGATCAACAAAGACGACCTCCGTGCCATGCTAGACAACGGTAAGTTCACTCGTGGTAATGAGAACTTAGTTTTGGCTATTCGTAACAGCATAATAGAACAATGCTTTGAGAGGCGACTAAACATCGTTGTAGACGACACCAACCTTGCTCCTAAACATGAATCCACTCTCTCTCAGATGGTCGATAATTGGAACAATAAAAACAAACTCAAGAAGATGCAATACCAATTTGAAGTCAAAGACTTTACTGACGTTCCTGTGGACGTTTGTATTAAGAGAGACCTTACCAGATGTCCTTCAGTAGGTGAGGAAGTCATTAAGGGCATGTATAACGACTTTCTTAAGCCATCTCCAGAGGTAGTTGAACACAATGGAGATCTTGGTGACGTTATTATTTGTGACTTAGACGGAACCCTAGCTTTATTTGGAGACAAAAATCCTTATGTTAGAGATTTTGAAAACGATGAAGTAAACGAGGTGGTTAGGAGTCTATTAAGATCATCTACATCTTCTCCTTCGGGATCAACTATTCACATACCATCTCCTAAGGTCATAGTTGTCTCAGGAAGAAGCGGTGCTTATGTGGATAAGACGACAAAATGGCTAGAAGAAAACGACATTAACTATTTTGCTCTCTTCATGCGTAAAGAAGGAGACAACCGTAAAGACTCAATCGTTAAACGAGAGATCTACGATAACAAAATTAGAGGTAAGTTTAACGTCAAGTACGTTTTGGATGACCGTAACCAAGTGGTCGAGATGTGGAGGTCCTTAGGACTTACTGTTCTTCAAGTTGCTGACGGTGATTTCTAAATGATAAAATAAATTGTCGTTGCTCCTCTCAACGAAGTGTGTTCTAAACAAATATTGCCCTCGCAAGAGGGCTTGTTTGTACTTACTTAAATTGATTGCTAATATGGATGTGTGAAGCCGTATATTTTTACTAAGCACGCTCTATACCGACTCCAAGAGTCCAATTTAAGTCTTAAGGATGGTCTTCTGATGATTTCTCATTCTAGGTGGCATGAGATCACCCAAAAACGATATTCTCGCAAGTCCAGAGACTATGGATACAAACAAGTAGACATCTATTACTTAAAGTACTGGTCAGACAAACAGTTCAAAGACTACCCACCAACCCTCTTCACGGTAAAAGACTTAGAAGACAGTATTTTAGTCATAACCTCGACCAAATTGAGGTATTGACAACGTGTGGCACTTGTGGCATAAATTAAGACTGAAGGTAGCAATAAGAGAGTTACTTCAAACAAATTTATACTTTGTTGCCATGGTTGAGCTATCGAAAGATAGTTTCGGTTCGAATCCGATAAATAAACTCTCTTTACCATCCTCCTTCAAACTAGCGTTTTGAATTAACAATTAAATAGGTAGCAACAGAAGGGTTACTTCCATTCTAAGGACGATGTCGCGGGTTCGATTCCCGTCAGGTCGTAAGACTTGTAGCTCAGCAGGTTAGAGCACGTAAATATCTCTTCTGAACTTCCTCCTATTTTTATGAAATACAACACAAAAAAGTCCACCAAGACTATAAACAAAGCGGGCGGGGTTGGTTATAAAGAGTCTCCTAAATTGGAGCTTGTTAGCTTAGTTCTTACTTCCTTTATGAAGGACAAGTTCTATGAGACCGAAAAGGACCAACTGGCAAGAATCAAAACCCTAATTTCCAAAATCGAACCTCTATTTGTCGCTAAGTTAGCAATTTATGCTCGCAAGGTCTATGGTATGCGTTCCGTGTCTCACGTTTTGGCTGGTGAAATAGCTAAGAGGGTTCACGGCGAAAAATGGACCAGATCATTCTTTCAAAAGGTCGTAAATCGCCCTGATGACATGAGTGAGATCTTGGGATACTACTTCTCTACTGAAAAGAAATTATCTAACCCTCTTCGTGATGGCTTTGCTCGCGTCCTAGAGACTTTAGATGAGTACACCTTGGCCAAATACAAACTTGATGGTAAAGCTATCAAGATGGTTGACCTTATCAACCTTACTCACCCTAAGGCAACTCCTGCTATCGGAAAATTAATCAGAGGCGAACTTAAATCTAGAAACACTTGGGAAGCTAAATTATCTGAAGCTGGTAAGTCTAAGGATGTTGAAGAGGCTAAGAGTAATGCTTGGAAAGATCTAGTCTTGGAGAAGAAAATAGGCTACTTCGCCTTACTTCGTAACTTGAGAAACATAATCGAGCAAGCAGACGAGGAAACTCTTAACATTGCTCTTGAACTATTAGTTGAGGAAAACCGTATTAAAAAGTCTTTGGTTCTACCCTTCCATTTCTTAACTGCTATGAAGGAAATTAACCAGCTTAACGGTAAAGGAGTCCGTCCAACCATAGTGGCTCTCTCTAAGGCTATTGAAGTCTCTCTATCTAACATTCCTGATCTTAAGGGTGATACCTTAGTCGTAATCGACTCTAGTGGCTCTATGAGAGGCAATCCTGCTGAAATAGCATCCATCTTTGGTTCAGCTCTTTATAAGAAGCTTAATGCTGACATGATGTTGTTTAGTGACGACGCCAAGTACTACTCTCCAAACCCATCAGATACCTTGATGACTATAGCTACAAATGTCCCCTTGATTGGTAGTGGTACAAACTTTCACTCTATTTTTGAAACAGCTAACAAAAAGTATGACCGTATTATCATCCTCTCTGATATGCAGGGCTGGATTGGCTACGAGTCACCTGTTCGTGAATACAACCAATATAAGAAAGACTACGACGCTAATCCATTCATCTACTCTATTGACCTTCAAGGTTATGGAGAACTTCAGTTCCCTGAGAGTAATGTCTTTTGCTTGGCTGGATTCTCTGACAAGATATTTGATACCATGGCTTACCTAGAAACAGACAAAAATGCTTTAATTAACGAAGTCGAGAAGATTGAGATATGAAAAAACACAAGAGAGTAGTCCTATACATCCCCGAAGATAAATACAACTCTCTTCGTGCGAAGTTAATCCTAATTGGCCAGACTGTCTCTGGCTGGTTTAGGAAAAAGGTTGAAGAATTTTTAAAGTAAATGGCCATAAAGCCTTTTCTGGGCTCTGAAAAAGACCTCTGTGATCAAATGGTCCAAGTTCTTAATATGCAAGGTTGCCACGTTTGGAGAACTAACGCTGGTCTTATCCCACAACAAACTAACGGCCGTTTTAGGATGGTTAGAGTAGGTCAAGCTGGTCAGTCAGACATCATAGGACTAAGAAAAAAAGACGGTAGATTTATCAGCATTGAAGTTAAGAAGCCACAAACTAAAAGCAGAGTCTCTCCGGACCAGAAATTATGGCTTGATTCAATGTTAAGTTTTAATGCCTTAGCGGGGGTAGCGACGACAGTAGAAGAAGCACTTGCAATAATTCGAAGCTAAACTAGTAGTTGACATATTAAAACGATTACAATATGATTGATGTAGTTATCAAATAAAACAATATTATGTCAGGAGAACAAAAATTTAAGGAGATGGGCGAGAAGCTTAAAGAGGAAGCTCAAGCCAATCAAACCAAAGAGGCTGAACTGAAGCCAGTTAGAAGTGAAGAGATGGAAAAATCAGTGGCTACCATGTCCACATTTAGTGAAGACGTTGCTGAGTTTTTTAAGAGTAACGCTGAGGTAGGAACTGAGGATATGAACATGCAGACAGGTTTTCCAACTTTGAGAGCATACGGTAAGAACAGTACCAACAGCGAGTTACTCATCGGAGAAGAACTAAAAATAGGAGATCTTTACTACACTGGAACCAAGAGAAATTACGGTCCTGAGGTTGTGGTTCACATTCTCTACATCAAACAGTGTAAGTTGCCAGACTTTACCAACCCAGAAGTCATGAAGGCTAACTACGTTCTAGGAGGAGTTATAGACGAGACCAACGAACCATTCATCCTTTACGCCAAAGGAATGTCATACAACAAGGTATGGGACCTTCAAGAGCAGATCGCTCCCTATGTTAAGAGAGCGACTCCGGTTCCTATGTTTGCTATGAAGATTAAGATCTTCACCAAATTAGAAACTTCAGAAGGTGACGGAGCCAAGTTCGGTGCTCAACCAGTCATCTACTACAAACTACAGATGCACGACTCAGGAGAGTTCCCAGATATCGATCCTGACATGAGAAGGTTGGCTTCCTTAAGAAAGATGGTTGATGAGTTCAAAGACAGAATTACAGGTCTAGTCAACTCCAAAAACCCTGCTGGTGCATATAGAGCAGAGCAAGAAGCTAAGATTGAAGAACGCCGTGTTACCACCGTCGAGTCCGGCTCAGACGACGAGATACCCTTCTAATGGGTACCCTAGTCGCAATATTAATATTCGGATACCTCTTCTACCAGTTCTTCTTAAGACTGGTGGACGAAGTGTACGATCAATTTGAAACAATATAAAAATGACATCACAACAAGAAAAACAAATCAAGAGACTGCAACGATGGTTGGCTCTAGTAGCCTTAGTAACCTCATTTACAGTTTTCGCAATAGAGTACCAAGTCTCCCAAATTATCAAACTATTAACAAAATAAATATGTACGACGAAGACGAAAAAAACTGGAAGATGGTAAAGACAGGCCTCTGGGCTTTAGGAATCTTTATCTTATTCTTAATTCTCAACCCAGTAGCAGTTATCCAAGCTGGACACCGTGGAGTAGTTCTCCAATTCGGTAAGGTAGTTAGAACCATGGACGAAGGTCTAAACTTCAGAACTCCTTTTGTAGAGTCTGTAGTAAAGATGGAAGTTAAAACTCAAAAGCACGAGGCTAAAGCCAACTCTGCAAGTAAAGATTTACAGACCATCAACGCCACAGTAGCGGTCAACTACTCTCTCAATCCAGCATTTGCCGGTGAGATCTACAAGACTATTGGTAAGGACTACGAAGTCAAAGTCATAGACCCAGCTGTCCAAGAGTCTGTCAAAGCCTCCACAGCTCAGTTTACGGCCGAAGAGCTTATTACCAAACGTGCAGTGGTCCGTGATCTCATGGAGACTCATATCCGAGAGAGACTTCAAACCAGAGGGTTTGTTATTGAAGCTGTCAACATCGTCAACTTCGACTTCTCAGAGTCTTTTGACAAGAGTATCGAAGCTAAAGTAGTTGCAGAGCAAAACGCCTTAGCTAGTAAGAACAAGCTAGAGCAAACCAAGTACGAAGCCGAGCAAGCAGTTGTTACCGCTAAAGCTACAGCCGAGACGATCAAGATCCAAGCAGAAGCCATTAATAGCCAAGGTGGAGCAGATTACGTTCAACTCAAAGCAGTTGAGAAGTGGAACGGTATGCTACCTCAGCAGATGGTACCCGGATCAACAGTACCTTTTATAAACTTAACCAAGTAGTTTATAGACTCTATCCTCTTCGGAGGATGGGTATTTATAAATTAAAAATAATATGAATTACAAAACAATTCAAGGTGTAATAGCCATAATCGGAATAATAGTTCCCGTTATCTTTGTTCTAAGCGAACAGTACAAAGAATTAAAATTAGAAGAAGTTCCGGCCAAGTGTGTAGGTTATTTTAATTAAATTGATTGACACCTATACTAAATTAATGCAAAATGAATTTATGAGCGAAACCAAATACATAGAATCCATACGAGACGATGTGGTCTATTCCATGGATGAATTTAAGTTGGTCCTTAAGAGCCATGGTTTCAAGAGTAGTGACTATTGGATTAGGAAGATAGAGAAGGAAGGTTACATCCCTTCCTCGACCTATCCTACGGCCTCAGCCAACAAGAAAGCTGAGAGAGTCTATACCGGTATTCAAATTAGAAACTGCATTACCTCTCTTCTCAAGGGAGTGGAAGGAAAATAATGGAAGAAATAACTTTAGAGACACAAGCAGTTGAGAAGATGGAGGAAGCTTTGAGTCTTTTACAACAGGCTAACAAGACTAGAGAGTCTTCGGTTGCTATAACTAACCTTGAAACGGCTTTGATGTGGTCCAATAAGGACAGAACTATCAAGGGTCAGTTAAAGCCTTATCCTACACATAAGAGCTAACCATGGTGGTTATAGCTCAATGGTTAGAGCACTTGTTTGTGGGACAAGGGATATCGGTTCGAGTCCGTTTAATCACACATTGCCATAGTAAGAGCTAAAGACGTTCACGAGACTGTAAATCTCGATCCGTGAGGATGGCTAAGTGCAATACTTAGATGTGGCACAGAGTATCGATTAGCGAAAGATTGTCATTTAATGCTAATATGATATAAATGCCCAAGACTTTCTACGTCGATTTAAGTGAAGTCAATGAACTTCAAAGAAACATCATGAACTTTATTGACGGTTGGGTTCGATCCGAAAAAACACCAGTCCCTCAGAAAGAAATAATTAGTGCCATGACTAAAATGAGAGTAAAGACCTTCACCACCATCAATGCTCTCAACGCCCTTTTAAGGAAGGGTTACATCCGTCGAGCTGTAGTAATTAGTAACAAGACCTCCTATGTACAGCTAAGGAGGGTTTAAACACATATGTTCGGATTGACAGGAAAATATAGAATTGTGGTACAAGACGAAATAGGTTTGTGGGCAGTTAAAATTTATATAATAGAAGATAGGGGTGACAAACCATACATGGCTCGTCTTGTAGATGGTCATTTAGAATTTTCGGAGTTGATAGCTGGTTCTACTAACGTTCCAGCCACACTTACTTTAAATAGAGATATTTGGGAGCTTATGAAATTTCAACTGATCGACACCAAAGTTAAAGACAAGAGTAGGGTTGAGGGAGAGCTAGAAGCCACACAATACCACTTAGAAGATTTAAGAACATTATTAAAATTAAAAACAAACTATGTCATCTCAGGACAAGAAACCAAAAAAGAAGGACGATAGTCAATACTACGATATAAAACGAAGTATCGACATCAAATTAAAAGACAAATTAGGTCGTAACTTTGTGAAGATAGACTTCATGAAGAGCTTTGGTTTTATACCAGAGACCATTATCATTGAGAAAGTAAGAGGACAACACGATAAGATATTCGTAATGTGTCTCCTAACCAAAGAACAAAAAGAAAAAGAGGAGAGACAAATGAAGAGTGTTGAAAAACAATTAGCCAAAGCCTCTAAAGAATACGAGGCATCCAAAAAGAAGGAGAAATAAATGCCAGGAGGTCGACCAAGTAAGTACAAACCAATATTTTGCAAGAAAATAATAGAGTTTTTTAGTGTTGAAAAGGCAAAACAGTATATAAAATCGGAAAGAATCACTAAAAAAAGCAACGGAACTGAGGAAATATTCAGAGAATATGGTTGGATGCCCAATGATTTACCTACTTTTAATCGCTTTGCTAGGTCCATAAAGGTTAATGAGGATACTGTAGTTGAATGGGCAAAAGCAGTCGACAAGGCTAACAGACTGAAGTATCCAGAATTTTCCGCCTCATATAACATAGCCAAACAGTTACAGAAGGAGTTTTTAAACGACAATGCACTCAAAGGATTCCATCCTCCAGCCTCCTATATTTTTGTAGCCAAGAACATTACTGATATGAGAGATAAACAAGACGTTGATCTTACTAGCAAGGGTAAGTCCATAGTTGGATTCAACTACTTACCTCCCAAGAAAAATGGAGAAGATAACCCCGACAATAAAGCCTAGTTACAAACAACACTTAGCTTACGAGAAGCTGTGGGACGATGTGACGTCCTTCATTCTCTTTGGTGGAGGTGCTGAAGGTGGCAAGTCATGGCTTGGAGCTGAATGGCTTCTGACTAACTGCTATCGATATCCGGGGACCAAATGGTTTATGGGTAGAAAGGAACTTAAACGTCTTAAGAGTTCCTCCTATGCAACCTTTAGGAAGATCTGTGTCTACCACCAAGTACCACGAGAGGACTGGAAGTTTAATGGCCAAGACAACTACATCGAGTTTGTTAATCCCGATACCGGCACCTTTGACGGTGAAGGAAGCAGAATAGATCTACTAGACTTGGCTCTGCAACCATCAGACCCTAACTTTCAGAGATTTGGATCTACTGAATATACAGGCGGGTGGATAGAAGAAGCCGGAGAGGTCCACTTTGGAGCTTTTGATATGTTGAAGTCTCGTATTGGTCGTTGGAGAAATAATGAATATGGTTTAAATCCAGCCAAGATCTTACTTACCTGCAACCCAGAGCAAAATTGGCTCTACAGAATCTTCTACAAGCCATGGAAGAAGGGATTGCTACCAGTCAACTACGCATTTATTCAAGCTCTCTATAAAGACAACCCTTACACAGCTGAAGAAGCCGGCAAGCGTTTGGACATGATTACCGATCCAACTCTTAGGTCTCGTTTGAAGATGGGTCTGTGGGAGTACGCTACTGGAGACAATAGTCTTTGTGAGTACGATGCAATTATCGATCTCTTTACCAATCACTTACCTCAACCCAAAGAGTTTGAGAAGCCTCTACCACGTTACTTAACTATCGATGTGGCACGTTATGGTGGAGACGAGATTGTCTGTGGCAACTGGAAGGGTTTAGAGGTCTACCGACTGTGGGGTAAGGTTAATAGGGGAATTGATTTAACCGCTGAAGATGTGAAGTTAGATCTTAAGGACCAGTTCATTCCTTACAGTCATGCCATAGCTGATGATGATGGTGTCGGTGGTGGCTTGGTTGACATGGTAAAAGGCATCAAAGGATTTGTAGGTAACAGTAGTCCAATCATGGTTAAGGACGAGTACTCAGATCCAGAGAAGAAAGAGAGAAGAGAAAACTATGGCAACCTAAGATCTCAGTGTGGATTTATGCTCGCGGACAAGATTAACAATCATCAAATAGCAATTACAGCTTCTATAAGTGAGGTCCAAAAGGAGAAGATCATTGAAGACTTACAACAGCTTAAAAAACTAGAGACACCAAACGAAGCTCCCCTCAGGTTGATTTCCAAAGAGGACATTAAGGAGGCACTAGGACGATCTCCTGACTATGGAGATATGTTAATGATGAGAATGTATTTTGAACTTAAGAAACCAGATGTCTTTATTCAGAATAACGATCCGGGCGGTATTAAGCCGTTAATTAACGGTACTTTGGTATAGATATTATTATGTCAAGAATAGGCCATCATCCTTCTAAAAAAACAAGAAAACTAATTAGTATTGGAAACACTACTCATGGTGAAGGAAAGGTCGGTTATCAAACTGTCGAGTATATTACTTGGCTATCTATTAAAACTAGATGCTATAACTCAAAATCTACTGGGTATAAATACTGGGGTGGAAGGGGTATTAGAATGTCTGAGGAGTGGAGAAATAACTATTTATCGTTCTTAAAAGATATGGGGCGAAGACCTAAGGGAAGGTTCTCAATAGAGCGTGTTGACGTTAATGGTGATTATTGTAAGGAAAATTGTATTTGGATAAAAGTTTCTGACCAATGTTTTAGTAGAAGAAGTTGTGTTACTTATCGAGGAGAAGTATCTAGCAAAGCTTCTTTGAGGCTTGGTGGGTGCTCATATTTAGTCCGTTCTAGGATTAAAGCTGGTTGGAGTATACGGAGAGCTTTTACAACGCCCCTTGCCAATAAATAGAATTATTAGTTAGTCTTGAATTATGGAAGATAAAATCATCAGCCCAGAGCTTCAAATGCTCCGAAACAATAAGGAGTCAGGCTACAACTACAGACAAAAAAGGCACACAGAGTGGGAGGAAAACTACTCTCTTTACCGTGATAGGCCAGTAGTCAACAGACTTATTCAACGCCAATCTGTTCACGTTCCTTTGATGAAGCAAACGGTTAGAACCTTACTCAAAGACATCGATGACATGCCTGTACTCTACTTTGAGAACTTAGATAACGATAAAGACGCTGAGATATTTAAAAACGAATACTGGAAGTGGACAGTTGAGAAGAACAATATGGAACTTCAAGACCTAGTCGACAAGAGACAGGTTCTTTTGTTCGGTAGAAGCTTTGATCAATGGCAAATTGTTGATGGCAAAGTAGTAATGAATGTAATTGACCCTATGGATATCATGGTTAGTCGCTTCATGAATCCGTATGACCTCCACTCTTCAAGGTTCTTAATTCACAACCACATCTTTGTATCCTTAGGTCAGCTTGAAAAGGATGAAAGATATGACAAAGACGCTATTAGACGTATTAAGGCCTTCTACAAGACCGACGACGGCATAATTAAAAATGCCACCAACCAGCAATCTCTAATTGATAAGAATCAGAAGATGATCATCATGGGAGATACTGACGTCGACAATCCTATTGTTGGTGAAACCATTGTTGAACTATCTCTTCACTTTGTATTTAGAAAAGAAGAGGACGACGAGGAAGAGCAAATCTACCTTTACGTTGAGTGCGATGACATGGAAATCCTAATGAAGGAGAGACTTGAAGATGTCATGGGTGAGACAAAAGATCACTTCTTTAGAGACCACTTCCCATACGTTTCATGGGCTGAAGACTTGGAACGCCAAGACTTCTGGTGTGATGGTCCAGCTGACATCGTTAGAACTCCAAACAAAATTCTTGACTCTGACTTCTCTCAGTTGGCTGAAAACAGAACTCTCAAGAACTTCAACATGCACTATTACAACGGAACTAAGGAAGGATTTACTCCTCAAACATTCCAACCTACTGCATGGGGTTGGTATCCAGTTCCGGGCGACCCTTCTGAGATCATTAAGGATGTTGTAGTCCCCGATTTGTCAGAGTCTTTAGATGAAATGATGTTTATTATCCAGATGGTTGAGAAAGCTACTGGTGCTACCGCCACACAGCAAGGCCAAGCAACTGAGAGGAAGATCACTCTAGGAGAGGTCCAGTTGGCTCTAGGAGAGGCTAAAGAGCGTGTTAAAGGCATGTCTAAGTTCTATACTCCAGCATGGAAACAAAGAGGTGAGATGTTTGCCAAGATAGTTGAAGCTGGTGGTGACAAATTGGATGCAGTTAAAGTCTACAAAAAAGGAAACATTACTCAAGATATTTACAGTAGAGAAGTTGGACCATCTGATTGGACCACTCCACTAGGATACACAGTCAAAGTTTGGTCTCAAGACGAGAAGGACGCTAAAACAACCGAAGACCTTCAAAAGATCGATGCAGTCTCAGCTAACATGCCGGGCAATCCTAAGCTTGAAGAAATCAAGCAAAGGAAGCTTTTACAATGGGTTGATTTGACACCTGACGAAGTAAATGAGGTTATGGAGTACGAGAACATGAGACGACAAGCCATGCTTAGTTCTCCTTTGGGCATGACAGGTGCTTCTATGATGGCTCCTCCACAGGCCCCACCAGCAGGTCAACCAATGATGTAAGATAAATAAATGATTGACGAAATTCTAAACAAGTTCGGCATTAAGTTTGAAGAGCTCACAGGAGAAGAGAGAAAGACTCTTGAGACTTGGACACAAGCACTAACAGCGGGTCAGTTGACCATGGAGTCTGTCAGAGAGTACTTAAGAGCCATGAAGGACAGTGTTGAAGAGGCCTTAGAGTCAGAGCCAGAGATTGTTTACCTACTTGGCATTTTTAAGGTTGCTAACCGAAATCATGTCTTCTTAAAAGCCAGACTTAGAAACTACCGTATGCTACTAGACTTCTTGTCTACCCCTGAAAGAGCCCGCAAAGCCATAGAAAAATCTCTATCGACTTTATCTCAAAACAAATCGATTTGACAATAACTAGTTTTTATGTTTAGTCTTAAAACATGGACGAAAGATCACAACAAAAACTAACCGAGATATTAGCAAAAGAAATTCAAGCCCTGACCGATAACGACATTGCCTTCCTTAAGGCTAGATCCAGTTATCTTAGTGCTTCAGAAGCAGAGAAATACAAAAAAGTATTGAAAGAGAAAGTCGAAGTCACCATCCCAGAGAAAATTGAAGCAGAAAAAGAAGTCGAAGAAGTAGCTTACAAGGAACTACAAGCTCAAGCCAGTGCTTTAGGCATGGAAAAGGTTGTAGGAGTCAGTAAGGACAAATTGATCGAATTTATTACCGAAGAGAAAAAGAAAAAAGAAGAAGCAGGAGGCAACTTCCCCCAATAATTAACATTTCCTAACCTCGAAAGAGACTGAAATATGCCTGATTTACACCAACAACCCACAAAAGAAGAACTAGAAAAAGATCTAGAAAACATCGACAAAGACCTTGAGAATATGGAGAAAGAAGGTCTAGACAAAGAGACCGACGAGAATCCAGAACCAAAAGACAAGGATAAAAAAGAGAAGAAAGAAGACCTTAAAGAAAAAGAGGAAGACGATTCTGATGACGAAGATGAATCAGAGGATGATGAGTCCGAAGATGACGATGAGGGTGACGATAAAGAAGATAAGGATAAAAAAACCGAGACCAAAAAAGAAGAAGATAAAGACGACAAAAAGAAAGAACCTGACTACAAGGAGAAATTCAAACAGTCAGCACGAGAGTCTCAGGTCCTTCACTCTAAGAATAAGAAGCTCCAAGAGGTCATAGAACAAGCCAGTAACCTTCCTGAACCAACTGAGGCAGATCTAGCCAAAGAGTACTCTGATTGGGAATCCATGAGTGACTTCGAGAAGAAGATGGCTAAGGAAACTCTAGCTAACAAGAACTACAGAAACTTCATAGCAGAGGGTACTAAAGGCTTTAAAGATATCGATGCTTGGGTAGCTAAGGTTGATGAATTTACTAAAGATCCGGGGGTCCTAGCTAATACACCAGAACTAGAAGGCAAGATGGAGGACTTCAAGACCTTTGCTTTAAAAGAATCTAGACGCGGATTAGATTTTGAAGACCTAGTATCAGCTTTCCTTTATGAGGAGAGTAAGAACAAACCTAAACCCAAAAAGGGCAAGATGTTCCCAAATGGCGACGCCAACAAGAATAAGACTCAGCAAAAGAACTCAGGCAAGATGACAGCTAGTGAAGCCAGGAGTCTAAGAGAGACCAACTACAACAAGTGGGTAGAACTCTTAAAAGCGGGCAAGATTGAAGACGACGAAGATCTTTAGGTTCAAACTCCCCTATTGACTTGAAATATTTTCTATGTATATAACTTAGATTAACTACTTCCTAACCCCATTTTGGGACTGGTAAGAATTAATAAATTTTTATCACAAACAAAATGCCTACAGCATACGCAACCAAAGTTGCAGAGGGTTTCTCCAAGAAACTATTAAAAGAAATGTACGACAAGAACCTCTCCGGAGAGTTCGTTAATCGTGACTATGAGGGTGAAATCAACGAAGTTGGTTCCAAACTAAACATTCTCGCTATCGATCGTATTTCCGAAAAGACCTACTCAGGTAGTCCTTTGACGGCCGACAATCTTTACGAAAAGAATACTCAGTTGGTCATCGATCAATACAAGTCCTTCTATTGGAAAGAAAAAACAATCGACAGATGGAAATCTTATATTAAGAATCCTCACAGCACTGTTGTTGTTCAAAAAGCTTCAGAACGTAACAAAAACATGGACCAATACATCTTTGGTTTCTATGGAGACGTTGGAGCAGGCAACCGCGTTGGTACTGACTACATCACAGGAACCGTCACTGTTGACGCTGTAACCGGTGTTGTCACTGGTGCAGGTACTACTTTCACATCTGCCATGGTTGGTAGAGGTTTCAAAGCAGTAGGTCACAGCACTTGGTATAGAGTCAAAGCTTTCTCTAGTACTACTTCTATTACCATCGAAGACGACTTGGATGACAGCACTTCAGCCTACACAGGTGGAGCTATCGCCGGCGGTACAGCTTACGTCATTGAAGCCGCGACTCCAATCGCTATCACCACTTCCAATCTCTTGGCTCAATTCTCTTACTTGAAGTTGAAACTCGACAAAGCAGAGTCCTACGGATTCAACGCTGTACCTGACGAAGATCGTGTACTAGTAGTTCCTCCAGAGTTTGAAAGTTTGATCGTAAGAGCACAAGGTGTCGCTCTCCACGTTCCAGCTGTCTACAACGACTTAGTCAAAAAAGGTTTCATCGGTGAGTTACTCGGATTCAAAATCTTCAGAAGTAATCGCTTGACTGGTAACAACACAGACGGATACAGAATCCTCGGTGGCCACACATCTTGGATGACCTTTGCAGAGAAGCTCTTGCAGTCAACCATCGAAGAAGTGCTAATCGGTGACTTCGGACAAGCATACAAAGACCTCTTCGTCTACGGTGCTAAGGTTCCAGATACCAGACGTCACATGATGGGTGAAGTTTACGCTACCTTTACTCTCTAACCTTTAACAACATTCTGAAGGACTAGGCTTGAATCAAAAACAAGCTTAGTCCTCAGTGTAGAAAAAAATAAAATGCCTGTATTTGAAATCAAAACCGACCTCTCAATATCTGATCAAAATGAGCTTGCTAGAGTTCTAGCTATCAATAGTGATCTCAGAAGCTCTACAGAATCCGCTTTCCTCTCTTCTAGACTTCCTTACGCTACCAATAAAGTTATTAGGCTTGACGCTGACAACTTAATTATCGAAGCCGAAGGTAATACTCTTCCTAGTGGATATTCAGGTTTTAGAAAAGGTGCTGTGTTTTATGATTTAGACAAATCGGGTGCTAATGTTTATCGCAATGTTGGTACAAGCTCTTCAGCTATCTGGGGTCTTGTAGACATAACAGCTGTCTCAGCATCTCCATCTCCTTCTGCAAGTACATCTCCATCTCCAAGTGCTTCAGAATCCAGATCTCCTTCAGTTTCCGTATCTCTATCTGCCAGTAGATCACCCTCAGTATCTACCTCTCTCTCTCCAAGCTTGAGTGCTTCGCCTAGTGCAAGTGTCAGCCCTTCAGTATCTGTTTCTTTGAGTCCCTCAGTGTCTCCTAGTAGGTCTCCTTCAGCCAGTACAAGTCCTAGTGTCAGTGTGTCCGCTTCCGTTTCGGTAAGTGTGTCATTGTCACCTAGTGCCTCAGCCTCTCCAAGTGCTTCAGTAAGTCCATCCTCATCTCCCTCACTGTCACCATCGGTTAGTACAAGTCTTTCAGCTTCATTGTCTCCTTCAGCCAGTACAAGCCCCTCTGTGTCTGAAAGTCGAAGTTCTAGTTTGTCACCTTCACAATCTGCTTCAGTCAGTGTGTCACTTTCTGCTTCCCTCTCTCCAAGTGCTTCTACTAGCCCTTCAGCCAGTGTTAGCCCTTCACGATCTGCAAGTAGCTCTGTGTCCTCATCCCCATCATTCCCTGACGTTTAGGAATTGACTAGAGACTAACTTTCCGTTAAATTGATATGTATATGATACAAGATGGTCTGTTATCGATTGTAATTCCTGCCAGAAATGAAAAGTACCTCAAGAAGACCATTGAAGATCTTCTCTCCAAAGCCTCAGATCAAATAGAAATAATAGCTGTTTTAGATGGCTATTGGCCTCCCTACGAAGAGATAGTTGAAGACAAACGAGTCAGATACATTAATTTTGGTGAAGCCAGAGGCATGAGAAACGCCATCAATAGCGGTGTGGCCATAGCCAAAGGTGAGTACATCATGAAGATCGATGCTCACTGTTTGATGAGTTCAGGTTATGACGTTGAGTTAAAACAACTCTGTGGCAGTACAGACATCCTTATTCCCAGAAGACTTAGACTAGACCCTGAAAAATGGGAAGTCATTAATGACGGCCGACCTCCTATCGATTACATGTACCTAACATATCCGGGCGGGATGTTAGAGACTGGCCTGCATGGAGCCGAATGGAGGTCTAAAAATGAAGACTTATCTTTAAAGAATAAAAACATTGACGACCTCATGTCATTTCAGGGGTCGTTTTGGTTTATGAAAAGAGACTACTTTGACTTCTTAGAGCTAATGGACGAGGAAAACTACGGAAGTTTTGCCTCAGAAGCTCAGGAAATAGGCTTAAAATGCCAGCTAAGTGGAGGTCATGTGCTAGTTGTCAAGACAGTTACCTATGCACACTGGCATAAAGACAAAGAAAGCGGTAGGGGGTATCCTTTGAACAATGCAGAGTACAAAAAAGCCGGAGACTTTGTCAATCAATACATGGCAGACGGTATGACTCGCAAGGTCTGGCATAAACAAACAATTCCTCTTAGATCTATTATTCAAAACTTTAACCCCCCCGGATGGCCCAAAATATAACCAAAGACGATTTAACTATCGTTTACTACACCTCTAATTACTTGGATGACGCTAATCCTTACTTCTTAGAGAATACTAAGAGACAACTTGTAAAGGCTATCGGTGACTTACCACTAATTGTGGTTTCTCAGAAGCCGGTGACAAGATTTGAAGGTTTTACTGGTGAATTTACTAACATTTGCTTAGGAAATATTGGTAGATCTCATCTAAATCTCTACAAACAGATACTAATTGGCTGTCAAAATGCCAAAACCAAGTGGGTTGCTATGGCCGAAGACGACATTTTGTACTCTTGGGAGCATTTTCACCACTATTTACCACCCAATAAGAAGTTTGCTTATGACATGAACAAGGTCTCGATCTTCACATGGACTAAACCACCAATGTTCTCATTTAGGACTAAGAGGCGAGTAGTTAATGCTTTAATCTCTCGTCGCGATTACCTAGTAGAAGCCCTTGAGGAGAGGTTTAATCACTTCCCAGATCCTTCTAAGATCGATCTGTCCAAGTGGGGAGATCCGGGTCGCTATGAGGCACTTCTTGGTGTTACTCCTCGGGAGTCTGAAGAGTTCTATAGTACCTGTCCTAATATTGTCTTTACCCACGAGAACGCCTTTGGATACTTAAATCACGGTAAGAGGAAGAGACTTGGAGACCTTAGAATCATCGAACTTGCTCAGTGGGGTAGGGCTGAGGATATACTAAAACTTTACTATGAAGAAGGAAAAGGCTTCCAAAACTAAAGAAATTAAAGTTAGTCTTTTAAATGACGAGTACTCAGTTGTCGTTTGTTGGGGTGGTGTAAAGTATGTAGCTAAAATTTTAAAAGCTTGGGGTTTTGAAAACTTTGATGTTGAAAGAGAACTTGATACAAGGAGAGGTATATGCTTTTACAACAAAGGATGCCATCCTGTTATCGCCTTACCCAAGAGACCAAGAACTCCAGAAGAAATAGGAACTCTAGCCCACGAATCCACTCATGCCGTTGAAAATGTTTTTAACAACATAGGTGAGACTTTAGGGGGTGAAGTTTTTGCCCATTGTGTTGGAGCCATTGTTAGAAAAGTATTAAGTACAAAATGAAACAAACAATCGACCGTAAATACGGCTCTCACTTACCCTTATTAACTGCCATCATGGATGTCACTCATGGTCCTGTTCTAGAGCTTGGTATGGGCATGTACAGCAGTCCTCTATTGGATATGATGTGCAACGTTCAAGATAGGAGACTATGGTCCTTTGACTCTGATAAAGAGTGGTTTGGAGTCAACGAAAAACTAAAAAACGGTAACAAGCATGAGGTTATTTTTGTTAATTCTTGGGATGATTTTAATAGCAAGATAGTAGATGACATGATTGAAATGAATGGTGGTAAGGTGTTTTCAGTCGCTTTCGTCGACGAGAAGCCCGCTAAGCACCGTAAGGAGTCTATAAAGTTACTGGCAAATAAAGCCATATTTGTCGTTGTCCACGATACCGAACCAGAGTCAGATAGGTTCTTTAAGTACAGTTGGGTTGAGAAGCTATTTAAATACCGCTACGACTATACCAAGATGAAGCCACACACCTCTATTTTTTCAAACTTTGTCGATCCTCATAGTATTCTGCGAGCATAATCTCCACGACATTAATCAAATGTTCGTGACACAGTAGTTGCTGTGCTCTCTCTTCATCTGTTTTTCCATAGAGATTCTCAAACTTTACAGTCGCTAAACTCTTACAGTACTGACATTTGGGAGATCTCTTTTTCATCCTACTATTACCCAGTCGATAGCTATCATGTCTCCTTCGCGAACAATTAAGTCATAGGTTTTATCAGCTGGCTCTCCTGCTTTGTGAAGAGATAAGTACTCTTGTCTTAAGTAAATATACTCATCTTGGTTTCCCCAGACGATTCTAGATAGCTTCTTGCCTTCTATTAGCCTTCTTACGGCTGTGGAGAAGTCTAACTGGTTGTTATTAACGGTATCTGTTTTTTTTGGAGGTAATGGACTTTCCATATTAGTTGGTTTTAGTGATAGAGGTTGTTTTGGCCTCTACTTCTTTTAAATAATTATTAACCGCGGTACGAACTTGTTGATTAACTGTACCAAAAGACTTTAAGGCCTGAAGCTTTAAAAGTTGCTCTTGCGTTAATCTAATTTCATACCTTATCATGGTCATATACCAGTCAATATACAGTTAATATTTATTGCAAGTCAAATGTCAAATCAAAAAGTAGGAATAATAGGTTACGGATGGGTAGGCAAGTCAATGCACCAACTTTTCCCCCAAGCTGACGTTTATGACCCAAATTTAGACGGATTATCAGCCACCAAAGAAGAAATAAACAAGTGTGATGTAGTATTTGTCGGCGTTCCTACTCCTTGCCCTTCTGAAGGCAAGCTGGACACCTCAATCGTTGAAGGAATAGTGGAGTGGTGTGAAGCAAAACTTATTGTCATTCGTTCTACAGTAAACCCCGGAGACTGTGACAGATGGTCTGAAACTTACGGCAAAAATATCGTCATGCAACCTGAGTATCTTGGAGAGACTCCTAATCACCCTATGATTAATCCTAAGACTCGCCAGTTTTTAATTATTGGAGGTACTGGTCAGAATCGTCGTATTCTGATAGATCTCTATGCGACTGTATATAACGCTAATACAACGATCAGGCAAGTAACCGCTTTTGAGGCAGAGGTTATTAAGCTTAGTGAGAACAGAGCTATCTCCTTTAAAGTTGCTCAGTGCCAAGAGCTCTATGATGTCTGTGAGAAGGCTGGAATTGACTACTACACTATTCGTGATGCTGTTTACAGTGACGATCCACGCTTCAACCTCTGGTGGACACTTGTCTTCCCTGACAAGAGAGGTTTTAATTCTAAATGTATTCCTAAGGACGTTTATGCGTGGTGTTCTTGGGCAGAATCAATGGGTTACGAACCTAAAATTACCAGAGGTCTATTAGAAAAGAATAAAGAATGGATAAAATGAAAAATTACGACTTGTCGGTTATCATCACAGCCAGAAACGAAGAGTTTCTCTCTAGAACAGTAGAGGGAGTCTTAAACAACTCCCGCGGTAGTACAGAGGTTATTGTAGTCCTAGATGGTGCTTGGGCAGACCCTCCACTGGTATCAGACCCTAGATTGACTGTCATTTACCATAACGAACCGGCAGGACAGAGAGCTTCTATAAACGAGGCTATTAGGATGTCTAAGGCTAAGTACATCATGAAGTTAGATGCTCACTGCATTATGGATGAAGGATTTGATGTTAAACTCATGGCCGACTGTGAACCTAACTGGGTAGTAGTTCCTCGCCTTTATAATCTTCATGTCTTCGACTGGAAATGTAATAAGTGCGGTAACAGATGGTATCAAGGTCCAGAACCAAAGCAATGCTATAGAGGAGAACACGATCCAAATCCAAAATGCGACAACACTACAGACTTTGAGAAGGTTATGGTTTGGGAACCTAGATGGAATCGTAAAACTGACTTCATGAGGTTTGATAGTGAGCTTCATTTCCAATACTGGGGAGATCTTGGCAAGAGACCAGAGTCAGAACCAGATATTGCCGACACGATGAGTCTTTTAGGAGCTTGTTTCTTCATGCACCGTGACTGGTATTGGGCCATTGACGGAAGTGATGAAGCTACTGGTAGTTGGGGTCAACAGGGTACAGAGATTTCTTGTAAGACGTGGCTTGCTGGAGGCAGATTAGTGGTCAATAAGAAAACTTGGTACTCACACTTATTCAGAACTCAAGACGGTTTCAACTTCCCCTATCCAAGTCCTGATGGTGAGAAAGCTAGAAGATACTCTCAAGACTTTTGGAGAAATGGTAAGTGGCCTAAAGCCATAAGACCTCTTAGTTGGCTTGTAGAGAAGTTTTGGCCAATACCCGGATGGAAGGACGAAGATCTAATAGCTATTGGAGGTAAGGTTCCGGGTAGTGAAGTTCAACACACAGCTTTAGGATTTCAGACACCTCCAGAAAAGGGAATCATCTACTACACCGACAACAAGCTTAACTTAAAGATTGCTCACGCTGTTCAAAAGCAACTTTTGAAGATAAAACTACCCATTGTTAGTGCATCTCTTAAACCCATGAGTTTTGGTAAGAACATTAATTTAGGACTAGAGAGAGGTTACTTAACCATGGCTAAACAGATTCTTTCAGCCTTAGAAGCCTCTACAGCCAAGTATATTTTCTTCTGTGAGCATGATGTTCTCTATCACCCTAGTCATTTTGAATTTACTCCTCCTCGCGACGATGTTTACTACTACAACACAAACGTCTGGAAGGTTAGAAGTAGCGATGGCCATGCTCTCCATTATGACTGTCAACAGCTAAGTGGCTTGTGTGCCAATAGAGAGTTCTTGATCAACCACTTTAGGAAGAGACTTCCAATAATGGAAGAGAAGTCTAGTCTCTTAAACGAGCACGACTTTGCTTACTTTGTCAGAAGAATGGGATTTGAGCCCGGCACCCACAACCGTCCTGAAAGAATAGACGACTTCAAAGCCGAGTCATGGATCTCAGAGCTACCTAACTTTGATATCAGACACGACGCCAACCTTACTTCTACTCGTTGGACTCCTGAAGAGTTTGTCAACAAGAAGCATACAGTTGGTTGGATAGAAGGTGATGAGGTCCCCGGCTGGGGAGTAACCAAAGATAGATTTTGGGATGTCTTGAAAGAAGTCTAATTGCCTTCAGGTAGATTTCGTCTTTAAGATAGTGCTATGGCTAATGAACTATCATCTACGTCACTTTTCAATGACTCTGCTCTTAAAGGCTACTGGAAACTAGAAAATGTCAACGATTCTGGTCCTAGTGGCTATACCCTAACAAATAACAACACAGTTACTTTTGTCTCCGCTATGTTTAATAACGGAGCCAGTGTTGCTACTTCAGGAACTAAATGGCTATCTCGTGCCTTCGCTTCTGGTATTGCAAATCTAATCACCACAGGGTCTCACTCTATTTCTCTATGGATTAAAGCTCCTAGTGAAACCCCTGAAGGTAGTATTTTCCGTATTGATGGTGGTACACCCCTAGACGACATTTACATCACTTCTGGTACTCCTCACATGAGAAGAACTGGACTGACTACCAATACTGACGTCGGTAGCTCAGTAACCTTATCCTCAAATACTTGGTATCACATTGTAGGTATTTACGACAGTGCAAATTCTAAGTTAAAGATTTGGGTAAACGGAGTTAAAACAGAAGTTACAGCATCCGGTTCTGGTGATGCTTTAGGTTCAGCAAGTCTTAATATCGGGGCGGCCGCCGGGGGGTCCAACGGTTTTGACGGCATAATTGACGACGTTGCTTTCTTCAATAGAGCATTAACCGATGCCGAAGTTACAGCTCTTTATACAGGCAACTTTAGTGCCTCTCCCTCTGCCTCCCAAAGCCCTAGTAGCTCTGTGTCTCCTTCATCATCTATTTCTGCTAGTCCAAGTAGATCTGCTTCTGCCAGTCCTTCCTTAAGCTCTTCTTTTTCTATCTCCTTATCTCCCTCTGCCTCCCAAAGCCCTAGTAGCTCTATTTCAAGATCTTCTAGTAGCTCTATTTCACCATCTCAACCTCCCGGCAGTGGATTGTTCTCAAAGGAGTCTAGAAACACTCTTCCAACTAATAAAAACAATTTAGATATTCTTTATGGTGAAGAGGACGAAGTCGACGTCTCGACAGACAACGGAGTAAGAGTTTCCATAGAGGGAAGTAATGTGTATCTGTTACACCAGTTTAGAGTTATGAATGACAACGGAGTAGATGCTATTAAAGCTCATGTCAATCTTCAAACCAGTCTCTCACCTTCTCTTTCTACAGTCCGTTTACAAGTTTGGAATATTCTAACTGGATCTTGGGAGACAGTAGCTTCAAACAACACCGCTTTGGCTAATATAGACTTCGACTTGGACGCAACCATAGAAGAGAATCAAGAAAACTACTACGATATAGACTACGAGGTTGCCTTTAGGGTTTATCAGCAAAACATTTAATCATGGCACTTTCAGTAAGAGGATCAACTAAAAATGATGCAGGATCTGGTGCTTTAGCTACAGTTGTTCTTCCTTCTGGTTACGCTGTAGGAGAACTAATAAAAGTTCTTGTTCATGGAAACGGTCAAATAAACATTACTGATAACAACACTGTAGTAGCCACTCCGGTCACTCTAACTACAGGAACTAAAACAGTAGATGCTACCTCGGCCGTAACAGCCTCAGTTTCGGTTAAAGCCGGCAGGTTGTACATGTTTACAGTCAACTCTAAGACAGAAACCTCTACAGACCCAAATGCACCAACCATAACTGGTAACAGTTTGACTATTGCTCAAGTTCCTACAAACGGAACTCAGGTTTACGACAATGCCAGTTCTAGTCGAAGAAGACAAACTGTTTTTTATGCCTACTGTTCTGCTGATGCCACAGGTACGTTTACCATAGACTTCGGTGGCCAAACTCAAGTTACAGCTGGTTGGATAATTGACGAAATTGGTTCTGGATTTGATATTGCTAACCCGATTGTTCAAGCTCAAAAAGCATCTTCTCAGTCTGCTGTTACCTCAATAACAGCAACCATGAACGCTTTTGCAAACGCTAACAACGCTACTTACAGCTCTTTTGCTAATGGAAACGACACTATTACTCCTACTGTAGGTTCTGGATTTGCTGAGGTTTCGGCAGTTGTAGACACCGTTGAACACAACTTGAGACTAAAAACAGGTTTTAGAAGTACAAATGACACTAGTGTTGACTATACTTTTGCCTCTGACTCTGAAATGGGAGTTATTGGTGTTGAAATTAAAGCTGGAAATGCTTATACCTTAGAGCCAAACTTTACAGACTTCAAGCCAAATACTACCAACGGTCAGACTCTAACGATCTTTAAGAAGGTTATTGTGGCTGGAGATGGTCCAAATATTAAGTTCTCCTTAAGTACTGGTGGTAGGTGGGGAATTATAGCTATCTGTTTTACCGACACAACCACCCCAGTTGACGACGTTGCTCCTAATACGTCTAACGCGTTTAACGCTGATAACTCAGCCACCGGACTAGGAACTAACCCTTCTATTACTGTTGTAGACCAAGCCATCCACGTTACCTTAATGGGTTGGGATACTTCAGCTATTGGTACGATCAGCACTCCTTCCGGCTATACACTCCTTCAAAATGCAAACAACAATAACGGAGAGCCACTTCACGCTTCTTATAAAGTTATTACTCCAGCTGGAGCAACCGGAACCACAGCTATAGACAACACTGAGTTTGGTGCTCGTGTTGGTGTTTCTTTCTCTATTAAGTCTGGAGCTGGTAGCCCCTCACCATCTCTTTCTCCGTCATTATCACCATCAGCATCTCAGTCACCTAGTAGCTCCGTCTCACCTTCGAGCTCAGTCAGTTTAAGTCCATCAAGATCTCCCTCAAGCTCTGTGTCTCCTAGTTCTAGTATTTCTTTGAGTCCGAGTGTTAGTGTTTCCGCGTCTATTAGTTTGTCACCCTCAGCGTCTCAATCCCCATCAAGCTCAATTAGTCCCAGTAGCTCTATATCTTTAAGTCCAAGTTCCTCAGTATCAGCCTCAGTTTCACTATCCCCCTCTGCAAGTCAGAGTCCCTCATCGTCTGTTTCTCCCAGTTCGTCTATTAGTGCATCTGAGAGTCGGTCCGTGTCCCTCTCACCCTCACCCAGTAGCTCAATTTCCCCTAGTCCGTCTGTTTCTGTGTCTCTGTCTCCTAGTTTGTCACCCTCAGCCTCACAGTCACCAAGCTCTTCAGTAAGTCCTAGTAGTTCAGTTAGTGCCTCCGAGTCTCGATCTGTGTCTCTTAGTCCATCACCTTCTTCGAGTATCTCCCTATCTCCCAGTGTTTCTGAATCACTTAGTATTAGTTTGAGTCCTTCCGTCAGCCCATCCGCCTCAGAGAGTCTCTCTCCTTCAGCGAGTGAAAGTCCTTCAAGCTCAATTTCTGCTAGTGAGTCTCGATCGGTCTCATTGTCTCCGTCCCCCAGCTCTTCGATCTCTCTAAGTCCGTCGTCGTCAGCCAGTGCATCAGTTTCTCCTAGTAGCTCAGTCAGTTTAAGTCCTTCTTCTAGTCCCTCAGGGTCAGAAGCACCGTCAGAGAGTCGATCTCCATCTCTTAGTCCTAGTGCCTCCGAGTCTCGATCTGCTTCCTCTTCCCAGAGTCCTAGTAGCTCAACCTCTCCATCTTTAGAGCCTCACGTTCTCTCAATAGACCTTTTTGAGCTTTGTTTCTTGGTTTCATTTAGAGACAAATATGCAGTTAAGAATACTAGTTTTAACGACAAATACACAGTCCAAAACAGCTCCTACCAACCTAAGTATTCAACAACATATCCAGAAACTATAGAGGTTTTAGATCAACAAACAGGTTCAGAAACACCTCCACTTTCAGGTAATAAGCTCTCAATAGACCTTTTTTCTATTCAATTTTCTATTGCCTACACTCCCAAATATCAAGAATACTCTAGCTCCTACCAACCTAAGTACTCTGATCAGAACACAAATTACGAGGACAAATACAACTCTAAGATAGATTGCTAGACTACAAATAGTTTCAAAGACTAAATTGTAAACATGCCAATCTATGAAATTAATAAATTCAGCGGAGGAATTTCTGACTACGAAGATCGTGGTATTGCTGGTGCCTTTAAGTTCGGTAAGAACTTAGATATCAGAAAACAAGTTGATTCTCTAAGTTGTAATCAAGCCTTAAAAGAAGAAGGTATCAAAGAAGGTCAATCCCCTAGTGCCTCTCAGTCACCAAGCTCGTCAGCGTCCCCTTCTGCTTCTCCAAGTCATACAGCTTCCCCATCAGCCAGTACAAGTCCGTCATCTTCAGTTTCTCACTCACCATCAGGATCTAGTGGTATCTCAGACTCACCATCTCGCTCCCCTAGTGCCTCAGCCTCTCCGTCTGCATCAACATCTCCTAGTCACTCTCCCAGCCCTTCTCCGAGTCCCTCAATGGCTCTTACTTCTGTGTTTAGAGACTTAATTTACTTCTATGTCAAAGCTGTGGATGGCTATACTTACGGATTTGGAAGTACTGGATACATCTATCGAAGAAGCGAATCTGGAACCGAAAATGTGGTCGTCTATAAAGACCAAGATGGAGCCATTAAAGGAGCTTCAGAATGGTACGACGATGACGGAAATACATACCTTTATTGGGCAACCGACACTAAAGAGAAACGCAAGTTGATGCCCGGTCGCGATGACTGGAACGATGTAGAAATAGTAGGAAGTCTTACTTCGGCTGACTGGCACACACAACGTGAGTGTGGAGGGTCTCTTATTATTGCTAATGCTTCTACACTGGCACTTGTTGGATACGACTCTTCTTTTACCAACGAAGCACTAAATCTAATTCCCGGCAACTTGGCCAAGACCATCACTGAGAGAAATGGTAGGACGATTGTGGGTACTGTTAGAGCATCCAACCCCTCAGAGGGTGTCAATGCTCAAATAGACTCAGAGTTTCCTTTAGCTCAAATAGGTACAGATGGTGAGATATTTTTTGACGACATGGCCACTACAGTTCCTTCTAAACGCTTCCCCGGCGGTGGTAGAGTCAACCCTGACGGTAGGTGTAACATGGTAGATCAAATTAACTTCTTCGAGTGGGAGCAAACAGCTCAGAACTGGATCGATAAGCAAACCATAGGTAATATGGCAATGTTTGGTGTCTTTAGTGCTGATGAAGGTCGAAATGGTATCTACTCCTATGGTAGGAAGAACAAGAACAAACCCTTCGTCATGAATCTTGAGTATGAAATGGATGTTGACGAGATCGGTGCTTTGTGTAACGTAAACGGAGTTTTGATTGCAAGTTATCGATCTGGAACCACTTTTGGACAGGTCTCTGTAGACCCTACAACCAAAGCAGAAGCCGTTTATGAGGGTCTTGACTATAAAGCACCAATCAAAGGTCCAGAAGACCCATGTGCTTGGGGACTTATCGAGGTGTTGATGAAACCACTACCAGCTAACTGTTGGGTAGAATTTTGGTATAGGACAGACAAATACGGCGACTTTATAAAAACTAAACTAGCTGACGGAAGCTCTACAAACTACACCAAGACTAATAGCAAGAAAGCCTTGTACAGAGTTCAAGCTGACGGACAGATATACGAACCGAGGGTAGTTTTACACCCATCAGGAAACTCAACCCCAGAAGTATACCGTATTAGAACTTGGTTTAACTAACATGACCGAAGACAAGATTTACTATCAAGAGACAATCTCTGATACTCCTTTTCCTACACAGGAGGATGTTCCTTTGGCTTCTGATTCTGCTACTTCAGATCCTAAAGACCAAGTTTATAGTCCAAAAAGTACTAAAGAAGAGAGTTTTCCTAAGAAGGTTATAGCTAGAGAAACCATAGGACAAGCAATAAATACTAAGTCGCGAAAAATTTTAGCTGAGTTTCAGTTCACTGAGTCCGGTGCTTTACAAATTGGTAAGTACGAAAATGGCATTTCAGGAGACCTCAGAATATCACCAAACGGCATCATTGCTCGAAACATAGCTGGCATAACCACCTTCTTTATAGATGCTGATACCGGTGACGCTTACTTTAGAGGAAATATTACTTCAGGGTCCTTAATAACTGGTTCTGTAAGGGTTGGAGGAGACAATATTGAACTTGATGGAGATGCCAATCAGATACTAATAAGGGATGAAGATGGTAATGTAGTAGTACTTATTGGTTATCAACAAAACGGATTTTAATGGGAAATCATGGAATAAAATTTGGACTACCCGGCCAGAACCTTCTAACAGCTGAGGACAAGAATATTGTCTGGAGTTCTAAGTACAACTCTCTCAAAGTAGTGACTAAAGGTACCATAGATATCACTACAAACGGCTCAGGAATAGGTTCTGGGTCCATTGCTCACAATCTTGGATTTTCACCTACCTTTCATGTCTTTAGGAAGGGTACAGCTGACTGGAGAAGAAATAACAAGTCAGAAATTGATAACAGTACCTATGCAAATGCTTACTTTCCCAATCCGGGCAACGAGAACAACTGGCTAAATTTTCATGCCACCACTCAGGTAAATAGTGACAATACGAACCTAAACTTCTACATAGAAGCTGAAAACAACACAACCTACACCTTCACTTACTTTATCTTTGCTGACCTTTCAGTTCTCTCTAACAATAACTCGCCTTTTGGCCAGAACAACTTTGGTATGAAAGTAGCTCAACCCAACAAAGACGCTCGCGAACAAAAAGACTTCCAGCTAGGGTTTACCTCCAAATTCAGACCTCTGCAATATAACCATGTTAAGTCCCAGATCGTTACTATGAACCTTCCTCTCTTGTTTCCATCTCAATACAGTGACAGCCAGCCAGAGGAAGCAGTTTACTGTGAAGTCACTCATGGTTTAGGATACCCTCCATTCTTCTTAGGCTTCTTCAAAGATAGTAGTGCCGGCAACTCTCTGGCTGAGACAAACGAAGCTAACCAGTCACCTTTAATAGATCTTGGATTAGGAGGTCTTATTCGCTGTGTTGACTCTTGGTGTGATGCTACTCGTATCAGATTTTCTTTTTGGAGAAAAGCTTATTATGAAGCTGATGACTCTTGGTCAGCCAGCACCCTTACAGTCAAATGTCTTATTTTTAATGAAGATCTAACTAACTTTAATTAAATGGCCAACGAATATAACTACGACAATCCACCACTAACCGACAATAGGTATACGACCTCTCCTTTTGTTCCGGGTTCTTTTGAAGTTGGAGAAAACTTTGGAAGTCAAGATGGGGCTATTAGAATCCCTAGTGTTCCTGTAGGTCAGGCAACTACAGTCATCTCAGCAACCCTAATTATTAACGTTCCAGTCAAAGGTGATGGGTCTGGAAACCTTAAAGTGTCCGCTTATGGTATCGATGAGGATAATACCGCTGACTTCTCAAGCAATCCTTTAGGAAGGTCTAAGACCTCAGCCGTCACCAACGCTGAGATATCTCTACCTCCTGAAGGCGAAAACATTGGTATTAATGTCACCAATCAGGTCAACGAAATACTGGCAAGAGGTGGGTGGTCCAACGGAAATGCAATGGGTTTTATCATTCAGAATAATGGAAGTCCTACAGATGTTTACATTTTTAATATCTTCTCACCGGCTTATTTAGAAATACTTCTCACTTCTAGACCAGATTTTTATCCTTCTCCGACTGTAGTCATCGCTCCTAGTAACCCAGTAAAGAGACACAACTTTGGTGCTAAAGTCGCCAAGAATGGATTTGATGCTAGAACAGCTACAGATAATCAGTTAAGTTTCTCCACAAGCTTCCCATTACTTAAAGCTCTTCTTTATGGTCCCGAAACAGTTCCAGAGAATACTCTTAAAGAAATACTGCATGACTTGGGATACAAAGGAGCATTTCTAGTGTTCGCTCAAGAAGACTTAGGAGGTGGTAACTATGGTCCTGCTTACAAGCTTCCCTTTATTCTCTACAGTGTCACTAAAGATGCCAACTTGGTATCTGCTTATATTGACGATGATAAACTTAATGTAATGGCCTCAGGGTTCGTTCAGGGTGCTACCTCACCGCCTTTGAGGATTTATTACTACATATTTATTGACGACATGGAAGTATGATGGAAGCTGAAAAACAAATAGAATCTATTTTAGAAAAAAACGAGTGTGAGTTGTCTTACGAGATTACTTTTCCAAGGTTCAAGATACTACCAGAAGAGGTTCAACTAGCCTTAATTGTTCTAGGTAAAAACGGAATGGTAATCAAAATGGTTCTTAAAGAGAAAACTAAATAGTTGCCTTGACATAGTTTCAATCTCTAATCTTTGACTATGGACTCTTTTCTACAATTACAATCAGCCGTTCAGCTCTACATGAGCGTTGGTTCTGAGAGTGTTTTTATCTCTCCAGAAGCCGTCAAACTGGCCTTAAACATGGCCTACCGCAAAGTTGGAGGTCTATTCCGCTGGCCTGATCTTGAGGACGCTAAAAAGACTTCTACTATCTCAGGACAAGAGTACTACGACTTTCCTCGCACATGGAGACCTAATTCAGCTTGGAAGCTAGAGATCGATGGTAAAGACCAAGGCGATCCTATTAACTTCAAAGACTACCTCTACGAAAAAGAAAATAACTATCCAAGTGGTTCTACTAAGATGTGGGGTAATCAATGGAGACGTTTCTTTATCGACCCAGTTCCTACTACCAACGGAAGCTTCAACCTTGTTATTTGGGGTTTTAGAAATGTCGAGACTTTAGTTGAAGACGCTGACGTGACTATCTTTTCTTATGCTCAACCAGAAGTTAATGAAGCCCTTGTTTTAGAAGCTGTCGCAATTTTGAAAGCTAAAAAAGAAAAAGGCAACGAGGGAATTATGTTCAGCCTTGAAGCTAAACAAATTGTTTCAGTCGCTTGGAGTAGAGTTAAACAAGACCTGTCTAAATACGAAAAAACTCTTCCCTTCTTTGATGTTCCTGACTTTTTTGGTAGTAACCAAACTGGAGTTAAAAATAATATAGGAAAATTCTAAACATGGCACAACTAATAAACGGTAAAGTAAAGAAAAACGACGGATCAATAATCAACCCTAAACAAGGAGAATGGTATGACGGTCAGCAGTTCTGGGACGGGACTCTCAGTTCTGCTGGTCAAATAAATAGCAAATCTAATCAGCCCGGAGCTGGCCAGATGGTTTCGTCTGAGGTTAATCGTCAAGCTTCTGTTGCTCAAGGTTTAGCACCAAACGCCAATCAAGACTATATAAACGCTCAAAGAGCTAAGCAAGGTCAGCCCTCAACACCTACGTTTACTGGCGACCCTATGGCTGGTGGTGACGGTTCTTACACTCCGGGCGGAGGTGCGGGAGTTGGTTTTAACGACGTGGTTCAACCAAGTCTTAATCTTCCTGATCTTTATAAGAATCTTTATGACAATTCTGGTATTAGTGCTTTGCAAGACGAACTCTCTGCTAAGGAGAAAGAGTTTATTGAAACTAAAGCCAAAATTGGTGACAATCCTTTCTTATCAGAAGCAACTCGTGTCGGTCGTGTGGCCAAACTAGAGCAACTCTACAACGAAAGAACAGCCAACCTCAGAAACGATGTAGCTACTAAGAAAGCTGACATCGAAACCAAATTGAATCTTGAGACAAAACAATTTGATATTAACTCTGCAAACGCCAAAGACGCCCTCTCTCGCTTCAATACCTTACTTACCATGGGAGCACTTAACAACGCCTCAGGTGAAGATATTGCCAATATTACTCGCTCTACAGGTATCTCCAGTGAAATGATCAGATCAGCTATCGGTAAAGCAAATCAAAAGGATGTTAAGACTCAAGTTATTACCTCTACAAACGATGCCGGTGTTGTTACTGCTTCAGTTATCAATACCGAAACAGGTGAGATCATCAAAAAGACTTCTCTTGGAGCTGTAGGTAACGCTCAAAACGGTAAAGACACCAGTAATGATAAGGGTGTTCAAGCCTCTCAAGCTCAGTCAGCGATTCTAGACTACACCAGAGATAAAAACGCTCAAGCTTCTTTAAGTCCAGAGGAATACGTTATAGAACTCATGAGGCTTTATCCTTATGCTGGGCTTACTGTCAAATCAGCTCAAGAAATTAGAGATATTACCGGCCAATAACTATGTCTATAGCGATGGACATCATCAACAAGTCTAAGGCTGGGGCTGGTACTCCCCAAGGTGGAATTTCTACCCAACCTTCTCCCACAGGAGGCATCGCTTCTCAGATCATTAAGAAGTCTGGGGCTAACTACATTCAAGCTCAACCAGAACCAACTCCTACTCCAGTAGCTTCTAAACCCGGAGTTTTTCAACAGATATCTAATACAGTCCAACCTCTCATCTCTAAGGCTAAAACATACTTTAGTCCTACTCTGGTTTCTCCAAATGTCGACTACAAAAATTCACCTATTAAACTTCCTGAGAGTGGCAATATTCTCAAACTAACTGACCCTCAAGTATCTGGATCTAGTGCGGTAGTCATTCCGGGCCAAGAAAAAGAACTAACTCAAAAAATTCCTAAGCGTATTGCTCAGAACTTAGGTGTTAGTGCTCTGCAAGGATTGAAGTCTATGACAGACTTCGCTCAATGGGCAACGACAACAGCCTCTAAAAATAAAACAGTTAGCAAAGGAAACAGTCTCTTAGGAGAACCTGTCAGAAAGGGTTCTGAAAAAGCTTCTGTAAAACTTCAAGAGTGGTCTGACAAGATCGCCCCAGAAAATCCTCAGTTTGCTGACAAACTTATTCAAGGTGTAGGTTCAACTATTCCCTTCTTCATTGCAGGTTTAGGAACTACGACTTTAGCTAAAGGTCTTTTGGGAGTATCTCCTAAGGTAGCCGGTCTCTTCGGAGCGGGAGTTTCAGGTTTCCTAGAGGCTGGAACTGAAGCCGGTGGTGTTTATGACGAGAACCGTAAGGCTGGTAAAAGCCTCTCAGAGTCATCCGACCTTGCTAGTAAGACATTCTTAGCTAACATGGCTGTCAACGTCGTTACTGACAAGCTAGGGTTCCTTGAAGAGGGTGCTAAAAGTAAACTCAAAAAGATCTTTGTCTCCGGTGGTATGGAAGGTTTTCAAGAAATGGTCCAACAAATTACATCTAACCTAAATACTGGTAAGAAATGGTCTGACGGAGTTATTGAGTCTGGTGTTATCGGTAGCATCGTTGGAGGTGGACTTACTGGCGGACTAAATCAAGTTGATCCTGAAATAAAAGCAATAGTTGAGAAACTCCAAAACGCCAAAGCTAAAGAAACAGTCATAGAGCCCGGTGTTTATACTCCGGAAGAAATAAGATCTAAAGTTATTGACGGTCCCCTAGAGAACACAGCGGAAGGTAAAGAGCTTATTAAGGCTTCTGTACAGGCTGATATTGCCGGACAGTCTATTGAAATATCTAAAGAAGGTGAATCTACAGCCACTCAAGAGCAACCAGTACTGTCTAAAAAAGAAGAAAAAATAGATAGTACTAAGACAGAACCTTATAAAAAAGAGGCAAAAGTAGACAGTACTGAAATCACTACTTACAGCTCTGGAATAAATGGTCCTACTGACTTTTCAACCACAGATAAAGAGTTTAGTGAGATGTTTAATGACCAAAAGGACAGCAAAATTCATGAAGTAAAAATAAAACCTGAAGAGTATTTAGATACCAGAAACCAAGAACAGAGAGAGAAACTAGCTGAAGTAATTGGTAAGGATAGGTTAGATGCCATGATCGATCTAACCGATAACGGACTACCTAACCACTTCAACGAAGGAGATCAGAAACTACTCAGAGAGGCCTCTGCTGAACTAGGTTTTAAAGGTATTGTTTTGTCTGAAACCACTAAAGACAAGAAGTTTAATGATCGAGATGTAATAAGTTATGTAACTAATTCTCAGGCACAAGACAATACCAAACGACAGCAAACGGCAAGTAAGAAGTCCTCAAAAAAGACTAAAGTTGAGGAGAAAAAGACAGAAGTCACCAAGGATGAGGAGGTCAATAAAGAGCCAGTTAAATCCTCTAAAGAGCAACCTAAAGGAACTGGGAAGAAAAAAGTCTCTCGTCTCTATAAGCGTGTTAAAGAAACTCTGGGTGCAGAGTATGACAGTAAAGAAGTAACCTACGACGAATTAAGTCTCAAAAAACAAGCTGAATCTGTAGTTAGAACCATTGAAAGTAATCCTGAAAAAGCGGTCCAAATAGCCAGAGGTGAGATAGAACCACCACAAGGAACTACTCAAAATGCCTTTGCGGTTGGTCTTGCTAGTGTGGCTCAATCTAAGGGTGACTTTAAAATGGCTTCAGAACTGTGGACAAAAACATCACTAAGATCTACTAGATTAGGTCAAGAAATCGTTTCCTTAAGAGGGAGTATGGGAGTCAATGAGCCTCTAAACGCCATTAGAAGAGTTGTAAATGAGAGAATGGAATCAGTGGCCAAAAAATACAAGAACATCATCAAAGCTTTAAACCTCCCAGAAGGAACTAGTACCGCCAAGGCAGTCGACGAATTAGTCAAATCCGAAGCGAAGAAACTAGAAAAAATTGTCAAGGAAAAACAAGCCAAGATCCAAAGTGCCCAAGATATTATCAATAGTCTAATCTGCTAACCATGCCAGCTACATACTGTATACCTAAACCAACGGCTGATATTTTGATCTCTGCTATCAAGAAGGGGGACGCCATAGGCAAGATTGACTTACTCTTCGACATGACCTCAGAACAGAGGAGAAATGCCTTTGCCAAACATGTGGGCCAAACGACAGCTCAACAAATCAATGCTGAGTTTGAGAAGGCTTTAAACTCCAACAAGCAAACCGCTCTCAAAGACTGGGCCAAGAATACTTTTTCAGCAGAACAGAAGAAGGAAACCAGATTTAAGTCAGCTATAGAGAAGATTGAAGAGTTAGATGCTAAAGGACTTCTTGATAAAAAGTCAGAGAAGGACTTCTTGCAAGACCTAGTTATGGATAGATTGGGCATTTCAATTACGCCTAAAGAGGCAGAAACAATATCAAAAAAGACCAGAGCCTTATCAGAAGCCTTTAAAAAACCAGCCGGTGCGTTTGGTCCTGACATGGCCTACTGGGAAGCTAAGAGAGACCTAGATAACTATTTAGACTCACTCACACCATCAAGTAAGCTCAAGGTGTTTACCTCCATCATATCCAGAGGAACCATGCTTGCTTCTTTTAAGTCTCCTTTGGTCAACATCGAATCTAACACCGTCAATGCCATCACTGAAGCTACAGCCAGAAGAATAGAAGACTTAAAGGGTGTAGGTTTTACTGGTAACAAACACGCTAAGTCATACATGAAGTACGTTAGAGATGTCTTTAGAAAAACAGGGTACGACGTTAGCCGTATGATGTCCTTTCAAGATGGTAGGAAGAGTCTGGGTGAGGATGTGGTCCACGCTCAAGGCAAAGGTCTTACCAGAAAGATTGGTCAGTTTTATACCGATATTGTTTTCAATAAACTGATGACCACACCTGACGTTATGTTTGCGAGTTGGCACTTAGCTGATTCAGCAAATATCTATGCTAACGCTATAGCTAAGTCAGAGGGTCTTAGAGGTAAAGAGGCAAAGTCCAGAGTTGAAGAGATTTTCTTAGATGCTACTCAAATAGAACCCAAGACCAAAGAAGGTCAGCAAGTTCGTGAGAAAGCAGTCCTAGAAGCCCAACGTGGTACATATACGAATAAAAACAACTTCTCTAAAACCGCTCTAGGTATTAGAAAGGTCCTAAATGACTTCTCAAGTGATCTAAGGCTTGGAGACAACTTAATGCCCTTCGTTCAAGTTCCTGCCACAGTAGTAGAGGCCGGAGTCGACTACTCTGGTATTGGTCTCCCAATAAACATATTCAGTAAGTTAATTGAAGTTAGAAATGCTAGAAAGAGAGGAGACCACGTCAAATTCCGCGACATGTTTGATAGAACATTCATAAGAAAAATTGTTAGAGCTGGTATAGGAAACACTGTGGCTATGATTCTCTCAAGCTGGTTTGATCCTGATGAGTTTATTGGTGAATATCCAACTTCCTCTAAAGAACAAGAACTATTGAAGCTTAAAAACGCCAAAGAGAACTCCGTTAAAATCGGTGACAAGTGGATTAGTTTGGACTACTTAGGTCCACTAGCAGGATCTTTTGTAGGGATGATGTATGCCAAAAAGTATGGCAATACTCCTCTTGAGAAGGTAATGCGTTTCTATCAAGGAGCTGGTATGCAGGTCTCCAGAATCCCCGGTTTCCAGCAGTTCTATGACATCTACAACACCCTTCAGGACCTAAACCCATCTAAGACATCTCCAGAGGATCTAAAAGAGCGAGGATTCAAGTATGTTGTCGATTTCTTTAGAGCCAGAACAGTTCCAGCCATTCTTTCCGATCTTGCCAAGGGAACCGATCCTTACGTTAGAAATGTAGACAAGTATGACGCTCTTGGTCAGTTTGTGAGTAACATTCCACACTTCAGAGAGAATCTTCCTATTAAAAAGGATATCTTCGGCGAGGACATCAAAGGCGAAGGCTTCTGGTCGTCTATATTCTTTGGATCTCGTGTAAAGGACGCAAAACAAGATCAAATTGTTACTGAGCTATCTAGACTTGCTGAGACCAACCAGTTGCCTTCTGTAACTGATGTCTCTAAGACTTCACCTCGTGCTAAAGAGCTTAAGGTCCAAATAGGAGACCAACAATTCGAGAAGTTCCAAGTCTCATTTGGTAACAAATTCAAGAAAGGTATTGAGAAAGAAATCAGTAAAGGTAGCTACAAGAAACTTAGCGATGAGGATAAAAAGAAGTCCATCGACAAGATCAAAAACGAAATTTTTGATACTGAATTGAAGAGATTCCACTACAAACCTCCCAAAAAGAAGAAATAGCTTGACATCAGAAGATAACAAACCCTTACTCTTAAATCAGACATGAACCCACCTACCAACAACAACGAACTTCTAATTAGAATCGACGAACAGCTTAAATCTCTTAGTGCCAAGTTGGACGGCTTTATCTCCACAGTTAAAGACGGATATGTTACCAAGCTTGAGTTCGAGTCATGGAAAAATGCCGACTATTCTTCTGTTAAACAGAATGTGGAGAACTCAACTAAGTTTAAATGGATTCTCATTACCTCAGCCGTCTCCGGTATAGGGGCATTAGTAATCAGTCTTCTTAAATAATGAAGCTCGTAAAGAAAAAGGTTGTCTTCAAAAAACCTAAACTAGATTTGAAAAAGAAGACTCTCACTCTCACAAAAAAGACGTGGAAGCCCAAGAACTCGACAAAGTCCTAAAAAGATTTCAAGCTCTAGAAAATAGCGTGGAAAATTTAATCAAGATGGGTCCAGCTTTTAACCCCGATACTTTTTCCAAGACTATAGTTGAAGTCATTAAGAAAACCACTCGCGATGACGACAAAATTAAGTACCTTCAGGAACTAATTTGGATATCTCGCGGAATCATTCTTTTAATACTATTATTAATTTTTCTTATAGCTTGGTTAGCCAAATAATATGGAAAACAAATATAAACAGTTTGAATCAGACATCCTCTCTCAGGGTGTAGAAGTCTCCGATCGAAGTAATCCTTATCAGTGTATGGACCTAGCCTACTTGTGGGTCCTCACACTAGAAATCCCTAAAGCCACCATCCAGAGACTCTACGCTAAAGACGTCTACCTACAAGCTAACGACTTTACTAAAAAATACTTTGAAGTCATTCCTAATTCTGCTACCTTCATTCCTAAGGCCGGAGACTTGGCTGTGTTCGACAAGACAGCAACCAATCCATCGGGTCACATAGCGGTCGCCAGAGGCATAGGAAACCTTAATGTGTTTCAGTCACTTGATCAGAACTGGAACGGCACTCCGGGGGCCTTTATAGTAAGTCACAACTACAACAGTCCTAAGCTTCTAGGAGTTTTAAGACCCAAAGTTCAACCTGTCGTTTCTGATAACAAAGAACAGGTTCTTAAAGACCTTTACACCTTCTTGTGTGGTAGCTTCTCTGAAGAAGAAATTAAAGCAAGGCTTGCATCTGGCAAGAACATAGTTGAGATCGGTCGAGACATCTGCTCAGGTGACTCTAGATTTAGAGATATCTGGATCAACCCAGCTGTAAACGCCGAAACAAACGCCCTACAAGTTGAAAACCAAGAACTTAAGATAAAATTGTCTCAATCAGTAAGCAAGATGAAGACCGCAATCATTGACACTCTGAACAAATTTAATTGAAGGTCTTGCTCTCCTAAAGAGCTAATATGGAACACGTTTCCGCCGAAATACATGAGCAAATTAAAGAAGACTTTACTATAGAACTTAACGAAGTAGAAACTAAAAACAAAGCTTACCGAGAGTTCATCACTTGGCTAGCTAAGACAATAGATACTACTCAAGAGACTGAAGCCATCAAAGCCAGAATTAAAACTCTAATAGCCAAAGAAGAAAAATTAACCAATATAAAAGACAATCGACCATACACTAGACATCCACTAGAAGGAGTTGGTAAATTGATTAAAGACACTATCAAATTAATTAACGACAAACTTAAAAAAAATGAAACTCCCAGACTGGACAAATTCAGTAAGAGCAAACCTCGCAATGTTAGCGATGGTCCTGTTGTTCATAATAGTAATAGGTGACATGGCCGGTTTTCATTTGTCTGATGTGATACTTTCATTTTGTGGAGGTATCCTGACAGGTATCTTAATGTCCTACTTCGGCAAGAGAGATATTGGAGAGGAAGAGAGTCGCAAATGACTCCAGAAGAGATTCAGAAAGAAAAGGACTCCCTAGACGCTTTGATTTTTTATATTCTATTTGTGGTTCTGGGGATTGCTTGGTTGATTATCGAAATGAAATGGTATTGACAAATCGTTTTTGATGTTTCATAGTGAATATTGAAACCAAATAGGTTTCCGGTTACTCTATCTGTTAAGATAACATACACAGCTCTTTTTCGAGTGCTGTTGGTTCTTAACAGCACCAGCACTAACCGAAAGCGAGCTGTTTTTATATGCAAAAAGAAGCCAGAACACAATTAAAACTAAATGAGGTAACAATAAGTTACATTCAATCAAGAATGAATTCTGGTCTTTCTTTAAAGCTCGACAATAAGCCGATCCAGCCATAAGGGTCGGTTTTTTGTTGATCTTTAACAAACACTAAGTGGATGTCTTGGCTTAGGTCGTAAGTTATGCACTCTGAAAGTGACCATCAGAGCTAGCTTTGATCTTATGGCCGACAGGTTGGTCTCTGTCCAATAAACAAAAAAACTAACAAAATATCGTTTCTAGCTAAAAACAGAAATTGCCCAATACACGACAGGTTGTAAAGGGAAGTCATTTTAATTGTGCCGAGGCATCCACTTAGTGTTTTAAAAGGTAAACATAACGGATTTAGAGAAAGGTGCTATAGGCACAGCCACTAAGAAGGCAAAACCTATCGTGCTCCGTTCTAGTAAGGGGCGAAACAAACGATTATCCGTCCCCGTTTTAAAACTAGAAAGGTACTACAGTGTGCTTAGGATTCTAAAGCAAGTCCCCGCTGTTTTGCAAAGTACTAGGAGTGGTCCAAGAACTCGAATAAGAGAAAAGACTTAGGGTTAAAGGAAGAGGTAGAGAGTATTCGAGGGAGGGGGTTATTAAGGGGGAGGATTTGTCGTGCCAAAAGGACTTAAAAACGGCGAAAATTTAAAAATTATTCCAAGAAACAGGAATTACTGTCTCTTGACCTATTTGTGCCTAAACTGGGGTATTGACAACTTAAAACGATTAGTGTACGATGATAATATGATTAGAAAAACATCTAACCAAAACAGAGACAAAAAAGGACGTTATTTGAGACCCTACGAAGGCTTACCTATGATCTTCGGAGTCATCTTCATATGGTCAGTCTTTTATATCTATATTTGCCATTTAACCAGACCTAAACTAGTTTCTCCTCACTTCTCTTTAGGAGTAGTCAAACAAGTCGAAGCTAAAGAATCGGTCCACATCTCCTGTGAAGATCCTAAAGGCTACTTAGAGTGCCAGATGTACAACGGCAAGCTAACAGCAGAACAATTCCGCATCATGAAGGCCATAGGATACGCCGAGAGTGGCTTTAACCCTACCTCTAAGAACAAAGTATCCACTGCCCGCGGAGTCTACCAAATAATCGCTTCTACATGGTACAACGACAACTACCACTGTAAGGGTGACAAGTATAACTTCAAGGACAACATCGACTGTGCTATCAACATCATGAAAGTCTCAGGTTACACTCCATGGGAGGTTTACAACACCGGTGCCTATATTAAATACTTAGATAAATAAGATGACAAATAAAAAGTTCTCTCTCGTTAAGTCAGATCGCAAAAGTAGATTTGGTGAAGTATTATTCCGCTTAAAAGCCAAGGTATCCTTTGGAATTGTTTCTAAGGGTGAGATTCATGGTTACGTTGCGGGAGAAGACAGCGTGGACACCGAAGGTAATGCTTGGGTGTTCGGTGATGCTGAGGTGTCCGGTAATGCTCGGGTGTCCGGTAATGCTCGGGTGTCCGGTAATGCTCGGGTGTCCGGTAATGCTTGGGTGTTCGGTGATGCTGAGGTGTTCGGTGATGCTGAGGTGTTCGGTGATGCTGAGGTGTTCGGTGATGCTGAG
>ERZ869925.187-NODE-187-length-42315-cov-75.791742_pt1 | contig 42315 bp, 69 predicted proteins | sample MGYA00579311_ERZ869925 | MGnify/ENA primary metagenome ERZ869925 (study PRJEB32216, sample SAMN09231817) | wastewater metagenome | place: USA: Maryland | collected 2016-07-30 | study: EMG produced TPA metagenomics assembly of the PRJNA472060 data set (Reclaimed...
TCTGTCGGCAAGCAAAAGGCCCTAGACTTTTTTGCCACACCCCCCACCACCAGCGCTGGCGCACGCGCGCGCATCAGCACCATGGGTGCCGTCCATCGGTCGGCAGACCATCAGCATCGTGCCCTGGGTAGGGCTTGCTGCTCGCGTTGCCTCGGTCGTGCCGCGCGGTCTTCTGACTGTGATGCGCATGGCAGAGGCCGCGCAGGTTGGTCAGCGCGTTGTTCTCGGTGTCGCCGTCCACGTGGTCCACGTCGGTGATGGCCTCGGTGCACTGCGGATGCTGGCAGTGCATGTCACGGGCAATCACCTGGCGACGCAGCGAGCGCCACCGCGCGGTGTCGTAGATGCGACCCATCAGTTCGCTACGACCTTGAGCCGCACCGTGGCCTGGAGCGTCTGGGCGTTCGATGCGTTCGTGCTCACAGTGATGCGGATGTCGTAGGTCGTGCCTGCCACACCGCCCGCCACCGTGAACGTCACCACCTGGCCAGCCAGGCAGGCCACACCATTGACCGTCATGGCCTGGGCGTTGACTGCCTTGTTCGTCAGCGTGAGGTCGGTGCTCGTGAGCTCCAGCACCGTGGGCGTGCCGGTGAGCAGCTCGCTCGCGTCCAGTACGTCCACGAAGCTGACCGCGACGTTGCGGGTCTCCCCCACCGTCTTGGTGCGCCGCTGCGGTGCGGTGTTAGGCATCGTAGTGGCACCTGGCCGGGTTCATGGTGTAGTGCGCCGGCTCTCCGGCCGCTGCCCAGTGCAGGCGCTGCCCCATCACCCAGAAGTCCAGGCTCGCCCCTGCGGCGACGTCCGACTCCACGGTTCTGATGGTTGCCTGGTTCTCGACCAGCAGAAGCGCATCCGCCAGCGCGCGCGCGGTCAGCCGAAGCGCAGCGCCGCCGCTCGTGATGACCAGCGGGTCGGCGGACGCCTGCACCACCACGACTGCGCCGAGCGCGATGATCGCTGCCGGCTCTGTTATCTCAAGCGCGTCGACGCCGGCCCGCACTGTCAGGCGCAGCGTCCCCGCGTACTCCCCCAATGACAGGGCGTCCGCCGTCGCCCCGACAGTGAGCCGCGGCGAAACGGCGCCCTCCGCGAGCGCCAGCGCATCAGCGCCGGCACCCACAGTCAGGCGCGGGGTGGCCGCGTTGTCGGCCAGTACCAGCGCATCGAGCGATGCGGCGATGATCTGCGCAGAGCTCGCCGGGGGGCCAAATGCCGCTAGGCCCACGCTGGGAGCGAACACCGCGTAAGGGTTCGCCAGCAGCATGAGGCATTCGTCGTCGGACAGCGCTCGATTGAAGAGCGCCATCAGCTCGCACGCCGCGTTCGGGTTGCGCGAGTTGAAGCTGTCGCCGACTTCGAATCGCGCGCCTGCGACCGTCGTGATCTGGCCCGCCACTGTGCCGCGCACGACCGACACCGCGCCGGTCGCCTGGTCCAGAATCCACAGCGCCTGTGAGTTACCGGCCGCTGTGCCGACGAGCACGACTGGCCCGGACGTGATCAGCGTCGTGCTGATGATCTGCTGCGACGACCCGCCCACCGAGTGGGTCAGGATCAGGTTGTTCGACGATACCGAGCGGCGCTTCAGCTCGAGTGCCGCGAACGGGCTGATGTTCGTGCTGGCGTAGGTCAAGCCGCCCAGGCAGGCCGCTGTCGTTGGCGCGCCGAGTAGCGTGCCCACCCACAGAATGGCGCCCGCGCCCGTTCGCTCGTGCTCGTACGCCGTCCGGTACCGCGCCGCCTGGTTCGCCGCGAAGCTGCGCCGCAGCTGGCCGTCGGTGTTCGTCAGCGTGCCGCCGCCGCCACTGCCTGCGGTCAGCAGCGCATCGTCTACCGTGCCCGGCAGGTAGATGGCGTGGGCGCCCAGCTCCTGGTTAAGCGGCAGCCCGGGCAGCGCCGCCGCATTCCACGGGCGCATTTACGTGTAGCGGCGGGCGACCGGCTTGTAGTACAGCGCGCTTCCAGACGACGCCAGCTGCGCCGTGGTGGTGGTCGATGCATTGCCCGTGACGAACAGCGCCCAGTGCGACGGACAGATGCCGCCAAACAGCTGCGCGATGCCGGTCATCGGGAACGCATACACCTGCGACGCGGTGTTGTTCACCGGAATGCGCGCGACTGCGCGCACGGCGGCCTGCATCTGCTCCACCGCGGTGAACGCGAGCGCGCCCTCAGTGCCGACTGTGCCGCTCGCCACGGTGGGCCACACCGGCGTGTCCTTGAGGGCGCCGATCACGCCGACGATGATGGTGCCCGCCTGGCGGTTCGACGCGTGCGTCGTGAACGTGCCGCCGATCAGATAGTCTTCGTACTCGTTGGTCGAGTTGTCGACGCTGGCCGAGTTCCAGCCCGCAATGAAGGACTGGCTCGACGCCAGCGAATGCAGGTTCGTGACGGTAAAGTCAGCGGCGGCCGCATAGTCGAGCAGGATCGCGCCGGCCATCAGCTAGCCCGTGCGTCCTGGACGTCCTGGTAGCTGAGCGGGCCCTCGAAGCCCATCGTGGCAGGCGACGCGTCCGAGCCGATACCTGTGGCCAGCAGATTCTCGATGCGCGTCGCCTTGCGCTTGCAGTGTCCCAGCACGGCGGCCTGCACGGCATTCTTGGGCGCGGAGCCGGACCAAACGTCGGCAATACCCTGCCGCACGTTCGGCTTGGACGGGTTGATGCTGCGCGCCGGGTTGTCGAACAGCCATTCCCAGATGCGCGCCGTGCCGACGCTCAGCGCGTCGACCAGGGTCCACGTGAAACCATTCTGGGTGATTTCCTCGAGCGCGACGCTCGTGCGCCACACGATGAAATCGGGCGCCGCCGTTTCGTTCATCGCCGCGGCGATCGCGAAGGCGCCGTCGGAATTGAGCGGCTGCGCGGCGAGCGCCTGGTCGGCGTCGATCGCTGCCTTGAGCGTCTGCTTCTGTGCGTCCGTCAGCATTGGCGCGTCCTACGAAATGGTAATGATGCCCGACGCGTTCCACTGAACCGTCAGGTCGTAGGCGGTCATGTCGATGGCTCCGCCGAGGTCGACAAACCCGAGCGCGCGCTTACTGGAGTCGGTGGAGTTGTAGAGGATCCCCCAGCGGGCATTCGTGGGGTTGCTGGCGTTCTTCGACCAGGACACGTCGTCGGCGTCGAACTTGGCGTTCGCGCTGGAAGCGACGAAAGTCTGGCTGGCCAGCGTCGCGCCACCGGCGGAGTAGTTGCCGCCGGCGCTGACCTGGTTGGTCGAGTAGTTCGTGGTGCCAGACCCGCCGAAATGCGGCGCCGCATCGGTCTCGGTCGGCGTGACGACGGCAGTCACCAGGGCCAGCTTCAGGGTGTCGCCGCCGCTCCCAAGGTTGTGGATCTTGTTCCCGAGGTCGACCTTTGCCTGGGTAAACCAGGTGAAATCACCAGCGGCCATCAGCCTACCTCACTCGTTCGATTCTTCGCGCGCCGCGCGCTCAGCCCAGCCGCGCACCGCCGCCTTGTCCGCGTTGCAGGCGCCCAGAGCGGCCTTCAGCACGTCCTGGTAGTCCCACAGATCGCCGTTCGTGGCACCTTCGAAGCTCGGCACCGGCGTGTCACTGAGCAGCGCCGCGGGCGGCAGCTGCACTATCACCCTCGGCGGCGCCGGGAGCGGGTTTGCCGTGCATCCCAGCAAGCACGTGATCAGGCAAGCGTTGCTCAGCCCAAGCACGCACCTCGGCGACGTTCTCGACCAGGCGCGCGCGCTCCACACGTTGGGAACGTAGCGCAGCGGCGAGGTGGTCTCGCGCGGCCAGTGCTTCGGCATGGGCCTGTTCCTTCGACGCCAGGTCAGCGCGCAGCGCGCGCTCGGCGGCCTCGTGGGCTTTGATGGTCTGCGCCTGGCTGGCCACGGTGGCCGTCAGCGCCTGGTTCTCGTCCAGCAGGTAGCGCACGACGTACACGCCGCCGGCCAGCACCAGCAGCGCCATGACCAGCAGCGCGGCGATCACTTGCGCACGCAGGCCGAACACTTACGAGGGCACAGACGGGTTGCGTGGGCCGCGCTTTTCATTGGCGGCGAACTCCGTCGTGTCGGCGGCGCGGAGCTCCGTCGGCAGGTCGCCGAGGTCATCCGCCACGCCCGGCGCCACGGCCTTGACCCGCTCGATCAGGATGGTCGCGATAAGCGGGAACAGGAACGCCACGACGATCGCGTGGTTCAGCGCGCGGTCGATTGGCCACTCCGCCATGCGGTTACCGAAGAACATCGCGGCCAGGCCACTGACCAGCGCCGCCATCACGCGCAGGTGCCAAGCGGTGAGCTTGCGGCCCATGTTCTTTCGGCTGCGCTTCACCTGGTTGACCAGCCACAGAGTGCCGAGCGGCGCGGCAATGTACACGCCGGCATAGGCCAGCACGTCGCCAGCGGTGGCGTCCTGGGCGGCCTTGAGCAGAATGTCGATCATCCCAGCCGCCCCGCCATCACCAGCACCACCACGACAATCAGCGCCAGCGCTGCCAGGATCTGGCCGAGAGTGGCGCCGGCGCGGTTCGAGCGCGGCGCCTCGCGAAGCGCTGCGATCAGCTGCGCGCGCAGATCGGCGTTGTCCCTCTCCCGCGAGTCCTCGATCTTGCTGATCGCCTGGGCGTTGCTCTCACACAGCCGCGCGATGCTGGAGATATGCACACGCATCTGCTGGTTGTGAGCTTCGATGGTCCGCTGGCGTTCTTCGATCGCGCCCAGGCGCTCGTGGTGCGCGTCGACGCGCGCCTCGAGCTCGCCGGCGCGGCGGAAGTGATCTGCGGCCGTACCCTCGGCGCGCGCACTGACCGCCGGGGCTTCCGTCATTCGACGGTGTCCCACGCCTTCACCCAGTTCGGCGGCCAGTCGTTCGGCCGCTTCACGCCCGGGCGCCAGATCGAGTCGTAGTAGACGTAGGCCGGCGTCGGTCCGTCGTCGCGCTTCGGCAGCGGCGCCGGATACCAGAACAGGTTCAGCCTGGCCATGCCGGAGGCCAGCACGTCGTCGTCGACCATGCGGTCGAGCAGCTCGGCCGGCGTGGCGTCGGCGTAGCCCAGTGCATCGACCAGGCGCGCCGCGTGGCGCTGCGTGGCGGGATGACGGAGCACGCCCTCGAGGCCGATCATTTCGAACTGATAGAGCCCGCGGGCTTTGCCGGGGACCATGCGCCGCTCTTTCTTGTCCCACACCTCCTGGCGCCGAGCGCTCAGCCCGGTTTCCTGGAGGGCAGAGGCCAGCATCAGGGCGTAGGCCTCGACCGACCACATGCTGGCCGGGAGGAGCTCCATCGCCGGCAGGATGCCCTCGGCCAGGAGCGCTTGCGGTGTGATCAGCATGGCGGCTCCGGGAGAAAAGCGGGGCGCCGAAGCGCCCCGCAATCGCACTGTCCATCGAGAGAGGAGGCCCTAGCCCGACCCCAGAAACGCGAAACCCCGCACTGGGCGGGGTCTCGGTGGCAAGGACGGCAAGGTAGGCCGCAGCGTGCACTTTTTAGCTCACGTCGTCAACAGATGGTTCAACTCTCGAAGCGCCTCCATCAGACGCCGCTTGAACGTCGACAGCGACAGGCCTGCTCGGCGCGCGCGCATGTCCTGCGTCCCGTAGGTGGTGTACTCGGCGTAGATGACGATGCGCAGCTCGCGCTCGAGCTTCCACACCGCGCGGTCGACGCGCTCCTCCTCCGGGTGCTCTGGATCTGGCAGGTGACCCGAGCCGAGGATCAGGCTCGCCCAGGGCAGGCTGGCGGCGCTGCGCGGGATGCGCGCCTGGGCCGACTTGAGCCGCTTGATCTGATCGATGAGCCGCGCGCGGCGCGTGACCGCGAACTCGGTCTCGTCGCCCATTAGCCCGGCCGCGCAGGCCGACAGAATCGCAATCTGGTTGCCCAGCGCGAGGCGCATCTCGGTGAGCAGCTTCTCGGCCTCTATCTGTCCCGCGGTACCACGGCCAAGCGTCGCGCCCTCCGCCACCAGCCCGGCCAGCGGGTTGTGGTAGCCGCCCGTCGGCGGGCGCACCGCGCGGCGGCGCCAGCGCGCCCACGCCTCGAGCTGCGCGTCCAGGCCCTGGTGGCGGGGCTTCGGCACCGCGCTCATGCCTGGCGGCGCGTGTTCGAGGCCGGCCGGTCGCCAGGCTTCCTCTCCTGGGCCTCGGCCACCTTGAGCGCGCGGCCGCGCAGCTCGTGACCGTTCATGCCCTTGATGGCGGCGCGGCCCTCGGCCTCGGTCGCCATTTCCACGAACCCGAAACCCCGCGAGGCGCCGGTGGCGCGGTCGGTGACGATGCGCGCACGCATCACCTTGCCGAACAGCCCGAACTCGTTCCGCAGGTCTATCTCGGTGGCGTCGTAGTGCAGGTTGCTGACGTACAGGTTCATCGGTCCCCCAACTGGTAAGTGCTGCTTTACAGTTCGATGCCGGCGCGCAGGCGCTTCGCCGAGATGGCGTTGCCGGCGCGGTAGCGCGTGAGGTCCTGCTGCGGGTGGCGCAGGTAGGCGGTAACGATTTCAACCGCGTGGTCGTATCCGTAGCCGACGGCCGGGAAGTACCCCGCGGCACCCATCTCCTCCAGCCAGGCGCGCTGCGCTTCGCTGACGTTGGTCCAGGTGCAGCCGTGCGCCTTCATCTCCAGCCACAGGCCGTGGTAGTCGCCGGCGGGGTGGGCAATGCAGAAGTCCGACACCCCCGACTTCATGCCCAGCAGCTGCTTGCGCAGCGTCTCGTGCTTCGACTTGGCCTCGTTCGGGATGTGCGTAGTGCGGCGCCACACGTCGGTGTGCACGACGGCCAGCCAGTGCATGAAGTTGTGGCACTGGCGGTCTTCGGAGTCGGGCCCGGCCCGGCTGAGCAGTCGGGAGGCCAGCGACAACGGGCGGACGCGCGCCATCAGTCGGTCTGCGCCTCGTCCTCGAGCCGCGCGGCGTGGCTCTCGCAGAACGCCTGCGCCTGATCTTCCATCGCGCAGCGCGGGCCGATGAGCTTGCCCTTCAGGAACGGCAGGTAGAACTCGCCCTCCGGCGTCAGCGCGTGGCACACCCGGTAGTCGCCCCACTGGGTGTAGAAGTCGGTGATGCCCGGCTCCCAGACGGCCGTGCTCATGACACGGTGCCCGGCAGCCAGTAGCCGTGGCAGCGTCGGTTGCAGAGCTTCCTGGCCGCCACCAGCTCGGTCAGCGCTGCCGAGACTGAGCCGTCGTTCGCGTCCGGCATCATCGCGCGGATCTCGGGGCGGGAAAGCACCACCCCGGGCTTGAACAGCGCCATCAGCCGTTTCGGCAGACTGACGCCGGGCTGATTTACCTCCGCGCTGAGCAGCACCCAGCGGCCCCACGACGGGTTCTCGACGTCGCGCCCCTTCATGCGGGTGAGCACCTTGCGCAGGTCTCGATCGGACACCCGAGGGCCTTCCGCATTGACCGCGCTCAGTAGGTCTCGCACCGTCATGGCCTCGCCGCTGCGCAAGGCCTCCGACACCCGCTGCGGCAGGGTCTGTGCTGGCCTGGGCCGCCCCCGGCGCGCGCGCTCGACCTCGGACTCGGTGGTGGCGTACTCGTGGGTCGCAGACTCGCCGAACACCGCCCGCTCGGCCGCGCGGAGCGCAGACCGCACCGGGGCCACCTCCGTCGCGCCCACCACCAGGCGCCGCGACTGCGCGAGCTCCTCGAGCGCCTGGTCGACGAACCGCTTGCCGACCAGTTCGAACCGGCGGTAGACCTGGACGCGCGGCACCTTGCCGGCCTCGTTGATGAATTCTTCGACTTGGATCGACAGCGTGCTTCCCATCAGTCCCCCAACCATGGCCCGTTCTTGTCGCGCGACGACCACGCGATGACCGCGAGCGCCACCACCGCCACGACCAACGAGATGCCGCTCACCCAGAGCAGCACCACGCCGGCGCGGTAGGCCAGCTCGCTCACACCCAGAAGTCGCGATGGATCCACACCACCGCGTCGCGCCCGCTCTCGGTGGGGCGCCGCATCTGCGAGTCGACCAGCTGGCCGGTCTCGCGCAGCTCTTTCATCCGCGGGCAGACGGTCTGAATCTTCATGCCCAGCAAGGTGGCGATTTCCTCGTTCGTGGCGCCGTAGCCGGCCCGGCCGTAGACGAAGCCCAGGCAGGCCGCGCGGTAGCTCGGCGCCTTCGGGCGGGACTTCTCCGCCGCGGCGCGCGAGGTCTGGCTGTCCCGCTTGTAGGGCAGCACCTGGTCGCGGAGCGCGAGCTGCAGCTGCGCGGTCATGCCGGCTCGCCGCGCTTGATGGGGGTTTCGAAGATGCGCAGCACCGACTCAGGAATGCCGCGCTGGGGGCGCTTGCGGAGTGCTCCCTCGCCGCATATGTACAGGCAGCCAGCAGCGTCGCGGACCTTGTAGTCCCAGCTGACCTCGACGTGCGTGTCATGCTCTCCGAGCAGACGTCGAAACCACGACGGGCGATGAAGCCGGCGCTCGTTCCCGGCCAGTTCAACGACCTCGACCTCATCGCCCGGCATCAGCGCCGTGTAGGTGTGCGTGATCTTCGCGTTCGGAGCCACGACGGCTATCTCCCCCACCGAGAACTTCGCCATGCCTACCTCCCCAGGTTGGTCTGTCGGGCGGCGCGCGCCGCCGCGGCGCTGGCCTTGAACATCGCCGTGAACCACGGCCAGTCCTCGCGCGGCTCGGTTCGGAGGTCGGCGAGCAGCGCGCGGTGGTGCTCGCGGCTGTCCTGCCAGGCGGCGCAGGACTCGCCCACCGCGCCGTGCAGCTGCGCCCAGGCCAGCGTGTCGGCCTGCGTCTTAGCCATGGGTGCCGCCGGTGTAGCTGGTGTCGATGTACTGGTCGCCCAGGTAGACGTCAGCAGGCACGAACACGTCGTCGACCATGAAGCCCCAGCACGAATGGCCGGCCGCGGCGTCGCGCCGCTTGGGCCCGGTCAGGAACAGCGTCCAGCACGGCTCATCCGTCCCATCGGGGCGGCGCCACAGCTCGAGGCGGTGAAAGCTGTCCGCGGGGCGCACCAGCACGCTGCCGGGTCCATACCAGCGGCGGACGGTCGGCGCGTCCCAGCGCCCGCCGGGCGTGTGCTCGAAGTACCCGCCGCGCAGGATGATGGTCACGTAGGGCCAAGGGTGGTTGTGCAGGTCGCGGCCGTGGTCGCTGGACACCAACTGGTGCACGCGCGCGGCGTAGCCGGTGCGGTTGTAGGGCAGCAGCCACCAGCGGTTCATGTAGCCGTCCAGGTGGATGTACGGCGTGCGCTGGGCGCGCGCGATGAGGCGGTTGACGAACCAGGTGGGCAGCGGGAGCTTCATGCCGCGCGCCCTGCGATGGCCGCCCTGGCCGCCCGCACCTGTGCTGCGCCGGTGGCGCGCGCCTCGGCGGTGAGCGGCGCGGGCGCCGCCTCCGCGCTGGACGCTGGCCCCACACTGGAGCGCGGATCGGCGTACAGCTCGAAGTGCCGCTCACCCAGCCACCGCGCCATGGTCGGAAGCCACTGCACCTGCGCCCCCTGCCACGCCGGCGTCGACAGCTGCCGCCGCAGCACCGCCAGCGCGAGCTCCTGGTCGTCGGGGTCAAGGTGGCCCCAGATGGCGCGCGCCTCGCCGGCCTTTCCCTTCTTCGGGTACAGCCTGGCGAACTCCCCCCACCCTCCTCGCGCGCGCTCGCGCGGGATGGGGGTTCTAGTGATGGTTACTGATGGTTTGGGTGCATCTGGTGCGGGGTCAGGGCGCAGAATCTGCGGGTCTGGGGTGCACGTGGTGCGGGTCTCGGCGGCCTCATTTTCGAGACCCGCAGATTTTGCGGGTCTGGATTTCCGGGGCTGGGACGCGCCACCACCTATGGTGTCGAGCGGGTTGTCGGTGCGCTCCTGCTTGCGGATCCGCTCGCATGTGGCCGCCTCGGGCGTGACCCGGTAGACAGTGGTCGCGTGGCGGCGCCGGTGGCGGGTGATCGCGCCAATCTCCTCCAGCTCGTTCAGCTGCATCTGCACCGCGCGCTCGGACAGGCCGGTGCGGTTGATCAGCGACTGGATGCTCGGGAAGCACCAGCCGTCATCGTCGGCCTGGTCGGCCAGCGAGATCAGCACCAGCTTCGGCGAGCTCTTGAGCGCGAGCTTCCAGGCTTCGTTCAGGACCAGGTTGCTCATCGGGCGGCCCTCGCCGCCCAGCGGCGCGCCTGGCGCTCGGCCTCGCACTTCACGCACTTGGTGCTGTGCACGTAGCGCACGGTGGAGCCGCAGGTGTGCGGCCGGCCGTGGTACTTGACCAGGCCCAAGCGCCGCCCGACTTCCAGGCTGGGCGCGATGTACTGAAGCGGCGCCGGCGGCGGCGGCTCGCGCCGCGTGCCGGCCTTGCGCGCCACGTGGTGGGCCGCGCTGCAGGTGACGCACATGCGGTTGGCCGTGTAGCGCCGGTGGTGCCCGTAGGCGCAGGCGACGCCGAAGTAGTACCGGAGCCCGGCGGCGCGCGCCTGGGCGGGGGTCATAGGTGACTGCGGGCCGGATTCTCGCCGGCCGATTCCACACTCAGCGGGGCTACTCAACCGCCGGGAGTCACCCGCCTCGCCGTGTCCGCGCGACACGCCGCCGCAGCCATTGATAGGCGCCGCGCCCCTCGCGAGGTTGGCCGCCGGGAAAGTCGCCCCAGCAGCCGACGCGGCATTGATCGGTGGGCTCACTCGTGTTCCTCGAAGTTCAGGTCGTCGGCCGAACGCATGCGCGCCATCGCCGACTGCGCCATCGTGAGCAGCGCCTCGATCTGCTTCGGGTCGTAGCACTGCACGGAGACGGGCACGACCTTGAGGCCCATCGCCGCCAGCGCGCGGCCCAGGGCGTCCCGGTTCTGGTTGAACCAGGCAGCCACGGTGCTCTTGCCTATTCCGGTCGCCGCGGCCACGGTCTCGATGCCGCAGGCCTCGACGCGCTGGCCGAGCACTCGGGAGTTCTTCCGGGCGCGCTCGATCGCGTTCCCGTTCATTCCGGCCGATTCCCACATTCCCTGTAACGCCTCCTCCTGATTCCCGTGCGTTCCGATGGTCACGACAGCACCATGCGGAGCATGGACAACGCCTTCAGCATCGCCGCCAGCACCACGCCGGCAGACACCATTACCAGCGCGACCAGCACCAGGCCGGCGGGCGAGATGGATTCGAGAGGGTGCCGGGTCGTCGACGCCGCGGTGTCCCGCGACGAGGTCCGAGGGGAGGTCGAAGCATTGCCCGGTAGGCGCGACGCCGACGGCCCAGCATTGAACTCGGCGGCCATAGTCAAGGCCGCTCCGTGGCTGTCCGACAATCGGACAAATCCGCATCTGAAACGCTTGTTTGCATCTTGCCGCCGCGCGCGCACCCCTTCGGGGGTTTGCATGCGCGAACTGACAAGGCAGCCTGACAAGACAGAACGACAAGAATGGAAGCCGCCCTCATGCTGCAGCCCCGCTACATTCCGGTCCGCTTGGCTCTGGCCGATCGACGTCGGCACGCAAAGCACCGCCCGAGACAATCTCGATCTGGCATTGCCTATCGATAGGCGGGCATTCGCCCCACTGGTAGACGGCAGCTCGGCCAATGCCCAGGGCCTTGGCCAGCTTCTGAACTCCACCGAAGTGGCTGATGGCTTGCTTCGTGTTCATGCTCGGCGAGGTATAGCTTGCTTAACTCTCACTTGTCAACCTTGCTATGCGTTGCCGTGGTTAGCATGCTCGTCATGAACCGCGCGGTTGATATGGGTACTCTCTGGGGCCGGATCCTCGCTGCCCGCAAGGCGGCGGGCCTTTCTCAGGAAGCCGTGGCCGAGCGCCTCGGGATTTCGAAGGCGGCCGTCTCACACTGGGAAACCGGGGACACAAAGGACCTCAAGCTACCCAACCTTTTTGGCCTCGCGCGCATTCTCCACGTGGAACCGCAATGGCTCGCAACGGGTGAAGGCCCGCGCGCGACGCGCCGAAGCGAGAACGAGCGACAGATGCTGGACCGCTGGATTGCGGTCTTCGACTCCATGCCGGAAAAGGAACGAGCGCTGGCCGTCAGCCTGTTCGAGAACCGGCTGCAACTCGGCGAGCTGGAACCACCTCCCGCCAACGACTCGTAACCGTCGCGGGCGCCCCGCCTGCGCCCTTCGCACGCCCATTACGTATAGCTTGCTTGACTATGCTTGATTAGCTTGCTATACATTCCCTCGCGCCGTCCTTACCCGGCGTCCGGCGGCCCGCCCCACCCTTCCCCCAATCCCCAGGGGGCGTGGCCCGCCGGCTTCTTAACCGAGGAGGAGCTATGTCCATCAAGCTAGGCCAGCAAGTTCGCGACGCGGTCACCGGACTCACCGGGATCGCCGTCTCCATCCACACCTACATGCAGGGCTGCCGGCGCATCACGATCCAGCCGCCCATGGCGGCCGATGGCAAGGTCCCCGATCCCTACGCGGTCGACGAGCACCAACTGGAAGTCGTCAGCGACGGCCTGATGGCCCGCGTCGATCCTGCGCCCCCGGCCGAGCGGCGCGGAGGCCCCGCGCGATTCACTGACGAGGGCCGGGGAAGCGTGGGCTGAGCGGCCGAAATGACCATCACCGACACCCAGATCCGCGAAGTCGTCGCCGGCCTGGTCGCCGTAGTCGAGCGCGAGCGCGAAGGCCTGTTCGACAGCAACAAGGTGCTGGCCGAGGACGCGCCGGACTGCGGCACCGTCACCGACCCCGAGATTGCCACCGACATCGCTCTGATGGATGCGCTGGTGGCCGGCGGCAAGGTGGTCGTCGAGGAACTCGACCGCCGCGCCGCCGAGCTGGCGCGCCTGCATGCGGTGGGAGGCGCGCTGGCATGACCCCGCCCCTCTGCACCGCCCTGCGCGACCTGATTGCCAGCTGGCAAGAGTACCAGTGGGCCCTCGGCTACTCGGAGAGCCTGGGCGAGCTCACGACAGAGGAGCTGCTCGCCCGCCAGAACTACGACACCGCGCTTGCCCAGTTCGAGCGCGCCAACCACACGCACCAGGAGGCCGCCGCATGATCGCCGCCGACTTCGTCTATCTCGACCGCTCCACCGCGTGGCGCCGCCGCCTGGCGCGGTTTCGGAAGCGCTGCACGCCCGGCGCCATCGCGAAGGTGGTGGTGTGGGTGGTGATGCCGGCGCTGCTGTTCGCAGTCATCTCCGCGGGCTACGTGCTGGCGGCGGCGAAGCAGGTGCACTGATGAGCATCACGGCAGAGCAGCTGCAGCGGTTCTGCAGCACGCACGACATCAGAGCCTGGACGCTGAAGCCGAACACGGTGGGCGCCTTCACCTACGCCACCAATGGGCACATAGCGATCAGGATCCCGGCCGCTGATGGTCACGTGTTCGAGTGCCACAGCAACCTGACAGAGTCGATGGTGACCAAGCTCGACGAGTACATGTCGCTCGACGGCGTGGAGCTTGGCCCGCTCAACCTGCCACCCGAGCCTGCTTGGGCCACCTGCCCACGTTGCCACGGTACCGGGGAGTGCCGGCGCTGCGTAGAGTGCAACGGCGAGGGCGAACTTGAGTGCGACTTGGGGCACATGCACAGATGCGAGGATTGCAATGGACGCGGGCAGGTGGAAGGCGAACGCGACCCCTGCATGGAGTGCGAGGGCTCTGGGCGCGACTACAACGGCACGCCCGTTCTCGAGAGGTCGGTGCTGATAGGCGCCGTGCACTTCGACTGGCGGTATCTGTCGATGATTGCCGATCTGCCGGGGGCCGAGGTTGGCCTGGAGAATGCGGGCGGGCCGCTGAGCGAACACCGTCGATTGCTGTTCCGGTTCGCCGGTGACGGACGGGGCATTGTGGTGCCGCTCAATCCGAACTCGGAGTGCCGCTGATGCCCTCCCAGCAGCAAGTCAGCACCACGCCCGCCGATGCGCGCGACGAGTGGCGCACCCCGCGCTTCGTGTTCGAGTTCTGGGCGCGGCGCTTCGCCTTCGACGTCGACCTGGCGGCCACGGTGCACAACACCCTGTGCCAGGACTGGATCGACCGAGAGACCGACTCGCTGTCGGTGGACTGGGCCGGCATCGGCCAGAACGTGGGGTGGCTCAACCCGCCCTACTCCGACCTCAAGCCCTGGCTGGAGAAAGCCCGCGCCGAGGCCGCGCGCGGCTTCACCACGGTGACGCTGCTCCCCGTCGCGAACGGCCAGCTGTTCTACGGGCGCCAGGTGTTCGGCATCGCCAGCGAGGTCTGGTTCATCTCCGGCCGCCTGGCGTTCCTGGACTCGTCGGGCAAGCCGCGCGCCGGCAACACGTCCGGCTCGATGGTGGCGGTGTACCGGGCCTATGACCTCGGCGACACGCGCTACGGGCACATCTGGCGGCATCACATGGAGCGGGACTGGCGGGTCAGCCAGGAAGCGGCGGAGGTGGCGTGATGAGCCGCCCCAGCTGCGAGTACCACGGCCACGTGTTCGGAGGCAACGGCCGGTGCTTGAATTGCGGTGACATGGCGCCGCAGATCCCGGCGTTCCTGCGCGGCGCGCGGGAGCCGGACTGGCGCGACGCTGAGATTGTCCGCCTGCAGGCCTTCAAGGATTACGTGCACGCGCGCCTGGACGCCGCCGGCATCCCCACGCACCCGGACGGCGAGCACAGCAAGGCCGGCTGCCGAATCGGCGACCGGCTGGACATTGCTCTGGCCCGCCGCGGCGCGCGTGAGTGCGTCGCCGGCAAGAGCCTTGCGGCGTGCACCTGCTCGGCGTGCATGGCGGATGAGGACGTGGAGATGAATCATGGCTGATACCAGCATCGAATGGGCGACCAAGGTCTGGAACCCGCTGCGCGGCTGCTCCATCGTCTCGGCCGGCTGTCGCTCGTGCTACGCAATGAAGCAGGCGCATCGGTTCGCGGGCCCGGGCGGCAAGTACGAAGGGCTCACGAAGATGAGCGGCGGCGGGCCGGTGTGGACTGGCGAGGTGCGCGTGGTCCCGGAAATGCTCGAAGCGCCTCTGCACTGGAAGAAGCCGCAGCGCGTGTTCGTGAACTCGATGAGCGACCTGTTCCACGAGGACGTGCCGGACAGCTTCATTGACCAGGTGTTCGCGGTGATGGCGCTGTGCTCGCAACACACCTTCCAGGTGCTGACGAAGCGGCCCCAGCGCGCGGAAGACTATCTGCGGTCACAGGCGACGTTGAATGGGATTGGAGACAGCATCCGGCGGCGCTCGCCGACCCCCGCGATGTCCATCGCGGAAGCCATGCGCGCGTTCGGAATCGAAGTGGACCCGATTTCTCGCTGGTGGCCGCTCCGCAACGTCTGGCTCGGCGTCAGCGTCGAGGACCAGGCCACGGCCGACGAGCGCATACCGCTGCTGCTGGAGACACCGGCGGCGGTGCGGTGGGTGAGTGCTGAACCGTTGTTGGCAGCGGTGACTCTGCGGCTATGGTTGCCGTTCACTACTCGGGGTCGAGGCGGAGACCATCGCGAGAAGGGTGGGCTCGACTGGGTCGTCGTCGGCGGCGAGTCCGGCCCAGGCGCGCGGCCGTTCGACATCGCGTGGGCGCGCAGCACCGTCGAGCAGTGCAAGGCGGCCGGCGTGCCGGTGTTCGTGAAGCAGCTCGGGGCCAAACCGTTAGAGCGCCAGCCCTCGCTCGACAAAGGATTCGCCGGACGTGACCTGCTCGACGTGATGACTCGGCCCCGCCCGCCGCAGATGGACGGATGGGGCCGTATCACGACCGAGACCGAGACGTTCTACCAGCGCCACCTCGATCTGAACGACCGCAAAGGCGGCGACATCGACGAGTGGCCCGCCGACCTGCGCGTGCGCGAGTGGCCGGAGGTGCGGTCGTGACCGCTCGCCCCATACCGTTCCCCTACCGGCCGTTCGGCCGTGAGTGCGTCTCCGGCAAGAGCCTGGCGGTGTGCACCTGCTCGGCGTGCATGGCGGATGAGCTTGCCTGCGATCCTTAACGTCCATCATCAGAGGTACAAAACTATGCAAGAGCCCACTCTCGCATTCGAGAACATAGGCCCAAAAGCGGATGGGTGTTCTACAGCCGCTCATCCAGGCGCTATCGTAAGGATCGCGCCATGAGCCGCTCCGGCTATAGCGACGACCTCGAGCCCTGGGACCTCATCCGGTGGCGCGGCGCCGTGATGTCGGCCATCCGCGGGAAGCGCGGCCAGGCCATGCTCCGCGAGCTGCTCGCCGCGATGGACGCCATGCCGAAGAAAGAGCTGATCACCGATGACCTTGTCGACGCCGACGGCTGCTACTGCACGCTGGGCGCGCTCGGCGCGGCGCGCGGCATGGACCTGGCGAGCATCGACGCGGAGGACCCAGATAGCGTGGCCGAGGCCTTCGGCATCCCGCGCGCACTGGCCGCCGAAATTGAGTACGAGAATGACGACGGCGGTCCCTGGCTGCCGCATCACCACACGGAGACGCCGGCGCAGCGCTGGGTGCGCATGCGGGCCTGGGTGGCGAAGCACCTGAAGGACGAGCCGTGATGGCCCAGAAGTACGGCACCAGCCCGCCGATCTGCGCGTGCGCCAGTGGCCGGAGGTGAAAGCATGAACGGCACCCTATCCATTCTGAACGTGGGCTCGGGCGACACCAAGCTGTCGTTCGACAAGAGCAACCCGGCCGAGTGCATCCGCGCCGGCCGCATCGTCACCGACATGCTCCGCCGCGGCTACGCGCTGCTGGTCGAGGTCGAGCGCAACGGCGAGCGCGCCTACGAGCGCGTGCAGGCATTCGACCCCGACACCAGCGAGTACATCATCGCGGACTTCGATCCGCTGGCCGCCGATCCTGACTCCATGGAGACCACCCCCAATGGCAGCGAAGCACAAGCAGCACAAGAAGGCGCGACACCAGAAGCCGAGCCGCCGCGCCGCAAACGCGGAAGGCCGCGCCGCGTCTCTGCCGAGGGGGCCAATGCCGTCGCGGTCGCGCGAAGCGCCGGTGGGTAACCTCGCGCTGCTCGAAGCGCAGGACACGCACGCCGCGCTGCGGAACAAGCTGCGCATCGTCGGCGAGCTGCGCGACGAGTGGGCCGGCATACCCATGCCACTGGAGAACGAGCGGCTGGTCATCGAGCCGTCCTACCCGAAGGCGGCCGAGCTGATGGCGATTGCGTTCGGCGATGAGCGCGAGGTGGCGGACGATGAGGGCTTGCGGCTTCGCAACAAGTTTTACTCGACGCGGCGCCGATGCGACGTGCTGGTGATGGAGAAGGACGGTCGCGTCGTCTTCGGCTTGGATCCCGCGTTCCACGGGCTCCCGCACGCGGTACGCACGCTCGGATGCGCCGACGCCTGGGGCGTCGAACAGGAATCGGCGGCCGTCGCGACGCTCGCCTCCCTCATCCGCCACCGGCATTTCAAGCAGTACATGCTGACTGGGATGTTCATGGAAACGAGCAGGCGCAGCGGGCTGACCTATCTGTTCCGGCGGCTGCGACCGACTGTCGTGCTGAGCGCGGCGGGCGGCTACATGCGCGTGCTCTGCGCACTTTGCCTGCACCCCATCGGCTACTACGCCGGGAGCTGGGCCGGCGCCATGTGCCCGACCGACGACGTGATAGCGCACCTCATGCTGATGCGCGGCGACGAACCGATGTTCTGGCGGCGCGCCAACCAACATCCGGCCTGGCGGCCGGAGGCGGGACTATGACCATGACCACGACAACCTGGGCGAACGGCAGGCGCCCGAAGAACTGCCCCCCGAGCATCCGCCGGAAGTACCCGGGCGTCACCTACCCCGGGCCCGGCTACCTGCAGGTGCGCCGGGGCAAAGCGAGCAAGTCGTTCCGCTACTCCGAGCATGGCATCGACGGCGCCCACCGCGCGGCCGCGCATTGGTACGAGACGCAAGGCGGGGCGCCGGGGCTCACCACCACGGTGGGCAAGGCGAAGGTCGGCCAGACCGGTGGCGGACTCATCTACCGCACGTACGTGAAGGGCAGCATCGAGCACTACGTGATCAACGTCCCCTACCGCCGGCCGGACGGCACGAAGGACACGCGCACCTTCTTCCTCGGTACCGAGAACACCTGGACGCAGGCGCGCGAGCGCGTCGCCCATGGCATCGCGGTCCGGTTCCGGGACGCCTACGAGCGCTGGCGCAAGGAGGGCGGCGTGCACCCGGCGGACACCCGGGACTTCGAATGGTCGGCGGCGGAGCACTGACCATGGGCGGCGACCCGTCCGAATGGCCCGCCGACCTGCGCGTGCGCGAGTGGCCGGAGGTGCGGTAGTCATGACCTCCGGCCCCCTCACCCCCGACGAGATCCACGCCTGGACCGGCTACAAGCTGCCGAAGCTCCAGCACGACTGGCTGGTGCGCCACGGCATCCCGGCCAGGCGTCGACGGGACGGGACGGTCGCGGTAACGTGGGAGCAGATCAACGCCGCCCCGGCGAGCGCCGCGCCCGCGCGCGCCCGCCCCAACCTCGAGGCCGCCCGTGGGTAGGAAACGCAAGCCCGGATTCGACTGGCTGCCGCCCAGGGTGTACCCGGGTCGCTCGCAGTTCGAGCTGCGCCCGCGGGACATGTCCACCATCAAGCTGTGCGCCATCTCGTCCGACCGCGCGACGGTGTGGCGCCGGTACCAGGAGGAGATGGCCAGGCTGGCGGCCGAGCCCGACCCCGGCCTGTTCGCCAGCCTGCTGAACGATTACCTGGCCAGCCGGGAGTTCGAGAAGCTCGCCGAGGAAACCCAACGCGCCTACGGCCGGTACGCCGAGCAGCTGCGCGCGGTGTTCGGGGAGATGCCGACGAACGACATCGAGCCGGTCGACATTCGGGAGTGGCTGGACGCGCGCGCCGCGGCCAAGTCGGAGACGCTGGCCAACCGCGAGTTCGCCATGCTGGGTTCGGTGTTTCGGTGGGGCCGCGAGCGCGGGCGCTGCGCCGGCCGGCCGACCAAGGACGTGCGGCGGTTCAGCGAGCAGCCGCGCGACCGCGACGTGACCGAGGCCGAGCTCGCCGCCTTCCGCGTGCACTGCGGCCCGCGCCTGAACGCGTACCTGGACCTCCGCATGGCCACTGGCCTGCGCCAGGGCGAGGTGTTGCTGGGCGTCCCCATCGCCGCGCTGCGCGCCGTGCGCGCGCCGCTGAACGATGACGACCCTGGGGTGGGCCTGCCGTTCGACAAGCCGTCGAAGAACGGGCTGAAGCGCCCCTACAAGTGGTCACCCGGCCTGCAGAAGGCCGCCGACGCCATCCTCGCGCTCGAGCCGCGCGACCGCACCTACACCTGGCCGGCGGCGCGCGGCGGCAAGCTCACCCAGGACGGATTCGCCAACGAGTGGAAGCGCGCGATGAAGCGCTACCGCGCGGCCGGCGGCGAGCCGTTCCGGGAACACGACCTGCGCGCCTCGGCGGTCGCAGACCTCACCGATGAACACGCCCAGCTGGTGCTGGGGCACCGGAACATCGGAACCACCCGACGAAGCTACAAGCGCCGGCCACGGCCGGTGGAGCCACCGCGATGAGCAACAAGCTACCCGACCACCTGCACCAGCAATATGCGAAGGACATCGAGGGCGCGTTCTTCTTCGGTATCCCGCTGGCTGAGCTATCGCGCAAGGATCTCATGGTGATGGCCGTGATGGGGTGGAATGAGTCGCGCCAGGCAAGCGAGCGGCATTTGCGCGAGCTGGAGACGCTCAGGTCCCTGCGGCGATGATCCCGCCACCGCCTCCAGCGATTTTCCTGCCGTTTCTGTTGAAGCTGCCTGCCGCGCCGCCGTATTGGTTGCTCTGCTTTTATGTCATTTGCCTCGTAGAGCTACTGATTCTGCTGGCGGCGATTGGGTGGGAAATATGGAAAAGTCGATGACCGAGGCCGGTGGAGCCACCGAGATGATTACCACCCAGAAGCCGGGCCTGGTTCCATTGACCGAGGCCGTCACGATCCTGCGAGCCGGCATACATCGCGCGCTGCCTGTTACCGTCCCGCCGCAGGATGAATGGGGCGCTTACCCATACTTCGAGTTCCGCATCGGAGACTGGATCTACTCGGTGTTCGTCGACGCAGGAGACTTCGACTATATAGAGAACGTGACCTCGCCCGATGGCCGGATAGGCGAATTCAACGACTGGGAACGGAGTCCCGAGGATCACCTTACGAACGAGGAGCGAGCCGCCTTGCTTCAAATGATCGGAGCGCAGGACGAGCTTCCGAATATCCAGCGGAATCCTGGCTGATTTTCTGCGGAGTTTGAGGTGGATGTTTTTTCGGAAGATCGGAGGAATTGCGAGATGCGATGCGGACTGAGCGGGAGACTGTTAATCACTAGGTCGGCGGTTCGAGCCCGTCCCGGGGAGCCACAAGATCAAGCACATAGAACCACGGCGCTCCCTGCGCTGACCCTGGTTCCGAATACCGAAGGCCCTTTTCCGAATATCCAGTGGTCGCGCCACGCGCGCCTCGGCGGTGCGCCGTGAGAAGCGCGGCGACGGACGCGGCCCTCGCCGTCGGTATCGTGGTGGTGCTGGCCGCAGCCTTCCTGTGCGGCGTTTTCACGAATGCCGGAGTGATAGCGGCCCAGTGCGAGCGCAACGGCCGCGCCATCATCGGCCTTACTGCCTTCACCTGCGCGCGGGAGCAGCCGCGGTGATCGTCGCCCGCCGCACGTTCCTCGCCGGATTGCTGGCCACCCCGCTCGCCCGTGCCCAGGCGCCGATCGTGCTGAACGACTACTGCACGGGCGGCGTCTACGACCTCTCGGCGGCCCTTCGCGACGGCCCGGTGACGCTGCTCGCGCAGGACTACCCCTGCCTGCCGGTGCGGTTCGGGCCGCGCGCCTGCGCCACTGGCGTGGCCTTCCGGACGCGCCTGCTATTCGAGTGCGCGGGCGCGGCGTTCGCTCCGGCCGAGACCGACCAGCCGACCGACAACTGGCGCTTCGAGGACTTCGACGTGCAGTGCGAGGCGCGCGGCGAGACTGCGCAGCATGCCTTCGCGCTGCTGTCGTGCCGGCGGGGCTTCCTGCGCCGCGTCACCGTGTCGAACTTCGGTGGGACGGGGGTGCTGGTCTACGGGCAGCGCGCTGGGTTCGTGGGCGCCGGCGCGCCGTCGCTGAACGCGCCTTGCGGCTGGGTGGAGGACGAATGGCAGTGCGCCGGCGTGCGCGCGCCGTCAGACGCCACGATGAACGTCATCGAGGACGTCAACGTGCGACGCTGCTGGCTGGGCTTTCACTTGGGCGGGATGCCGGCACCGGAGGGCGTGCCGCGTGTGAAGGGCGCAACGGCCAATATGAACAGCCTGGTGCGGCCGATCGCATCGAACTGCGGGTCAGACGGGATGATGATCTGGCAGGGCGCGACTAACTACGTCGCGAAGCCCATCCTGGGCCAGAACGGCCGCAACGGGATGAGCGTGGCGTGGTATGGGAATCTGATCGAAGGCGCGGTGCTCGAGCGGAACGCCGGCTGGGGCGTGCAGCTGTTCACGCAGCACAAGGAGACGCGAGACAACTACTTCCCCTACGTCCACAACGGCGGCTCGAACGGGCTGGGGCTCTCGAACGTCCCCCTCACCACTCCCGCTTGACGGAAAAGCGCGCGCCGCTCGCGCCGCCCTTCACGTCGCGCGACGTGCCGGTGCTGTGCAGGGCGCGGAACAGCACCACGTCACCCATGGCCAGCGACAGCATGGCGGCGCCGTTGCTGTAGAGGTTCGAAGTCGACGTGCCGTTGTTCCAGCCCGTGCCATAGCAGCGATCATTGCCGCTGCCGTCGGTGAGCAAGGTGCGGAAGGCCTCGGTGGCATTGCCGGCATTGACCGCCAGCTCGGCCGACCACGAGAACGAATAGAGGCCCGCCGCCGGCGCGGTGAAAGCGCCCGTGGTCGCGTTGAAGGCGCCCAGCGTGTCGTAGGCTTCGGTCCACCCCGCCAGCGTGGTCTCGGTCCCGTCGGACAGCGTCTGGTCGGCAGTGAGGTATGCGTTTACTAGGCACGCCGGGAAATGCCGCTGCGTCTCCACCCACGTGGTGCTGCGCAGTTGGAACTCTATCCACGATTCCAGATCGGTCAGCGCCCAGTCGAGCGAGTGCGCCAGGCTCAGGTTGCCGGTGCCGTGCTTGAGCGTCACGACGCGCCCGGTGTTCTCGGCTGATAGCCTGATCAGCATGCCATCCCAGCAGTTCGTGGTGGTGATGCTGGCCAGGTCGTCCGTGGCCGCGTTGCCCTCGGTGTCGACGGTGTGAACGCCGCCGCCTGAGCCGTCAGGCGGAACGATGGCGCCGCCGCTGATGGTCAGCTCGGTGCGCGCCGTGGCGCCGGGGAGCTGGGCGGTCGCGTCGCGCTGGTCCTCCATGGCGGTCTTCATTTCAGCCACGGTGCGCGCGGAATTCGACAGATAGGCGGCGGCAGGCAGTGCCATGGTTCAGTCCTCTGAAAGCGGGAAGTTCATGACGTCGGCGAAGCGCCGGCGCTGTTCGAACTGTTCGATCAGCGCTTCCAACGGAGGCTTTGGCACTCCGTTCGGATCGCGCAGATGACGCCCGACCAGTTCGTCGACCACCGTCCGTCGCGGCGGCGGGTCGAGTGCCATCTCTCGGCATGGCAGGAAGAAGTCGTTGTAGATCTGGGTCTCGCCGTCGGTGATGGTCACGCGGACCGTCCAGCCGATGGCGACGTCCGGCCGGCTGCGCTCGACGCGCGGCCGGTGATGAGAAAAGCGGAACTCCATCAGTGCCCCTTGATGACGACGTCGACCACGCCGTCGACGACGGCGCTCGATGCGTCTCTAACCTTGATAAGCGGCCCGCCGGCGGCGCCGGCGTTGGCCTGTTTGTCGACCCACTCCGCGCGCACGCCCGTGCCGCCATCGTCCTGGCGAGTGATCACGATGTTGTCGATGGCGCGATAGGTCCGGGTGAGCGTGAGGCGCGTGCCGGTGGTGGCCGCGATCGCCACGTCGTCGAAGCGCTCGACGATGTCGGGCACGTCGCAGATCAGATCCAGCTCGGTGATGACGCCCTGCACCGGCCCACCCAGCACCGTGGCGCGCACCTGGTATGTGTCGGCCGTGGTGTCGAACGGCCCGAGCCGGCCAGGCCATGGCACCCAGCTACCGATGGTGGACTCGGGCCAGAAAAGGTCGTCGTCCGCGCCCCAGAAGGTGGAGCCGCCCGAGCCCCAGAAAAGCGGCGACGTGCTGATGCGGTAGTCGAGCGTGTAGTCGCCGGTGATGTCGGTGTCGACCAGCAGGATGCCGTCGTCCAGCTGGTCGCTGGCCGGCGTCCAGCTCGCGACGTAGGTCAGCTCGTCGTAGACGTTCGACGGCCAGAAGTCGTCGCTATCGTTCGTCGGCCAGAACAGCGCGTCGTCCGCGCGCCAGAACAGCGGCGACGACAGCAGATCGGCCTCGAGCACGCCGCCAGACACCGCGCCGCCGGTGATTGTGCCGGTGAACCCCGGGGCCTCGCTCTGGGTGTCGATGACGTTCTCGACCGACAGGTCACCCAGGTCGATGGTGACGCTCGCCGCGGTGGCGCTGACGTTGCCGCTGGTGTCGACCGCCTTGATGAGGATGGTCTGCGTGCCGTGCAGCGCGGAGATGTCGAACGGCGGCGCCGTGACCACGCCCTGGTGCAGTGCGCGCGCCGCGCCCCAGTCCTGACTGGTGCCGTAGTTGGCGCGCAAGATGAAGCCGGCCAGGTCGACGGGCGGGTTCGGGTAGGGCCACACCAGCGCGTCGCCGCTGCGATAGAAGCGCTCGACGTCCGGCGGGACGCTCGTCTTGCCGACCACGGTGTGGTCGATGCGCACCCACTCGGACGTCGCCCCCACTGCGGACACCGAGCGCAGCTCGATGCTGTAGGTGGCCTCGTCCTCGACGGGCGCGAGCGAGATGGTGCCACCGTTGGCCGCGGCCGCCTGGCCGATCTGCCAGTCCTCGACCGAGCCCGACTCGCGGAAGCGTGCCTGGACGATTTCGGCCGCGACGCCAGTGGCCGACTGGTCGACCGTGAAGCTCACGACAATGCGGCTCACGAACGTGCCGTCGCTGGCGCGCACCAGCACGCCTTCGCCTGAGTCCACCGACTCGATGGACGGCGGGCTGGGCGTGGCACGGTTCGCGACGGGCGGCAGCGTGATCTGCGGGTCCCAGTCGTCAATGGGGCCGGCATCGGCGTCGAAGATCTCCGGCGAGTAGTCCAGGAACGAGATGGTCGCCGAAAGGTGATCCTGCGAATCGATGTTTCGGACGATGAGGTCAACGGGTTCGCCGAGGGTCACCAAGTCGCCGACCTGCGGACCGGTGGCGGTGGCGACAGGCGTGGTGAACGTCAGATCGGTCTGGTCACCCGCAACCGTATCGACGGCAATGGTCGCGTCGGTACCGTCGGCCAGGCGGCAGTAGATCGTGTAGCTCTCCGCGCCGTCCATGGTGAGCGGCGCGTCGAGAGTGATGCCGGTCGTGTTGCTGCCCGAGGTGGCGAGCGCATGCACGCGCGCGCTGCCCACCGCCCACAGCATGGTCGGGTGCGCGACCTTGACGCGATCGCCAGGCGTGCACACCAGGTGCTCGAAGTCGGCGGTGCCGTAGTAGATCTCGGGGCGCAGCTCGGCCTGCCACAGCAAGCGCCTGGCGCGCATCACCGCGGCGCGCGCGTTCGTGGTGTAGGGCAGGTCCAGGACTTCGAATCGCGTGGCCGTGGTGGCGTTGTAGCCCTGCCGGTAGATGATGCGCTCGCTCCACTGCCCGCGCGCCTGCTCGTCCGGCCAGCGAACGCGCAGCGCATGCGGACGCGCCACCAGGGACTTCTCGCCGCGCACGTCGGTCAGGTTGCGCGCGGTGAAGTGCTGCGCGACCGTCGGCCGGGCCTCGTCCACCACCACGGTGTAGATGCCGTTGGGCGTGGCCGGGACGGCGTTGGCGGTGGCTGCGATGTCGGTCAGCCTATCCCACGCGCTGACGCCGGCGTCGATGAAGGCACCGTCGAAAGTCAGGCCCAGCGCCGCAGAAGAGGCGTCCCAGGCGAGCAGCGCGTCCAGGTCGAGGCGGCTGTCGGCCAAAGGGCGCGCGTTCGAACGCCCGCGCAGCACCTCGGCGAAGGCCCAGGCCGGCGAGCGCGTCTCCTGTTCGACCCAGGCAGAGCCCGTCCAGACCGGCAGCACCGCCTGCACCGAGCAGTTGAACTGGTCGATGACGCCGTTCAGCTGGTCCGTGGCGCGGATCCTCATCTCGACGGTCGCGAGGTTCGCGGCGTTGAACGGCGGGTCGTTGCGGTAGCTGCGGAAAGCAGTCCAGAACGCTTGCTCCGTCGTTACGGTTTGGTCTTGCCCCTCGTTGTCGGACTGGTCGTCCTGGGTGACGCGCTTGATGCGGAGGTCGTACTGCCCGCGCTCTGGCACCTCGATGCGGATGGTGCGGCGGATGGCCTGCTTGCTGTTGGCGCGGATGGTGAAGTAGCCGCTGCCGTCCTTGATGACCGACACGCGATCGTCGCTGATGTCGGCGTTCAGCCAGACGTCGGAGGTGGCCGCCTTGTACTGGACGTGGAACGACACCTGCAACTGGTACTTGCGGCCGCGGCCGGTAATGAGCTGCAGGCCGTTCGGGAACACGACGTCGATGGACATCTCGTCCGTCGATACCTCCGAGCGCCGCTGGCTGTAGCCGTTGGCCTGCTTGAGCTCGATCTGTATCGGCGTCTCTCGGACCTGAGCGGGAAACAGGGTGAGGTCCGGATCGGTGCTGTAGCCCTCGCGGATGCGGACCGTGACGTCCTCGAAGTTCGCCACCGGCGTGTCGCCGATCTTGAGCGCCGAAATCGACAGCGGGCCCTCCCCCAGCACGAACACGACGCGCAGGAACTGATCGGACGTGCCGCGGGACAGCTCGGTGTAGAACTCGGTGCCACGCGGCGGCGTGTAGCCGACGACGCGACCGAAGATGCGCGGGATGGGCTGGTAGGGCCTGGCGTCGTTGCGCGTGCCCTGGAGGCTCCGAAGCGGCGAGACCTCGTCGGCGCGGCCGCCGAAGTTGCTGGACTGGCGCGGCGTGGGCGTGAGCGCCATCTGGATGGCCATGCCGACCAGCGTGGCGCCGATGCCGATGGCGGCCGCTGCGAAGCTGCCGGCCGTGACCAGACCGGCCGAGATGGCCGTGCTGGTGGCCGCCGCGCTCAGGATGACCGGGATCAGCGCGACGAGCGGACCGTCGGGCACCGCGCGCATGGCGACCTGCTCGCCCGCATGGGGCCGCGTCGAGCGCCAGTCCTCCTTCGCGATGACCCGGTCGCCGATCACGACGACGGTGTGCGCCATCAGCGCGAGCGGCACGTTGCGGCGATAGGCTGCCTCGCAGATCGCATCCTCGACCGTGCAGCCAACGCCCAGGAAGAACGCGTCGCGCTCGGGCCGCAGCGGGTGGGGCTGGGCCAGCACTGAGAACGTCGGGACCGGCAGCATCAGGCGAGATCCCGGTGGCGGTAGAAGCCCTCGATGCGCGGCGCCCATCGCGGCGTGCGGTAGGACTCCACGCAGCTGTCGTGCCCGTCCATCAGCACGTGAAGCATGCGGCCCTGCCCCATCACGACGCCGATGTGCGCGGGCGCGCCGGCAATGCGGAGCAGTACGCCATCGCCATAGCGCTCTGCGCCGCGCGGTACTTCTCGCCAGGCGCCGAGCTCGTCGGCGATGAGCGCGGCCAGCTGCTGCCCGTCGTCCCCGGGGACCTGGTCGTCGTAGGTGGGCAGTGCGATGCCGAGCTCGGCAGCGTAGAACGCGCACAGCAGGCGCCAGCACCCATGCGGGCGCTGCCAGGGGCGGCCGGTCCAGTCCATCAGCGGCGCACCGCCTTGAACAGCAGCGGGAAGTCGACCGGATTGAACAGTCGATAGGGGTAGGGCTCGGTGACCAGCGACTCGACGGTGAGCCCGAGGCGCAGCTCGGCGGCCGAATACTGGATGCTGGTGACCTCGAACGACCACGGCCCCGCTTCGACGGTGTCGAGCGACGTGGACATGACCACCTCGATCTCGACCTCGGCCGGCGTGGTGATACTGCGCGCGATCACGACGAGCGTCTGATCGACGTCGTGGAACACCATGTCGAGCCGCGGGAGCTCGCCCTGCACCGCGGGCGGCAACATCGGCGTGAAGGGATAGGCGGTGTAGGTGTTGCCGCGGCTGACGACGTCCTCGAGGTCGGACACCAGGCGGATGGGCGTGACCAGGTCGTCGTGGTCGATGGTCAGCAGCATCAGCGGCACGACGCTGGTCTGCTGAGCGTAGAGTGCGGCGCGCGCCGCGAGCGACACTGCGCGGCTCATGGCCAGATGCGGAGCTGCAGGGACACGCGCCAGTAGCCGGCGCCGACCGCGGCGTAGCCGGGGCGGGCGGCGAACATGAAGGTAGCGGCCGCGCGGGTGCGCGGGTGCGTCCAGTCGAAGGAGTCCGCGCCCCAGTTGAGCGTGGTCTCGAAGAACGTCTCCAGCGTGGCCACCTGGGCGGTGGTCATCACCATGTCGCCGGCGATGTCCACCGGGGCCGATCGGTACAGCGGGCGCACCTTGGGCGGGCCGGCGTCCATCGGGCTGCGGAGCAGGACGTCGACCGTCTGCTCCTGCATGCCTTCCAGCCGCAGCTCCTGCGGCAGCGTGGCGGGCCAGGCAGCCATCAGCGGGTTGCGATCGGCGGCTTGCCGAGGCGCGAGCCGCCCCGGCTGATGTTTCGCTCAACAGCCGAGGTTACGAACACCTCGATCGTGCGCCCGTCCGCGCCGCGGCGCGCGTTCACGTCGACGGGGGCCTGGTTGTAGACGTTCACCACCGGGGCCTCACCGCCGCCGCCGCCAGCCATGCGCGTGCCGACGGCGACGTACTCGCCCGCGCGCGCGGTGAATGCGACGGGGTGCTCAGAGCCCGAGCCGCCCACGCGATACAGGCCGCCGGCGGCGTTGCCGAACAGCGCGGCGGGGTTGCTGAAGCCGCCGCCACCACCGCCGCCGAAGTTGAACAGGCCGGAGAAACCGCCCGAGAACGCGCCGCTGAGCGCGCCCACCAGCGGCTCGGTGATCGACTTGCGGATGAACAGGCGGGCGATGTCCTGCGCGATCCCTTCCAGGATGTCGCGGAAGCTCTTGCCCGCGATGATGGCGTCCTCGAACGCGCTGCTGAAGGTAAGCCCCAGCTCCTGCGCGACGTCCTTCAGGCCGTTCGCCTTGTCCTGGGCGGTCTCCAATTCAACGCGCGCCGCGGCGATGCCGCGCTGGATGGTGGCCTGGCCGAGGCCCAGCTCGGGCGACGTGAGTTCCTTGACGGTCTCGACGTACTTCTCGAGTGGCGTCTGAAGGTTGTCGATGATGGCCTGGCGCCGCTGCGCGAGCGCCTGGTCGGCTTTCGCTTCCAGCTCGTTGCGCTCTTGCAGGACGCCGTTCAGGTACTGCTGTACCTCGAGGCTTTCCTTCGCCGCTTCGGTGGCTTCCTTGCGCAGGTCCAGCTGCGCGGCGAGCGCCACGGCCGTCGCCTTGGTCGACTCGTCGAACTTGGCCGCGGTGCCGAAGGCGATCTCAGCCTGCACGCGCGCGGCCTCCGTGGTCTGGCTCTGCAGCGTGAGCTGCTTGCGTAGCCCGTCGAGGTACGCGTCCTGCGCGTCCTTCAACCGCTGCACCTCCTTGACCTGCGCGTCGGTGAGGCTGCTGCTGGCAGGCGGAGGCGTGCTCCCGCCGCCGGTGCGGTTCCGCACGAAGTCCGCCTGCGTGCGCGTGATGGTGTCCAGCTCGCGCTGCAGCTCGCCGAGGGTCTGGCGGAAACGCGCCTTCGCGCTCTCTGACAGCTTCACGTCCGGGACGAAGAACGATTTCCCTTCGGGGTCGAGCGTGCCCGCGGCGAGCTGCGCCTGGATGGTCGCGATCTCTTGCCGCACCTCCTGCGCGCGCGCCTTGAGCTGCGTGCTGAAGGAATCCGGCGCGATGCCATTCGCCAGCGTCTCGAACAGCTTGGTGAGCGACGGCGCCAGGCCCACCGTGATCTCCTTCGCTGCGGCACCGGCCGCTGTTTTCAGGTTGTCGAGGCCCTCATTCAGCTTCGCGAGCTTCTCGGCTTCCTGCGTCGTGAGCGTCGCGCCCAGATCGGTGAACCGGTCGGCGAGTTCCTTCACGCCGGCAGCACCTTCGGACAGGAACGGCAGGATCTCGCGCGCGCCTTTGCCGAACAGCGCCTGCGCCGTCGCCGCGCGCTCGGCCGGGTTCTTGATGCCGTTGAGCGCGTCGCCCAGCGTGCCGAGCTGCGTCACCAGGTCAGCGTTCGCGAGTTCGCGAGCGTCGACGTTCAACGTGCGTAGCGCGCGCGCCGCGGCGGGGCTGCCACCGTTCGCGACGTCGATCAGGTTCTTCTGCAGGCGGCCGATGCTGCTGCTGATCCCCTCCAGGCTCGACCCGGACAGCTTGGCCGCGTAGTCGAGGAACGACAGCTGCTCGACGCTCGCGTCGGTGGCCTTCGACAGGTCGTTCAGCCGGTCGCCGTAGTCGACCACCGCCTTGATGGAGGACGTCAGCGCGCCGGCGCCGAGACCACCCACCAGGCCCACCGCCAGACCGCCCAGCGCCGACTTGGCGATACCCGCGGCGTTGCGGATGCTGGCCATCGCGCCGTCGACGATGCCGACGGCCTTGTTCATGTCGCTGTTCAGCCGCGCCAGGTCGGCCTGCAGCTGGATGACGAGCGAGCCAAGCGTCGGCATCAGCCGCGTACCTCTTCCAGGAACGAGAACAGATCCGCGCCGGTCGATACCGGTTCTACCGCCGGCGCGGCCGGGGTCGCGGCGCGCAGCAGCGTCGCCAGGCGTGGCAGCACGTCGTCCTCGGTCATGGCGGGCGTGTCTTTCTCGCGGTGGAGGTTGAACATCAGGGCCAGTAGGCGGGCCAGCAGCACGTCGGTGGTGCGGTGGCCCCAGAGGTCACGGAAGTAGAGCCGGACGGCGTACTCTGCCGAGCTGATGCGGTCGCCGAGCTCGTCGAGCGTGCACCCCAGCTCGCGCGCGATGTCGATCTGCGCTTCTAGCTCGGGGTGCTGCTCGATTTTTTTTCGACGTCACTCCGCTCGAGCAGCGACAGGCGCTTCACCACCACGAACAGGGAGATGGCGGCCTCGACGCGATCGGTGCCCCACGCCTCCCACTCGTCCTGCGTCATGAGCGTCTCGCCGTCGGCGTCCAGGACGCAGCGGGACAGCGCGAACGCGATCCCGCCGTACTGCTCGACCCTGCCCTCGGTGGCGGTGACCACCAGGCGCTCGGTCAGCGTCATGCCGCGCACGACCACCTCGCCGCCGAGCTCCGCCACCGGGACCACCTCCCGACCCAGCGGCGTCGGCGGCGCGATGTCCGCGCGCTTCAGGACGCTCAAGTGGAGTACGCCGTGCCGGCGTTGATGCCTTCGAACACGACGTTGGTGGTGACCAGCTCCTGGGCGTTGCCAGTCGGGATGAGCGTGCAGCCGACGTAGCCGTACAGCAGGAACTTCGTCGAGTCGCTGAACGTGATGCGCACGGCGCGCTTCGCCTTGGCGCGAGACGCCGCCTTGAGCGCCGCGAGCGCGGTGTCGGCGGGGTCCCACTGGCAGCTGAAGGACAGCGACACCGGCGAGGCCACGCCCGGGATCCGGGAGCGAGTATTGCCGTGGATCGTGGTCGTGTCGATGAACTCGAAGTCGCCACCGCTCGCCGTGACGTTCACGGCCTTGTTCAGGGTGGTGCCGAACGTGATGACGGACGCGTTGCCGCTGGTGAAGGTATCGAACAGGGTCGAGTCCCAGCCCTCCAGCTCGAAGGTGTTGCTGCCCGAGTTCGGGTTGTCGACTCGGGCGATGGCGTCGTCGAGCTGGTACATGCCCAGCATGTCGGTCAGTACGACGTAGTCGCCGTCCGACGGGTCCGTGCCCGACGCATAGGTCAGCACGGGCGGCGAGGCCTTCGTGACACCGCTGATCGGCAGGGCCGACGCAAGCGCCGACTGAATCGCGACGGCGACGCCGCTCCAGACCTTTGCAGCCATAGTTCAGATCTCCAGAAATGAAAAACCCCGCCGAAGCGGGGTTTGGTTGAGGAACTGCGCGCCGGTCAGGACGCTGCGATGTGCTCGAATAGCGACGCGACGATGAAGCCGCCGGTGTCCGAGTCGTAGTCGCCGGCTCGGTTGAGCGGGATGAATCCCGCGGCCAGCATGGCCGTGTGCGCCGCGTCGGCCACGGCCTCGGCGCTGGCGCGCGTCTCGGCGTAGCAGCCGAGCGCGATCTGCGCGCGCGTCAGCGACACCGAGTTGTGAATGGTTGGCACGAAGTTGGTCTGCGTGCGCTGGTACACGATGGCCGGAAGCACGTGCTCTTGCGGGATGGCATCGGGATACACGCGGGTGCTGACCAGCGCGACCACCCCGGCCGCCTCGAGCGCGGTGACGGTTTCCTCTTCGGCGCTCACAGCTTCGCGATCTCCTGGGTGAGCACCTGTCTCGCTCGCTCGACCGAAACTCGCGCCTGGGCAGTCAGGGCTCGCTGCAGGAAGCGCTTAGGCGGTATCCAAGTTCCGCTCGCCTTGATACCTCGGCGCTTTTTCGCCCCTGAAAGTGACTTCCGGCTGCCGACGGCCGTGTATCCCAGTTCCTGGAACCGCCAATAAAACGGGTCCTGCCCGCGCCGGTCGTAGCCCGTCACGGTGCGTTTCTTTCCTGAGCGTCCCACCGGGTTGGTGTTTGTCTTGCCGTGGCGCACGCCGACGATGTAGTAGCTGTCGGCGCCGGGCGCGTAGCGCCGCTGGCCGCGCTTCGCGACGATGTTGCGGCGCAGAGCGCCAGTGCTCACTGGCGCGTTCCGTTCTGCCTGAGCTTCCACAACCCTGGCCGCAGCGAACACGGCCTTATCGAGGCCCCGCTTCTGGATCTTCTTCGGGAACCCGAGCAGCGCGCGGCGCAGCTCGGCCAGGCCCTGGACCTGGATGTCAGCCATCCGTCAGCCCCTCGACCAGGTCGAGCACCAGCTCGCGCCGACGGCCGTCGTCGGCGATGTAGGTGATGGCGTAGACCTTGCCGCCGTGCGAGATGCGCATCTTCGCCGTCAGGCCTTCCAGAAAGCGGATGCGCGCGCGGTAGTTGGCCTGCGCGTGCGTCTGGGCCGCCAGGAAGCGCTCGCGGCCGCCCATGGGCTCGATGGTGCCGTAGACGGTCGCGAACGTGGTCCATGTCTCGATGGCCTGGCCGTAGTCGTCGCGCACCTCGGTCGCCTGTTCGACGACCAGGCGGTGGCGAAGCGCGCCGGCGCGGATCACGGGATGCGCAGCGGCCAGAGCAGGTCGCGGATGTGCTCGGGCATGTCGACCTGGCCGGCGGCGCCCTCGTTGTCGTACCAGTGCCTGGCGAGCATCTTGATCGCCGTCTTGAGCGTCTCCGGCACGTCGTCCGCGTCATCGGCGCCTGCCACGTAGGTCAGGATCACCGCGTTCGGGCGCCCGTCCTGCAGCATGGGGTAGCTGTAGGTCGGGATGGCCAGCAGCCGCCCGGGCTCCGAGACTAGGTCCGTGAAGTAGTCAGACGACGAGACCGTCTGCGTGACGCCGGCGACGTCGATGTACTGCAGGCTGGCGACCGACTGCACCGGCGCGCGCAGCAGCTCGAAGTAGCGCGGCCAGCAGTCATAGCGCTGCACCACGGTCTGGGTGAGCAGCGCGCGGCCGCAGAAGCCCTCGACCCGCTGCCGCGCGAGCTTCACCAGCGCCTCGACCACCGCGTCCTGGCTGGCATCGGTGATGCGCGCCCAGTCCTTGGCCTCATCGACGCTGACCGGCTCCTCGTCCGGCGGGACGGTGACCGTGATGTTCACGGGGCGCGGCTGCCGGAGATGGCGCGGCGGGACGTGACGGCGCGGCGCGCGTTGCAGAGTCCGCGCGCGCCGATGGCGGGAGGCTTGCCCAGGTCGTGGCCGGCGTAGCCCGTAGCCCAGGCGCCGAGGTAGGTGCCGGCGGCGAGCAGGGGCGAGTCGTCAGTCAGGCAGAATCCTGCGGCGGTGCTCGGCGAAGTTCCGCCCGCATAGGCTGGGTTGTCTGCAGTGTCGGTGCCGCTGCCGGTCGTTTGTCCGTTCCGCGCTGTGGTCACGTTGTAGTAGTTGTTGTTGCCGTACGCCGCCAGGTCGTCGCTGCCGGTAATCCCGTAGTAGCACCCAGTGACCGAGTTGTTGTAGGCGAGCACCGCTGCCGCTGGAGAGCTTACCGCCTCGCCGGCCGTTTCGAAGATCCCCGCGCCATTGAAGCTGGTGTTGTTCGGGCAGTCCGCTATGTCGTTGTTGGAGAAATGGTTGGACGCGGTGACGGTGCCGCCCCAGAAGACACCCATGCGACAGTCGCGGATGATGTTCCCGAATACCTTGTTATTGGTGGCGCGGAACAGTGCGACGCCAGCCCCCTCCGAATGAACGTCATCCGCCAGCGCGCAGTCTTCGATGAAGTTCGAGAACACGTCGGTCGAATCGGTATAGCGATCCACGTATATGCCCGCGCCGTCGATGCCGTTCGCCGAGTAGGTGGTATGGATGTCGTTGTCGTGAATCCAGCTCGCGGTGTTCTTCAGGGACGAGATAGATCCACCGCTGACCGTATTGCGCCGCAGCGTGTTGTGGTGGATTCGGGCGTTCTTGAATCCGTTGATGTTGAGCGACGCCGATCCATTGGGGTCAACCCCGGTTCGGTAGCCATTGTCCTCCACTGTGTTGTAGGCAACCTCGATGCCCACTCCGCGGTTACCGTCTGACGCACAGGTATCGCTGGTGATTGCGGAATCGCAGTTCCGAACGAACACGGCGCCAGCCGGCGTGGCCACGGTTGTACCGTTTCGGCTGATGGTGTTGTAACGAATCTTGATCCGGTTCCAACTTGACGTTGTGAAGCCGGTCGATTCCTGGGTCAGGCGAATGCCGTAGCCGATGTTGTCGGTGATGGTGCCGTACTCAATCGTCCAGTCATTCCAGGCCAGCGACGCGCCAGTGGGTAGGCAGTGAATGCCGTTGGCGGCGCTCCCGGTGATCGTTGGGTACTGGAAATCAATGTTGGTTGACAGGGTTGAGGCCGAGCACGTTACCGCCCCTGATGTAGATCCATTGTTCGTTATCGAGGCATGGTCAATCAGAACGTCATCGGCGCCGCTGATGAAAAGCGCCGCGCCACTGCTGCTACGGAGCGTCGGATAGTAAAGCGTCGTCGCGCGCACACCGGAGTTGGTGATGGTCGAGTTCAGCGTGAGCGCAGCGCCGCTCGCAATCACGATAGACGCATCACCGCAAGCCGCGTCGCCAGACTTGAAGTTGTAGGTGAGCGGAACTGCGGTTGTACCGCCTACGGTCAGGGTCAGCGCCGTAGTACGCTGGCCACAGTAGTATACCGTCGATGTGGTGCCAGCCACGGGCGTGCAATCGGCGTCCGCAGTTCCTGCGCACTGGTTGGATGCGCTCGTGCCTGTCGCGGCGCCAGTGCCCGTCCCAGTGAGGTCCACCCAGCACTCAGACCCGCATGCTCCCCACGCCTGCGCGCTCAGCAGGCACAGCAGCAGCGCCAGCGCACGCATCACGGACACGCCCAGGTCACCTGCGTCGAGTCGAGCGGCCTGTAGCACACGTTGAACTTGCCGGTGGCGCTAGCGCCTCGCGTGTACTTCAGCGACGTGCAGAACACGGTGCCGCCGAACGGGTAGACGTTGACGGGGTAGCTCACCGGAAGCGGGATCTTCGCTGTCGAAGCATCGTCGATGCTTGAGGCCGCGGTGCCGGGGGTGGTGGACACCTGGACCCACTGCACGACCGCCGGACCGTTGTAGATGGTGCCGCTGCCCGAGGCCAGGTCAATCTCGCCGCTCGGCTTGCACTCGGCGGACGTCGACATGTAGTCAGTGCCGGTGGAGCTGCTGATGTTGCGCTCGCCCGCCAGGGCGCGCACCAGGTTGAAGGTCTGCTCGCCGAGCTTGCCGCCCGAGGCCGCGTCGACCGCGACCACGCCCGCAATCATCAGGGCGATGACCACCCCCGCGATGAATCCCTTACGCATCACACGACCTCCTTCACGAACCCGCCGCGCAGCAGGCGCTTCTGATGCGCCGGATGCAGGACCACCATCTGGCCGTTGGTCACGCCCGGCCAGGCGCGCACCACCTCGACCGGCTTCTGGCGCGGCCGCGCGCGCGAGTAGTCGCGCACGCCTGTCATGCGGACGTTGCGCGGTGGCGCGTCGCGCTGCTCGCGGGGGCGCTGGGTCGCGCGCTCTACCGGCGCCGCCTCGGCGGTCTCCGCCGGCGGCTGGGCCGCGGTTTCTTCGGGAGTGTTGCTTCGGGCCTTCGCCATGCTCATCTCCAGACGTCGTCGGGCTTGCCGCGCTCGGCGAAGTCGTTCGGGTGTTGGTAGGTCGCGACCAGGTCGCGGTTGGGCCAGCGCACCATCAGCTCGGCGTGGCCGACGGCGACGCGCGCCGCCAGGTACAGGGTCTTGCCGGCCTCGCGCCAGGCGTGCCAGAAGGCGATGTCGTCGTCGACGCGCTCCTCGCCCCAGCGCCCCTCGGGATCGGGGCTGCCGTAGAACCAGGGGCGCGGCAGCTCGCGGAGCGCGGAGACCTTGAGCAGGGTCAGGCCGAAGTGCGCGGTGCGCGCGCGGACGACGTCGGCCGCGAGCTCGTCGCGCGGCACGTGGCTGCGTGACTGGCCGTTCTCGTCCGCCAGGGTGAACAGCGCCGTCTTCTTCGAGCGCGCCGCCTGCAGCGGGGCCAGGGCGTCGACCTCCGGGTGCTGCATCGCCGTGAACAGCAGGGCCTCGACGTCCCAACGCGTGAATACGGTGTCGTAGTCCATCGTCAGGATGTAGTCGGGCGCATCCTCTTCGATGGACTGCTCGATCGCGCGCGTCAGGCACGGGCCCCAGAACACGCCGGTCACCTTGCGGAACCGGATCCGCAGCGGCGCGAGCGCCTGGTAGCTGCAGAAGAAATTGTCCATGAAGCCGAGCCGCGGCGTGCTCATGCACGCGGTGACGCGCGGCCAGGCCTCGGGAGGCTTGAAACCGAACAGGTTCAGGCTGATGGGCAGCGACGCGCAGTCCTGGATCTTGCTCTGCCAACGCTGGATCCCGAGCAGCCCGGCCTGGGTCATCAGGTCGCGGAGGTGCTCCTCGTCGAACAGCGCGCCGTGGCGGTCGTTCTCGTCCTCGTGCCCGCCCATCACGTAGGGCTCGACCGGCAGCGGCGCGCCGGCGGCGTACTGCTGGGCGATCACGGCGAAGTCAGGCACGGCGATGGCCAGCCGGCCGCCGGGCTTCAGCGCACGCACCCAGTCGCGCAGCACCGCCGCCACCTCGCGGTGGCTGAAGTGCTCGAGGATGTGCGAGGCGCGGATCTCATCGACCGAGCCGTCCAGGTAGTCGAGCGGGTAGACCTCGCGGCCCTCCCGGCGGTCGACGTTGATGTATCCCGGGAGCGGGATGACCCCGCCCCCGAGATTCAGGCGCACGCTCAGATGAGCACCAGCGCCTGCACGTTGGCCTTCGACGCGGTAACCGGGGCCTCTTCGCCGCGGCTCAGCCGGCCGGTGATGCTCATGATCTGCGTGGTACGCGGGGACACGTCGCAGCGGATGTACCGCTTGCGGCCCTGCAGTGCCACGCCGAACACGCGCTGGTTCGGCAGGCTGGTGAGGTCGTTACCGATGGTGAAGTCGGTACCGCCGACCGCGCCGCTGATGTTGGCGAAGTTGGTGGTCTCGGTGTCGTCCGACTCCATCAGCTTCAGCACCGAGGGGCTGTTGCTGACCACGTTGGCGGTGGCGGCGGTGACCTCGACCTCGAGGTAGTCGAAACCGCGGGTATCGATGTAGCCCGACGCGGTGGCGCCGTTGGTGAAAGAGGCCGGCGTCACCAGGACGCCGCGCTTGGCGGGTGCGTGCATTTGTGATCTCCCAGAAATGAGAAAGCCCGCGGTCAGGCGGGCTCATGGCTCAATTGTCGAGGCGCGGCCTTCGGTTATTCGCCGATGAGCGCCACCACGGGGCCTGCGGCGCTGTTGCTGCCCAGGTCGTGGTTGACGATGTCGAAGCGCTCGATGCCGAGGACGCCGATCTGGCCGTTCGCGGCGTAGAGCTCGCGCAGCACCTGCACCGAGAAGCCGCGGCGGTCGCCCATGGTGGAGGCCAGGGAGAAATCGCCGTAGAGCAGCATCGCGGTGTCGGAGATGTCGGTCTGCGCGGTCGGCATCGACTGGCTGACCTCGATGGGGTCACCGAGATAGGTCGGCCGCGGGCGCTCGCCCACCGTCATGATGGTGTTACCGCCGGACGCGACCGCCAGGGCGTCGAACACCAGGGCCTTCGCGATCTTCGAGCACAGCCAGCGGGCGTTCCGCTCGGCGTAGATCGGGAGCGTGCCGCGCACCTTGACCAAGTCGTCGGCATCCAGTTCGGCGAAGGTATCGTGACCGGACGCGGCGTCGACCGCGCCGGCGGTGTGGGTGCCGTCGATGATCTTCGAACGGATACCCCAGATGCCGCCGTAGGTGGAGGTGCCGTCGCCGTTCAGCCAGCAATCGTCCTCCTTCACGGCGAACGCGTAGGCCTGCTCGCGCGCGAGATCTGCCGCCACGTCGATGACCGCATCCTCCGCGAGCTCGGTCGACAGCTTGCACAGCGCGCCGAGCTTCTTCGCGGTCAGGGTCACACCGTCCCAGCCCTTGTCCGACGCCGTGAAGGCGCCGTTCTCGGCCACGAAGTAGGCGGTGACGCCACCGGTGCGCCGCGGCATGGTCAGCGTATCGCCGGCCATCGGCATCACGCGCAGCAGCTGGCGCGCCAGGCCGTACTGCTCGCGCAGGTCGATGATGAAGTTCACGAACTGGTCAGGGACCAGGGCGCCGCCCAAGCTGTAGACGCTCTCCGACGCGGTACGGATGTCCATGCCGCGGTCGGTGCACCAGCTGGCGGCGCGCTGGTCGCCGAAGATCATGGCGCGGGTCCACATGCCGAACTCGAAGGCGCGCTCCTCGTTGGCCTTGCCGCCGAGTTCCGCCATGGCGCGCGCCGAGTAGCGCACGCGCACCTCGTTGTCGCCCCACTTGCCCGCCTTCGGATCGGGATCCATGCGGGTGTCGATCTTGGCTTTCTGAGCCGCGATGAGGTCCTCCAGCTGGCGGATCTCCTTGTCGAGATCCTTCTGCCGGGTGTCGGCCGTGTCGAATTCGGCCTTCTCGGGATCGGTGAGTCCACGCTCCTCGGTTTCCGCCTTCTGCAGCAGCGCCTCGCGCGCCACGACCGTTGCGGCTCGTTCCTCGCGGAGCTTCGCCAGTCGCTTGTTCAGGTTCATGTATCAGCCCTCGTTATTGCTGCACGCAGCATGGTTAAAAGGCGCCCGCCGCGTGCAGCGACAGTCGCGGTGCGCCAGAGAATGGAATGTGGTCAGCCGGCCAGGGTCAGGCGGCGGCGCAGGATCTCGTTCCGCCAGCGGGTGTCCGCCGGCGCGGGCGCCTCGGCGGCGCGGAACTCACCGAGCGCGCGCACGGCGACGTCGGTCTGCGGGTAGGCCGGGAACGTCACAGGCGACACGTCGAACAGCCGCAGCTTCTTCAGCGTGCGGATGTAGCGTCCCTCGTCGTCCTTCGCCCAGTCCTGGCCACCCGGGCGCACGGTGAAGCCGAAGCTCATCTGCGTGATGTCGCCGCGCTTCATGGATACCAGCAAGTCGCGCGCGTAGCTGGTGTCTGGCGGGTCGATCTCGACCGCGAGACCATGCGCGTCCTCGGACAGGCGCAGGGTGCCGGCGGCATTCCGCCCGAGGATGAGGTGCGACAGGTGGTCGATCAGCGCGCGCACGTCGTCCTTCTGGATTGCCTCGGTGAAGGCGCCAGGCACGATCTGCTCGCGGAAGCCGCCCAGGTCCTCGCTCAGCTGATCGAACACGGCGGCATGGCCCCGAATGGTGGGCGTCTTGCCGTCGCGCTCCTCGAGCACCAGGTCCTGCGCGACGATGTAGCGCCGCTCGATGTCGTCAGCCATTGGCCCAGCCCTCTTGCTTGCCTTGCGGGTCGTCTGCGGACGGGTCGGCGGACTGGTGGGGATTCATGTCCCCGTAGACGTCGCCCTGCTCGCCGATCACGTTCTGGTTTTCCTTGCGAAGCACGTCGTTCGCGCTCATCGTCCCGATCCGGCGGTGGATCTCGTACACCCGCGCGCGCGTCAGCGCGTCGGCGCGGAGGAGCGCGTCGAGGTTGAACTCGAAGAAGTACTCCTGCTGCTCGCGCTCGGTCAGCAGGTCCCGGGACAGCGCCTGCTCGGTGCGCACCAGCCAGGGCCGCAGCGTGTGGGTCACGAACGACAGCTGGAACGACTCGATGCCCGTGCCCCAGCTGGTCGACTTCTCGGTCTCTGACAGCAGCACCAGCGGGACGCGGTAGATGCGCGCGATGTCGGCGACGTTCCACTTGTGCAGCTCGAGCAGCTGCGCGTCCTCGTTCGAGACGCCGACCTCGTGATACTTCACGCCGTTCTCGAGCAGCGGGGTCGCGCCGGCGTCCTCGCCAGAGAACTGCTCCTGGAACTTGGTCCGGAACCGGCGCCGCATCTCGTCCTTCTCGAAGTGGGACGGGTGCTCCAGCCAGCCCGGCGGCCGCCCGCCGTTCTTGAAGAATCCGGCGGTGTAGCGCTGCGCCGCGATCGCGCCGCCGATGGTGTCGGCCTGGGCGCGGATCGGCGAGATGGGTGTCACGCCGTCCTTCGTGGCGTACATGACGCGCAGCACCTCGTCCTGCAGCAAGATCCGTGGACCATTCGGCGCCCAGTAGCGATAGGCCACCGAGTTGTCGTCCATCAGGGCGGCCTGCAGCCGGTCGACGTCCAGCGGTACCAGCTGGCGGCCGCCGGCGGCGGACACCTGGACCTCGGCCGCGCCCCAACCGCGCAGCGCCACGTTCGTCACCATCTGGTCGAGGAACTCGAACGTGGTCTGGTAGGCGTTCGGCCGGGAGTGCACCACGCGATACAGCGGGTGATCGGTCGCCCGCTCTTTGTCGTCCCCGACTCGGCGGTAGAGCATCAGCGGCATGGCCGCGATCGACTCCGCCAGGATCCGAACGCACGAGAACACGGCCGCCACGCGCATGGCGGTCTCGGGCGTGACGGCCACGCCATAGCGGTTCGGCGGGCCGCCCAGCAGGTCCAGCAGCACCGGATCGCCCTGGTTGGCCGGCAGCCCGCTGTTGCGCTTGCCGAACAGGCGAGAGAACCAGCTCACGCGAGCTCGACCTCGTCGTAGATGTTGCTCGGCGTGTTGTCTTGCATCGTCGCGATCCGGACCACCATGGCGATGGCGACCATGCCGTCGATGCGGCCGGTCGCCTTCGCTTTGTTGAACTTGCGATTCCCGGCTGGGTCTTGGTCGACCACAGCGTTGGAGGCGCACATGGTGGTCACCGGATTACGGTGGATCCGCACGCGGCCGTTCAGCACCCGCCCCTCGAATTCCTCGAGCGCGGGCGACATGTCCTTCATGCCCTGGCCGTGCTCGATCATGAGCAGGCCGACGCCGTACTTGTCGCTTTGCCGGTGGTGCTCCACGCCGGCGTCGTCCAGCTCGCGCTCGAGGTCCTCGATGCGGTACCGGTCGAACGCCAGCGCCTGCAGGTCGAACTGCTCGCGCACGTCGCTGATGCGGCGCGCGACCCAGGCGTAGTCGACCGACTTGCCGGCCGTCGCCACCAGGAAGCCCTCGCGCACCCAGCGCGCGTAGGGCGCGCGGTCGCGGCCCTCGCGCTCGCCGAGGGTGTCCTGCGGCGTCCAGTACTCGACGAACACGTCGAGGCCACCGTCCTCCGCCTCGAACGCGATGGCCATGGCCGTCAGGTCGGCCTTGCCCGACAGGTCGATGGCGGCCCAGCAGCGGCGCTTGCGGTAGCTTTCGAGGTTCAGGTCGTGCAATACCGCCAGCCACACGTCGCGCGCGAACAGCGGATTCTCCGCGTCCACCCACTGGCAGAAGTTGAGCCGTCGGACGATCGACTCCTTCGACGGCAGGCCCTTGGCCTCGCGCACCTGCTCGCGCAGGTACTTGTACCCAGGCACCACCGGCAGGCTGGGGTTCGCCTTCACCCAGCAGGACTCGTCCACGAACGGGTCGTCGTCCTCGTCCAGCGCGCATACGTAGCCGAACATGCCGTCGTCTTCGATGTCCCCGCGGCACACCTTCGCGGCGTACTCGTGGTACTCGAAGCACGGCGAGCGCCGGTTCGCGCCGCTGTTCGTGATCATCAGGATGAGCGCCTGGCGCCGGGACTTCGTGCCGGCGCGCAGGAACTCGACCATGGCGTTGGTCGGGTGCTCGTGGATCTCGTCCAGCAGCGCGATGTGCGGTCGCGGGCCGGACTGGCCGCGGCCCCGCTCCTCCGAGCTGATGGGACGAAAGAAGCTCCCGCTCGCCTCGTGCGCGATGTTGTGCGGGTCTTGCCCGCCCGAGATCCCGAGCCGCTCGGACAGCGCTGGCGACTGCTGCACCATGGCGATGGCGTCGCGGAACAGCACCTTCGCCTGGTCCTGCTTCACCGCCGCGGCGTAGATCTCGGCGCGCGCCTCGCCGTCGGACGTCAGCCCGTACAGGCCGAGGCCTGCGACCAGCGGCGACTTGCCGCTGCCCTTCCCCGTCTCGATGTAGGCCACGCGGAAGCGGCGGAAGCCGTCAGTATCGCGCCATCCCATCAGCGAGCCGACGACGAACTGCTGCCAGGGCGCGAGCTCGAATGGCTGCCCCTCGAACTCGCCGCCGTTCAGCCGCAGCACGCGCTCGAAGTACTCGAACACCCACGCGGCGTGGTTCCAGCTCCACACCAGGCCACGCTTCTTCTGCTGCTCGAGGTCTCGCAGGTGCCGCGCGCAGGCGTCGCGCACATGCGGGCCGGCGATGAGCTTCCCGTCGAGGACCTCGCGCGCGTAACGCTCGACTGGATCGGCCGGCTTCTTAGAAGAACTTCGACGTCGGGTCGACTGTTTTCGGCTTGCCACTGGCACCGATGCGCGCTCGCCCAGATGGATCGAAGCCCAGCTCGGACGCGATGGTGCGCCACTGCGACCAGTAGGCCGCCGGGATGTCGAACGGATCGCGCTCGCGCACCGCCTGAGCCAGCTTGCACCACCCGGCGAACTTCTCGCTGTCGATGCGCTTGAGCCAGGTCAGCTCCGGCGCCCACTCGTCCCAGACTTGGCCGCCGACGCGCTGCTTCAGCCACTTCGGCTTTTCGAGCTGGCCCGCGGGCTGCGGCTCCGATGCCTCAATCTCCCCGTGGCGGCTCGGTTTGAACGTGCCGTCGACCACGTGCAGGGCGGTCGGCTTGCGCTTCGGGCCACGGTTCATAATTGATTTTTCAGGATTTTTTTATGCACGTGAGTACGCGAACAAGATCGGAAGAGCGGT